>Ga0163149_10006476_pt1 | contig 12008 bp, 4 predicted proteins | sample OliLakLV19MP5G1_FD_148604 | JGI IMG/M metagenome (GOLD analysis project Ga0163149, IMG submission 148604) | Freshwater microbial mat bacterial communities from Lake Vanda, McMurdo Dry Valleys, Antarctica - Oligotrophic Lake LV.19.MP5.G1 | ecosystem: Environmental > Aquatic > Freshwater > Lake >...
TGGAGCCGCAACGCCGCAGTTTGTTCTATGGTTCGTGTGGTTATATCGATCGACGCGGTAACTTGGATTTGAATATTCTGATTCGGACTTTATTGAAAGTCGATCGCACGATCTACGGACAAGTGGGTGCAGGTATTGTCGCTGATAGTGTCCCTGAACTAGAATGGCAAGAATCGCTGCAAAAAGCTAAAGCTCAACTCGCCGCTCTTGGCATCCTAATTTAGGATTGAGTTTTCCGATCTCTTGCCCCGTTGACTTACTCGAATACCGCTCAAACAGTTGCTGTGCAGCATCTTTATGCATCTGAAGTAGCTTGTTTGGTGCAATAACTTGAGCATGGTTCATATGTCGGAATACCCAAATACTGAACTCTTTAAAAGATCTTTCAGGTAACTTAATAATGTAGTCCACATAAGCTGGCTGACCTGTATCTTTATCTTTTGAACCTTCAACAATTTTGTGTCTGGCGTGTCGAAGTTCGCCTTCCATAATGAAATCTGCTACTGGTGGGAAAAAACGTACTTTAACAGTTTCAAAAGGCGAACTCTGCTCTAACTCTTGCTGTTGTTCTTCAACCGATCCTAAATATAGTCCCCATCCGTTCTCTCGTAGCTTATGTGCATCTTGTAGTCTCTTATGCTGCTCTTCTATATCTCTTTTTTCGTTATCTAAAGGCTTACAGTAATTTGTGAATCGGTTAACTCTTCTAATTGCCAAGTGTTTATTATCACAATATTCATAGATGAGATACCAAGCAATATCGTAATAGATCAACTGTAATGGGAAGACTTGTAGGTAGCCAACTCGACCAGTGCCATAGGAGTCTTTTCCGCGATAGATCTCAATGGCTTGTCCCTGCCTAATCGATGTCTCCACAGTGTCAATCTGATGAAATAGCGTATTCTGATTTTCTCCAAGCCTAATCATTTCTTCTGGATCTGTATGAACAACTGCACGATTGAGTAATTGCCTAACTGGATAAAGAAACTCACCTTTCTTTTCTAGGTCAATTCCTCTTATTCTTTTGCTTAGAGACTGATAAATACGCCTAGATTGGGCATCACCCTGATATTTAGCTTGAGAAGATAGTGCATTTAGAGCTGATTGCAGTTCTTCTAAGTTCATAACTCCAGTACCTAGATAATAACCCCAACGATACATTCGCCGATCGAGTATGCCATAGAGTTTAAGGTAATCAAGATCTTTGCGAATTGTCGGCAAGGCTGGATAACCATCAGGCAGAGAGATGTTATGAGACTTAGCCACTTCTAGAAGTTTAGCTTGTACTTCTAGAAGCGCGTTATGGTGCTTTTTTTGATTGGACTCAAGAGTATTTGGGTCAGCGTAGCCTACTCCAGGATAATGAACCAATGTAGATATCAATAACATTAAGCGTTCAAAGGCTTGGCGATCGCTATAAGGAAAATTTGTAGCTTTTTTTACCATTTGTTTGTCAAGTAAGAGAATATATTGTGTTTTACTTCACTTGATGTCTACAATTTATATTAAATCAAACTTTAACGTGTCAACATATTATATTCAGAGTATTTGCTTTTAGTAGAATACATAAGAAATTTTTGTTAGTATTCAATTAAAGCAATTCGTTCCCCCTCAAATCAACATAAACAAGGTCTAGTTGAGTCAAATATGGATCTTTCAAATTCTATTTATGCTAGAGAACTGTGGGAAGAAAAAATCTTGCCAAAGTGGAGGCATAGGGATCGTCACACTGGACAAAGATTTCTAGGTAGCTTGAAAATTAATCAAGAGAACTCAAATCGCTTATTAAATATTGTTGGTAAAAGCTTGCGATTACATTTAAGCTATGGTAGAAGTCTGACTTATTCTTCTTTGAGCCAACATTTTGATATCAACAAAAATTGGATCAGAATCATTACTGCTGCTCTCTCTGAGTATGCTTACTACTACTCTAGTTCAAAGCATGGCTTTTGGGAAGGATTTTGCAATCATGAATTGATCAATATTTCTTATGACAGAGAAGTTGAAATAGCTTTTCGAGAGGTCATTAGAGAGGGAATTACCTTGCTAGGTTTAGTCAGAGCTAGACTAGGACATAAATTTGTATCAACTTTATGGTTGCAAAGCGGTATTCCTCAAAGAAACCTTCACCATTTTGCCGAACTTGTTCAAGAAATTGCGAATGAGTACGGCTGGTGGGAACTAGCTCACACTTCTGAAAAACTGCTTTCTCAAGAATTACTTGAGTTTTGTCAAGAAAGCTATCCTCCAAAAAATATATTGATCAATTTTCTAAATGTTAGTCATTCAGATTCAGATATTGATGCAGGAGAACCGATTTCGGGGCAATTAGTTCAGGGTATAGCCATGGTAGCACTTGAACTTGAACGTAATAATAGAAGCCCAAATATTCTGAGAGATGTAAATCAACGAGAGGAAATACTGGGAAACTATTACTTACCCGAGCATTTCTTTCTTAGGGATTGGGATAATTTAATCCAAGTCCTAACTAACGTTAGAAATCAGGGCAGAAGTTATTCTAGAACAATTAGACCGCGCAAGAAGTCTCTGTTATTAATTTTAGATGTCTTTGAATCTGGCAATATTCAGCTTGTATTACCAGAACAAAACCTTAAAGAGTTAAATTGGTCAAGCTTGCTTGGTTCATATTGTCATATCCCATCACCTAGATCAGGTTCTATCTGGCAAGGAAATATTCCTAATTCTAGTTCAGGTTTTTTAGAAATCCCTGAACAAATCTTTAATGTCCAGACTGTAGAACCACAGTGGAGTTTACGTTTGTTATCTCATGTCAATAGTGAATTATTCGCATGGCAGTATGGAGGAATAACAGAAGCTTTTCCTTGTCTAGTATTTGACGCGAATTCAGGCACGCATATTTCTTTAGATGCTGCTAATCCAGTAATTTCTAAAACTAATGAAGTAATTTGTTTTGTCCGAAATGATCTCCAGCTAACATTCACCGATGGGATCTATATATTAAACAGTTATCTTCCCTGTAGCATTTCTGGTTGGTATGGGCAGCATATTCAACTACTCAGCCAACAGGCTGATTTCAGCCTAACTATATCAGAGCAAACTTCCCCAGTATTAATTAGATGGCAAATCTCCAATAATCAGCATCCAGAATTGCGAGGGCTAAAAATCAAAGGTAGAAAAGAAGTCTTCATAGAAACACCGACTTTTTGGCATCCGCCTACACGTGAAAATGTAAATTTCAAGATCTCAGTTGAAAACCTGACTAATCGGGAAATAATTCCTACAACTTCTGTTGATGTTTCAATGAGCAATCGCTGGCAGAATATTTCACTTGAAGATTTGATCGCAACATCAGGTAAGTATCAAGTTCGTTTGTGGAATGAAGTCCAAAGATATTCATATAGTTTTGAACTTAAATCCACACATCTAATTTCTGAAGCATTAAATCCAAACACTTTACAGATTTCTAGAGGGCAAGGAGAGATTGTCGAGAATTTACCTATTCAATGCAATCAACCAGATCAATTTTGGTCGGAAATTATTAAGATCCAAGGGCTTTGGACTCTCGAAAAAGTTTTGCTCACATTGTCTAACGGGGAAAGTAATGCTTCTTGTCTAGTCAGTGCAGATAAATTTGGGGGTTTAGAGATCAGTCTGTCAATGCTCTATGGGAGATTGCCTGAGTCAGATTGGTATGCGCTAGATTATCAACGTTCTGGGATGGAATCGCAAAGATTAATTGAGTTTAGTGCATCCACTCTTTCAATAAGTTGTATTTTTATGAATAATTCTATCCAGCTATCTGGACTCCAAATCAATCAGCATTACTCTCTGATGTGTTGGAATCTACTTACGCCAGAAAATGCCCCAGAAAGAATCACTGTTCATAATGATGGTCAAGATATTGAGGTTCCTCTAAGTTTATCTGCTGGGATTTATCATATTCAAATTCAAGGTCGATCGCTCCAAGATTTAGGTTGCTGGTGTGGTATTGACAGGACTAATTTACTTGTTGAGGATGAAGATTTAGAAGTTTACTGGTACACCATTCTTGACAATGAGCCTATTAAGGATTTTATTTCTGCAAGTGAAGAGATGGGTATTGATCTTCAAAGAATCAAATCAATGCTTTCTAGTCTGGAATCAAATTCTTATCTCTTTCCTGATTGGCTAACTCGGGACTCATTGCTAGAAAAGTTAGAAGCATTTCTGCAAACTTCAATTTCCTCAATTGACTCCATTCCTGTTGTCGCTAGTGATATCTCAATCGATATTTCACAACCTCCAAGTCAACAATCTAATCAATCAATCGTTACTGTTGATGGGTCGCCAATTGGAAGGTGGTATTTAGTCCAAATTCAAAATGGGAACCAAGATGTATTCTGTATTCAACTCAATCATATCTGTCAACAAAACAATTTGCAAGACTTAATTCTAGAAGTAGAAATCCCTATATTTTTGTGCTACAGCAATTATATTCTTGTAAGATTGAGTGAATATCAGAGGGGATTGGAGTATTTACCGCAGATTGTAGGCTTTTTAAGAATTGAACAGCAGCCACAATCTCTAGATGTTGTAAACACAATGATGGGGCGTGGATAGAAATGCAAGATAAAATTACTCTGCTACTTAGTCAGCATCGACAACCCATAAATTCAGCACTGCCTTTGGCTTTGACTATTAGCCAAATCACATCTTTACTTAAGTTCTCGATCGCGCCCGATCAAAATCTAAGTACTGAAGCTCTGCGACAAGAATTGAACGAACTAGAAGCGATGGGTGAAATCTTGGCAGGTAATCGCAATCAGTACTGTATAGCACCGCCTACCCTATTAGTATTAGACGAAAATGACTTAAGCATCTTGCTATTTACAGGAGATCGCACTTATCTGCAACTAACACATCAGGCTCTTAGGAGCATATCGCCTGACCATAGTTCACTGTCGATCCGCCCTAGAATATACCGTTTGCAATGGATTCAGTCTCGCTTAAGTCAGATAGGCGTAAGATTTTGGAATGTTTCTGAGAGTCTTCAGAATTTCCCTAGACCACAAAAGCCATCCAGAGCCGTTTTGAGATCGCCCTTAAGTCGTAATCCATTTGAAAATAATAACTGGACTGGAAATCAAAGCATTCAGCACTATGTACCTCGTCCAAACTCTTCACAGACTGAGCGTTGGAAATCTGCTAACTTCGCACAAATCTTGACTCAAAATTTATCGCCATTAATGCGCTTACCAACAGGAGAATATATCTGGCTTGCCGATACAGAATTTTACGAACTAGAACCAGATGTCGCTGTATTAGCCATGTTTGCTCTAGATGCTGAAGCAAATGCTAATTTAAGAGTAGTTTGGGATGAACCACAGGGTAGATTGAATTTACAAGGAATAAGTCTTCCCAGCGATTATGCACGATGGTTGTGGCGGATCTCCGAGCCAGTTGATGATATGTATAGGACTCGATATTTTGAGCCGATCAAACGCCGACAAATGAGAGAAGCCTTTAGTATATTAGGATGTGAACTTGTATGAAATACCTCGATCCCATTGCTGCAATTACCCAACCCCGCGAAGACTTTATTCGCTATTTACTGACCGCTTATCCACTGCGCGATCGCACTCTGCGTGACAAACTAAAAGAAAAGCTAGAACAACCAGGAATCGTCTGGCAACATCCCTATCTTGAGGGTTCACAGCCATATCAGTCTGCTAGTAGCGTTCAAGAATTAGTAGAGCAATCTATTTTGCATCCTCGTGTTGCGGATTTATTCACACCAAACGAACGCCGTCTTTACGAACACCAGCAAAATGCAATCCAAGCTGTAAATAATGGCGAAAACATTATCGTTGCTACAGGAACTGGCTCTGGTAAAACGGAATGTTTTCTGATCCCGATGATGGATATGTTGCTAAAAGAAGGTGATATCATCTTACGCTCTTCTGGAGTAAGAGCCTTAATTCTCTATCCGATGAATGCCCTTGTAAACGATCAGGTAAAACGCTTGCGGGGTTTACTTTGCCGACAAGATCCGCGTAAACCTTTGATTCGTTTTGGCTTTTATACGAGTCGAACAGAAACCGAGCATAACAATGCTAGAGAATCATTGCGGGAAGAATTAGGCACTTATGAAAGCTCTGAGTTGCAAGCTTTATTTACACATTTTGACACAGTAAATATAAGTACACGCGATCGCTTGATTAATGAAGCAGTAGAGAAAATTCAGACAATTCAAGAAATCTCTCGTAGAGATATTTGGGAAAATCCGCCGCATATTCTCGTCACTAACTACTCCATGTTAGAACATATGCTGATTCGTCCCACTGAGCGCAGAGTATTTGCAGCTTCGAGTAGAACCTTTAAGATGCTTGTTCTCGATGAAGCGCATACTTACAACGGCTCTACAGGTTCAGAAGTTTCGATGTTGCTCAAACGCTTGAAAGCTGCGATTAATCACGAACAAGAGATTCGTTGCATTGCGACTAGCGCGAGTTTAGGTGAGGCAAATATTGACGATCAGGTTAAAATATTTGCCCGTGAATTGTTTGGTGAAACATTTAGTCAAGTAATTCGGGGTAATCGCGTTACGGCTTTAGAGAGGTTAGGGCGTTTTTATGATTTAGCGCCCGATCATACTGATGCAGAAGTTTTGGAATATTTGAGTACCTTGAAATTGCCTGAAACTGAGGCGATCGCAGATTGGCTCGATCGCTTGCTTTTAATCGTACCTACAGATCGACTTGCAGAAGCTGAAGCGCAAGCCAATAATGACTTTCATCGCTTGCTTTGGTTTGCCCTCAAAGGTCATCCCCTTATTCATCGGCTGATTAATATTCTCAGCACTGCGCCGCAACCTTGGGATGACATTGCTAAATCTGCACGTTTATGGAACATCGATTTACCAACTTCGCTAGATGGAAGCCTCGATCAAAATGTTGTAATTAAAGCTAAAGAAGCCCTAGCCCGTCTTTTACAGCTAGGTACATTAGCTCGTGAAAATGCTGAAGATTTGCCCCTGCTCCCAGTCAGATTGCATTTACTATTCCGTAGTTTAGAAGGGATTTATAGCTGTATTAATCCAACTTGTCGGAGTTTGTACTTAAACGAAAAACTAATTTGTGATGATTGTAGTTCTCCCGTCCTAGAGCTAGGAAGCTGCTCTCAGTGTGGACAAGATTATGCTTTTACCCTATTAGATGATAAAATAGGAGAGCTAAAACCATTACCTCGCAGTAATCAAGCATTAAAGAATGACTCTAAAATTTATACAAAAATTTATACGCTTACACTCAATCTATTGGGAACTAAGTCTGAAGACGAAGACGATGATGAAATAGTAGAAGAGGTTCCTTCTAATTCTTCGGGTACTTTTAAGCTTTTGGAAAATCAACATGGATGGATAGGAGTTCCCTCTGAAAATCCGATCGCGACAACCTCTAAATCGACCCCAACAACTGAAAAAGAATTTTTACTCCAATGGCATTGGGACAAAGGAAAAGCTGAAGGATGCTATTTGCCAAAATGTGCTGCCTGTGGTGCTAGACCTAATCGATCGCTTGCGATTAACCGCTTCGTCGCTTATACCGATGCACCCCTAGAAGCAATGGTAGATAGCCTATTTGAGTTGCTACCCGAACCGACACAATCAGAAGACAATATATCAAAACGCAAACTTTTAACATTTTCAGATGGTCGTCAAGATGCTGCTTTCTTTGCATCTGATTACCAACGCACTCATACCGAGATGCTCTATCGTCAAACAGTTTGGCAAGCATTTCAATCAGCCAAAAAAGGAAATGGTATTGCTAATGTAAATAAATTTACTAAGCAATTGCAGCAAATTTTCTTAGATCGGTCTATTCCTCATCCCGATAGAGACTCCGAAAGAAATCATAAAAGCTATTGCCCTCAAGATCCCATCGACGGAAGAGAAGCGCAAAGTAGTTGCGAAGATTGGGCTGAAGAAAGAGCAAAAGAACTTTTACTTAGAGAATTTGCTATTCCCTTTGCTCGTCGTTCTTCTCTAGAAGCTTTTGCTATACTTGCTTGTCACATAGAACTATTGGAAAACGATCCGTTAGTTGGTGACATTGCAGAACTATTTGGCGTAACAAATTCTGAAGCATATATTTTCTTGATTGGACTTACAGACATTATTCGGCGTACTGGTATTGTCAGTATTTCTGGAGCATCTAAGTATTTCCCAGAAACAGGTGGTGTTGATGGTGCTCGTCCACCAATGATCGATGTACAGGGAAAATCAAAGAATTATCTATTCTTAGAAAAAGATCCGAAAGAAGCTAAAAGCTTTCCTGATTCTCCTTCTTTTCTGCCAAAGTGGAAAAATTCAGGTGAAGTTAGCAAAGCTCAAAATCGGTTGGGTTGGTTTTATGCTCAAATGTTTGAGAATAATTTTCCGACCCGTGAAAAGTTTATATCTCTATTTCGGAAACTTGAAGGAACTGGACTTCTCGTAAAAGCTAAGAATGGTCATCAGATTAAATGGGATTTACTCAATGTGATTGAGACTCAAGAAGATTGGTATCAATGCGATCGCTGTCAGCAAGTGGTTCATGTACCAAATTTATCTACATTTACAGATGCAGATCCAAAGCCGACTTTAAATGTATATGCTTGTCGATCTTTTAAATGTGAAGGAACGCTAAAACCTTATACCTCTAAGCAAATTCATCAAGCAGAAACCGAACATTATCAACAGACTTTAATTAAAAATCGAGAACCCTTATCATTGCGATCGCAAGAACACACAGCGCAACTTGGGACAGAAGAACTAGCCAAACGCGAAAATGCCTTTCGTAGGGGACAGATTAACCTGCTCAGTTGCTCGACTACGCTAGAAATGGGCGTTGATATTGGCGAACTGCAAGCAGTCGTTCTTCGCAACTTTCCGCCCCATGTCAGCAACTATCAGCAACGAGCAGGTCGAGCAGGACGGCGCACAGATGGCGTAGCGATTACGCTGATGTACGGACAACGCCGCCCCCACGATCGCTATTATTTTGAGCAACCCGATAAGCTAATCGCAGGTTCTAATCAAATCCCCAAAGTTGATGCTGGTAACTGGCAAATTCAACAACGTCATATTCGGGCTGAGTTATTGGCAGCATTCTTAAGCATTTTTTCTATTGGTGCTGAGAAAGTAAATATGCAAGATTTTTTGGGATTGCCTAATCCTCTTACTTTTTCCACATTTACTCCGCCATCAACCGCAATGGTTTGTGAATTGAAAGAGTGGCTACATAGCGATCGAGATCGAGCTACTCAGTTAGCTCAGGATTGGATCGTTCGGCTGCAAGGTTCTGGAACTGCTGCAATTTTATTGTCTGATTTTCGTGAAAAAATTAACGAATTTCAGCAAGAACAATGTCAAGACTGGAACGATCTCATCGATCCACTGAAAGTGACTAATGATGATATTAGTGCTGAAAGCGATCGCAATAAACGCAAAGGTTTAGAACGTCGGCGCGATGGGCTTGAGTTTGAACTTGAAAAAATCGCCAAGCGTAAATTACATGATGAGTTAGTCCAAGCCAGTATCTTGCCTATCTATGGATTTCCCATTGATGTTGTCCGTCTACTTACTGGCGAAAGCAACGAATACAAATCGTCACAAGGTAAACATCGACTAGAACGCGATCGCCGTCTAGCTCTAGGTGAATATGCCCCTGGTCAAGATGTCGTTGTGGATGACCGCGTTTATCGCAGTGTTGGTATCAGTCGCCCCAAAGATCTTGAGAAAAAATATTATTGGGTTTGTAAAAACTGTAATCATTTTCTTGAATTTAATACACAAAATAACCAAGTGGAACAATGTCCCATTTGTCAACACCAACCCAAGTTAGCAATTGATAAGGCTGTCAACGAATACAAAGTTCCTAAAGCATTTGTCACAGATTGGGCTGCAACTGCAAAGGTTACGCCATACCTCAAACCCATTCGTCAGATCACATCGCAGGTTTTTCTCGCAAATCCTGGCTCGGTTCAAAGAGATGTATCTGAAGAGAATATTTGCCACCTTACTGTGAATCAAAATGGAACATTTTTCTTGGCAAATAAAGGACAGAGAAGTTTTACCAATCAAGGTTTTTACACCTGTGAAAGTTGTGGATTAGATTTGAGCGAGAAAGTGCGTAAATGGGAAGAAGAAAAACGAAAACTCAGTCGCAGCAAAAAAGCTGTTACTACATCACCGCTCAGACCAACACATCTCCACCCTCTAAATGGAAAGACTTGCTCGGGTCAGTGGAACTTGATTCATCTAGGTCATGAATTTAAAACTGACTTTCTTAAAATTAAATTTGATGATGCTACAAAGCCTTCATTATTACATGAAAAAATCACACATACATTAGACGGTCACGAAGTTGCCTCAGAGACAGAGAATTCAAATAGTCGAATTAGTTTTTGGCGATCGCTAACCTATGCCTTACTCGCTGCCGCCGCTCAAGTAATTGATGTCCGCCGCGAAGAACTTGATGGTTTATTTCGACCACTAGAAAATGGACAAGCTGAAATCATCATTTATGACAATGTTCCTGGTGGGGCAGGCTATAGCCAACGTATCGCCGACAACTTCAAAGACATCCTGACTGAGGCACATAGATTAGCAGACTCTTGCAGTTGCGAGCATAGTTGCTATGACTGCCTAAGAACCTATTCCAATCAATTATTTCACCATGAACTAGATCGAAAACAGGTTGTTGATTTTCTCAAGCCCATTGTTGAGCAAGTCAGTCCCGATCCAGTATTACAAGCTTTTGCACCTAGTTCGAGTCGCGTTCGATTAGAGATAATTGCGAGTGCTCTAACTGCCCATTGTCGCATGGCTACTACTGGCAGCATAATTTATTTGCCCCAGCTAATCGATCAATTTTGCCTAGATCGTGGAGAGCCAATGGCTTGGCTAAATAAACTCAGTGATATGGTAAAGAACTGCAATCCTCTAGTACTCATCCTCCACGAACTGCCACAAGTTATATCCGATCACAATTTAGTTTTACGCAAGCGTTTATCACAATGGATAGATCAAGGACTAGTTAAGCTCTATCAAACCGATATCAATGAGTACCCAACCCTTTATTTATATAATGCGCCTCAAAATTGCCTTGCCCTTGGTCTATCTCAAGAATCCAATCAGAAACTTGTATGGTTACAAACTCGGAGCCATGAAGGTGTAAATACTGTTCTACAAAGATTGAATAATTGGTTAGCTGAAGCAAGAGAGGTTCAAGCAACAGAGCTAGAAGATGCAAATACGCAGGTAATATTCCCAGAACCAGCTTGGGGTATTCTTAGTTTGACAGAGTTGCGTCAGAGATTAGGACTAGAAAGAGTTTTGACAGGTAGTCGAGTGACACAAGTTACTTATCAAGATCGCTATCTTGATGCTTCAGGAGCAAGATATTTTGTTAATCTTTTACAAGGAGAATGGTTAGACACAAGCACTCAAATTATTGTGCATATCCTTGAAGATCTAAATAAACCCGATCGTTTAGAACGATTAACAGAAAGATTGGTGCCTATTTCAGGACAGGTAAGGCAAGAAGCTTATATATCAGGTGTAAGTTCTCGCGATCGCTTTGTTCACGCGCGTTCCTTAGAAATCGAGAAAGAAGATGGTCAACACTATAGAATCTTGTTTGACAAAGGAATGGACTTCATGAAAAGGCATATAGATCAAACATACGAAATTAACGAGTCAACATATGTTGTAATCACTCGTCAATAGCCAGTGATTGATTCTTCAACCTGATCGCAGACCATCAGATGTTAACCATTCCAGTTTGGGATTCAACTTAATTGCTGCTATCCTCAAATTTAAGCCCACAATTTAACTAAGCAAATGATATTGGTCATCGATAATTACGACTCATTTACATATAATCTGGTGCAATATTTGGGTGAGTTATTGCCTGAATATCCGCATCTGGGGGAAGTGATCGTGCGGCGAAATGATGAGGTTTCGATCGACGAAGTAAAACAACTCAATCCTGCTGGTGTGGTGATCT
>Ga0163149_10006481_pt1 | contig 12004 bp, 19 predicted proteins | sample OliLakLV19MP5G1_FD_148604 | JGI IMG/M metagenome (GOLD analysis project Ga0163149, IMG submission 148604) | Freshwater microbial mat bacterial communities from Lake Vanda, McMurdo Dry Valleys, Antarctica - Oligotrophic Lake LV.19.MP5.G1 | ecosystem: Environmental > Aquatic > Freshwater > Lake >...
GACCAGGAGCACCGGGGTGACGTAGCCCGCCGCCGCAATCCAGCCCGTGAGCTGGGCCGCGCGCGCCGTCAGCCAGTCCTCTACATCGGCAAGCCGGGGGTGGTTCTCACCCCCCCCGTAGCGGATGTGGCGGGTAAGCCCCTCCACGCCCGCCACGCTGCCGTATGGGCCGCTGTAGGCCACGGGTTAGCCCCTTGCCTTGACAGGCACCACCGTAGGAGTGGGCGTGGCAGGCACCGTAGGAGCCAGCGTAGCGCGTGTCTCTGTGGACGTGGCGGGCGGCGGCTCAGGCGCGGGCAGGGGGCGCCCATTGGCATCCACCCACTGCCCTGCCACCAGATAGCGCCCGCCGGGGGTCGTGTCGGCCATGCTGGTCTCCTATGCCCCGCTGAACGTGGGCGCCACGTAGGCCGAGGCCGAGGCCGCGTAGTAGAGCACCGCACCGTTGGTGCGCGTCCACGCGCCGAAGCCGAAGTACGAGTCCATCACCTCGGCGAAAAGCGGATAGTCGTTGAGCATCGCCACGATGCGCAGGCCACGAATGGCCGCCACCGGGTGCTGGCGGTACACGAGCGGCTTCATGTCGCTCCCGGCGTCGTACACGAATGCGTAGTTATTGGGCACCCAGGAGCGCACCCAGACCTCGGCAGCACCGAAGATCCCGATGGCCCGGTTGTCGATGCGCGTGATGTCCAGCCGCGCGCCGGGCTGGTTCGCCTGTGTCCCGAGGTTCAGGCGCGGGTCGGTGTAGGGCACGAAGCCTACGAGCGCCCGCACGGCAGTCTCGGCAGCGCGGTTGATGTTCAGCCGCAGCTGCGCACCGTGGCCGTGTTCGATCACGTCATCGATCAGCGCCGTCAGCGCCACCGCCGTGGGCGCGGCGCCGTTCAGGAAGTCGTAGTGCGTGTGGCTGCTGGCGGTGAAGACCTCGCCATTCGGGCCGTTGGGGATAGCGGCGCTGTCGGCGTTCACCAGGCGCTTGACCGCAAGGTTAATGTTGGGCGCCATGAACTGATCGGCGATCGTGTAGTTCGTAGCGCCGAAGATGGCCCGCTGGAGCTCGCGGCGAATGGCCCGCGTGTGCATCGACTGGATGGCGATCATGCTGTTCGCCATCTGCGCGGGCGTCGCCTGGAGCATGTAATCCTGCGTCCAGCCGATGTTCTTCACGAACTTTTGCAGCGGGAACCCGACGTTGCTCCCCGCGCCCGCCTTGAACGTGACGCCCCGGTCGTACTCGTCGCTCGGCAGCATCTCGCCGTCGGCGCTGGCGCCGTAGATGCGCTCGCGCTCGGTTGTGACGGCGGCGAGATCCATAACCATCGCGTCAACGACGGCGTTGTGCGCCGCAAGGTCGTCGGTGAGCGTTCGCTGAATGGCGTCAAGGCCGAAGTCCACGGCGGTCTGCGTCGTGAGGGAGACCAGATCCGCAACGGTGTGTGTGCCGGTTGGCATGAGCGGTCTCCTCTCTAGTTATCCCGCGTGATGCGGACATGCGTGGCGGAAATCGTGCGGGCCACGCCCACGGCGTCGCCGATCGTGGCGGCATTGTCGAACCGCCCCGCCGTGGCGCCGATGAACAGCACGGCGCCGGGGGTGAGCCCGCTGCCGTACTCGAAGATGACGCCCCGGCCCCAGAGGGTGACCGGCTCGCCAAGCGCGTAGGTCTTGCCGGTGAAGCCGTCAAGCTCGGCGGCCTCGTCGGCCGCTGTGCCGTTCGACATGAACACCCGGCCATCGCTGGCGCGAATGTAGCAGGGGGCGGCGGTGAGCAGCGCCTCGCCTGCCAGGAGGCCGAGCGAGGCGGGGATCTGGTTCGCGTGCTGCGCGCTGCGCGTCTCCACCGTGGTGGTGGTGGCAGCGGCGGTGATGAGCGCCATAGAGGCTCCTTACAGCCCGCCGTAGCGGGCGCGTTTCTCGGCGATAAGGTCGGCCTGGGCGGTGCTTACTGGCGCCGCGAGCCCGCCAATGCCACGCGGCCCCGGCGGGCTGCCGCGCTGTGGGGCGGCGGCGGCCATGCTGCCGAGCTTCACGGCGGCGGCCTCCAGCTTGCGCACGGCGGCCAGGCGCTGCGCCGACGTGCCATCGGCGGGCATCAGCTCGCGTAGCTCCAGGGGCAGCGCGCGCAGCCGAGGCTTGATCTCTTCCTCGACCTCCAGTGCGAGCGCGTCGCGCTCCGCCTGCACGGCGTCTGCGCGGGCTTCTGCGGCCTCGGCGGCAGCCTTGCGCTGCTCCGCCACGCTCTGCCACTCGCCCGCGCTTGCGGCGGCGGCCTCGGCGGCGGCGGCCTTGGCGCGGGCCGTCTCGGCGTCGGCGGCCTGCTTCGCCTTGCGGCGATCCTCGGCGAGCAGGGCGTTGAGCTCGGACTGCGTGAACGTGCGATCCGCAGCGGGCGTGGCGGGCTGCGTGCCGGTGCCTGAGCCCGCGCCGGGGATGCTGCCCGCCCCGTCGGTGGTGGCTGTGGTCTCAGTGTCGGACATACGATTGAACTCCTACGGGTGGAGAACGCCAAAAGCCCCGCCAGCGGTGGCGAGGCTCAGGGGAGCCGGGCAACCACGGGCGGGGCCGAGATCCCGAAGCGGGATCGGGGTATCAGTTTGGCTACACTATAGCATAACCGTCAAGTCAGCGGATTACGGGACGTTCGCCTGGGGAGAAGACGACCATCAGCCGACGCGCTCTCTGTGAGCCGCGCATCCTTGTCATACTGCGGCTCCCAATGCGTGCCTAGAGAAGTCGGCCCCACGGCACAGCTAGCAAAGTGACATTCCCAATAGTCAACGCGGTTCGCGCCGCTATGCGAATCCGCCCATTTGACAAGCCCGCTGGGGAGAATATTGCCGCTGACTGTCTTGTCATAGACAACGGAGGCGGTCTCAGTTGTCGCCCCATCAGGCAGGCGGATCGTTGTGGCCCCACGATGTGCAATCGCACTCATCGCGCTTGCTCCTGCATGTCAAGGCTGTGAATTACGGGGCGGTCACTGCGTCATTCTCCAGTGCCCGTACCACCACGGCGGCCAATCGCTCCGCCGTCGGCGCGTCGCCAATCTCAGCGAGCAGCGCGGACACAATGCAGTTCCCCATGACGGTAATGCTATGGAAGATCACCGGGGGATTGTCATACTGCGGCTCCCAGCCGTCGCTGTCCCTGATGTAGCAGGCGCCAAAGCCCGCCATGAGGCCAAGCGAGTCAAGGCGCCGTGCAATGTGGGCGCTTGCGTCAAGTTGCTGTGCCAGATCCTCACTCATGCCCATAGCGTGCTTCCTGCATTTCAAGATAGAGCAGATACCAGTACACCGTGTCATAGCTCCACGCGCCGCGATACGGGTTCCAGACGCGGTACACGAACTGTGCCTTGTCTATCACGACGTGGATATGGCGCTCCTGCCCGCCGTGCCGCCAGATCGTGCCGACGGGAAACTGCGCAAGCGTCGACTGGCGGGCCGCCTCAAGGTCTTCTTGTTCCTCACTCATGCCCATAGCGTGCTTCCTCGCTCGTGCCTCGTCGCTGCGCACATTCTACCACGGCGCGCAACGCCCCCCGCGCGGTCGCTGCGGCGGCGGCGAAGCGCTGCGCGTCGGCGCACGGGTCGTTGACGGCGGCCAGCAGATGCCCGCGCGCGCGGCGCAACGTCTCAGCCATGGCGATCAGATCGGCGCGGGTAGTGTTCACGGCGTCGGCTCCTCGGTGGTGGCGTCGGGCCGCCCGGTCACATTGCCCGCCGCGTTAATCGCGGCCCCGCCGTCGGGGCGCTGCACGGTGACCGGCAGCAGCCCGGTGTGGGCCACGGGCGGCAGGCCCGCCACTGTGAGCGAGTCGCCCGGCGTGAAGCCCGAGCGGATCAGTGTGCCCGCGCTGTTCACGCGGTTAGCAAAGTCGGCGCTGGCCTGGCTGGTATCCTGTCGCGCCACGGGCGGGAACAGCGGGCGCCGGTTAAAGCGGAAGTCCTCAAACCCGTCGCGGTACGCCCGCTCGGCGGCCTCTGGCGTGCCCTGCCCCGTGCCCACGTTCCACATGCCAAGCAGCACGCCCCAGCTTACGGCGATCTGCGTGGCGCGCACCAGCGCCGCCTCGTAGTTCGCTCGCGCCAGCCCCAGCCGCTGCTCGGCGGGGGCGCGCAGCTGGGCGATGGTCTCGCCCGACTGGCCCGAGAGGTAGCGCCCGCCGAGCGCCTTGAGCTCGGGCAGGCGATCCTCGATCAGCTCGATCAGCAGGCGGCACTGGCTGATCGCGTCGGCGATGTTCAAGTCCGCCACCAGCGCCTGCACATTGGGCGCCGTCTGCCCTCGGCTGGTGTCGGTGTAGATCACGTTGCGGCCGGTCAAGGCGATGCGCGTGGGCGCCGGGCCGCTGGCGGAGATGAACCAGTCAACTTTCACATGGTCATGTATCTGCGTGTTCAGGTGGGTGAGCAGCGCGTTCAGCCGGTCAAGGGAGGAGCGCGCGCGGTAGAACGCATTCAGCCCGAACGCATCGCCCGCATCCTCGTGCGGCAGGAGCACGTAGGGCACCACGCCAAGCGTGTTGACGTAGATCGCACCGGGGCCGTTGTCTTCGCGCAGCATCAGGTCGTAGGGGATGAGGCCGTTCTGATGCACACGATACGTGCGCGTGTCCTCTTTGGTGAGCACCTCGCGGATCGTGACGCGCTCCTGCGCGTCGCCGAGCCCGTAGAGGATGTCATACTCCAGCTCGGCGCCGGTGACGTGGCCGCGCGGGTCAAGCTCCACATCGCGGATGACACGCGGGTGCTCGGGTTTGAGGTAGACGCGCCGCCGCGCCGGGTCGGGGCTGTCCTGGGCCACGATGCGCAGGCCGACGGTGCCGTGCATCGGGGCGAGCCGCGCGATCTGTTGCTTTGCCAGATCCATGTTGGACGTTGCCCAAATGGCGTCAAGTGCAGGCAGCAGGGCTGCGTTGTCGCTCTGCGCGCGAATGTCGGTGGGGGCGTCCTCGGCGGCATCGTCGGTGGAGCGTCGGAACAAGCCGCCAAAGACATGTTGATACAGCCCCACGACCTCGGCCACGGGGTTGTAGAGCCCCGCCAGATCGGCGGCGCTGGCGTTGCCGAGCGTGGCGTTAATCTGCTCGCGCAGCCCGCCCTCGCTACCGCGCTCGTAGATGGCATTGTCGTAATACTGCTGGTTCATATCGTACACGGCGGCGCGATCCTGATAGGCCGGGCGCGACTGGTTGCCTGCCGCCGTGATCAGACGCGCCAGCGCGCCGAATGGATTCTGTGCAAACAGCGTCATACGGGCGCCTCTCTACTGAGCGCGGCGAGGGCGGCGGGGCTCCAGGCGGCATGGTCAACCAGCGCCGCCGCCCGCTGGGCGCCCATACTGAGCGCCACCGCAAGATCGATTTTATCCGCATACGTGCGCTTCACAATGCGCAGGCGCCGCCCCTCGCCGTCCACCTTGCGGTTGGCATTGGCGAGGTGCTGGCGTAGGGCCGCGTCGCCGTCGTGGGCAATGCGGCGGCTCACAATGGCGTCAAGCAAGCCCTTGTCGGCCTCCAGGCGTTGCACCCCCTGAGGGAACGGCACGCACGGCGTCGGAATGGGGCGCGGGCTGCTCGTGAGGCGCCGGATCAGCTGGCCGAGCAGGAACGGGTCGTAGGCCAGCTCGCGCACGGCGAAGCGCGCCACGATGTCGCGTAGGTCGGCCTCGATCGCGTCGAAGTCCAGCGGCGCGCCTCGCACCGGCACGTAGCCGCGCACGTAGCGCACGGCCAGGCGCTGCGCGTCACGCGGGTGCGCAGAGATGAGCAGCGATGCGAACGTGTCGTTGCTTTCCGCCCCGTCAAGGGCGAGGATGCATGGCTCGTGCGGCCCGAGCGGCGGCAGCGCGTCGCGGCACGCATCCCAGAGCGCGATGCTCGGCAGAAACGTGGCAACCTCGGTGGCCTCAAACGCCTCCTCTGGCGTGGCCGGGTACTCCTGGCGCATGTGCGCGCTGTCCACCGCATCGGCCTCGGTGGCGGCGTACCAGGCGGCGTCACGGTCGGGGCGCGCCTGCCAGGGCAGGAAGCGGAACGCAAAGCGCCCCGTGCCTGCCTGCGCACGGGCGCACAGATCGGCGAACAGGTTAGCTCGCCCGTTCGCCGTTGAGAGCACAATCAGCTGGCCGCCCGCGTCAATCGTGGGCTTCATCGCCGTATACAGCTCGGTGGCGTAGTTCATGAACGCCGCCTCATCCAAGATCGCCAGGGACGCGGTGAACGTGCGGCCCGCGCTGCGCGTGGCGGGCATCGACTTGATGCGCGAGCCGTTCGCCCACGCGATCTCCTCGGTGTTCTCCTTTGTCACGGCGGGCAGGGCGGCGCGCAGCTCGGGCGGCAGGCGGGCGTACATCACGCTGATACGCCGCAGCAGCTCGTTGGCTTCGTCCTGGCCTTTGCTGAACGCCAGCACCACCCGACCCGGCTGGTAGAGGCAGCGCCAGAGCGCGGCGGCGCACACGAGCCAGCTGATCCCGAGCTGGCGGGCCTTGAGGATGAGCAGCAGGCGCTCGTTCTCTACGTCGGCCAGCAGCGCGCGCTGGGCCGGCCACAGACGGAACGGCATGGTGCCGCCGCCGTCGCCGTGATCCTGCGCATCATCGATGATGACGTGCTGGTCAATGAAGTCAGCGAGGGGCGGCGGTGCCAGGCTAGGACTCTTCGGCGGGGTCGACAAGCGCTTCGAGAAGTCGAATTTGCTTATCTGCAATGACCCCGTGAAGGATCGCAAGCTCTTGGGCGGGTTGTGTTTTGAGCCAGTCTGTGTCACGAAAGACCTTCATTTGATCGCGCAGCGTGGTCAATCCCTCTTCCAAATACTCTAAGAGCAGCGCCCCGATGCGCTCTCGTTTTTCGGTTGCAACAACCGCAACCGCGCTGCCATTCAGCTGGCGCGACTTCCAGCTTTTAAGCGTCCCAATGGGGATGTTGAAGGTTGCAGCCACCGTAGCCGGGGCTTGGCCTGCGAGCAGCGCCGCGAGCGCTTGGGCCTTGATCGACTCGCTATAGTCAGTCATCGGCCTGCCTTATACTGCGGTATAATGTACCAAAGAGCAGTGAGCAGAGAGGCATCGCAGTGCTTGACACCATGACCACGAGTGAAGCCGGTGAACGGCTCGGGATTAAGTCCCGCTCGATTGTCGCGCTGATCCGGCTGGGGCTGATGACGGCCACGAAGCGCGGGCGCGACTATGCGATTGCACGCGCCGAAGTCGAGCGCTACGCCGTTGAGCGCCGCCCCGCGCATCGTGCGGCGAAGCCAAGGGGGGCGTAGATGGATACACGCAAGGCGGGCGTCTACCTGATCCGTAACCTGCACACGGGCGATGTCTACGTGGGCAGCAGCAGTGTAACAATTGCGCGTCGATGGGCTCAGCACCGCAATGACCTGAGGGGGGGGCAGCACCGCAACCCGTGGCTGCAACGTGCATGGAACAAGTACGGGGCCGATATGTTCGCGTGGGAAGTGCTGGAGCACGCTGAGGGGCGCGACGCGGTCTTGGCGTGCGAGCAGCGCTGGATTGACCACTATTGGGGCGGGCGCATGGGCGTAGACTGCTACAACATGCTTCCGACGGCAGGCAGTCCGACGGGGCACGTCAAGAGCCCCGAGACGCGGGCGAAGCTGAGTGCGGCAAGGCGCGGGCACATCACAAGCCCCGAGACGCGGGCAAAGCTGCGTGCGGCGCAGACCGGGCGCACCGCAAGCCCCGAGACGCGGGCAAAGCTGAGTGCGCGCACCGCAAGCCCCGAGACGCGGGCGAAGATCGGCGCGGCCAGTCGCGGGCACGTCAAGAGCCCCGAGACGCGAGCAAAGATGCGTGCGACAAATCTCGGGCGCGTTCACAGCCCTGAGGCGCGGGCAAAGATGCGTGCGGCCAGTCGCGGGCGCATCATAAGCCCCGAGACGCGGGCGAAGATCGGCGCGGCACAAACGGGGCGCACCGCAAGCCCCGAGACGCGGGCGAAGCTGCGTGCGGCGCAGGCCGGGCGCACCGCAAGCCCCGAGACGCTGGCGAAGATGCGTGCGGCGGGGCGCGCCATAAGCCCCGAGACGCGGGCGAAGATGCGTGCAGCAAGTCGCGCGCGCACCGCAAGCCCCGAGACGCGGGCGAAGATGCGTGCGGCGGGGCGCGCGCGCGTTCACAGCCCCGAGACGCTGGCAAAAATGCGCGGGCGCACCGCAAGTCCCGAGACACGGGCGAAGATCAGCGCGGCAGGGCGGGGGCGCGCCGTAAGCCCCGAGACGCTGGCAAAGATGCGCGGGCGCGTTCAGAGCCCCGAGACGCGGGCGAAGATCGGCGCGGCCAGTCGCGGGCACGTCAAGAGCCCCGAGACGCGAGCAAAGATAAGCGCAGCCAAGCGCGGGCGCGTTCACAGCCCTGAGGCGCGGGCAAAGATGAGCGCGGGCCAGAGAGAGAGAAGGCGTAAGTTGCGAGAAAAAGCGACGTATCATCAGGCGTCTCTCTTCGACCTAGCAGAATAGCTTGCGCACGGGTGACGTGTGCTCATCGCATCCTCATCATCGGCAGCGCCACCCGCCAGCGCGCCGCCACGAGCACGCCGTCGGCGGTGGCTTCGCGCCAGTCGCCTTGCGCCCACAGCGTACAGCGCAGCGTGACGCCGCTGCCGTCATCCTCGCAGAGCCCCAGCCCGCCCGCGCCGCCCTTCACGACCACGACCGGCGGCGCCGCCAGCCCCTCAGCGAACCACCAGGACGCGGCGGGCGCGTCGCGCAGCTCGCCACGCCAGACGGGCGCCTGCGCGCTCACCGGGGCAACGAGCACCACGCAGGCCACGGCCACGAGGGCACACAGCAGCACCACGATGACGAGCAGCAGGGGGTCGATGGGGCGGCGGCTCATGGGGCGGCTCCCGCAGCGTGTCGTGGCCCCCAAGCGGCACCCAGCCGCAGACGGGGCACCAGAGCCAGGCGCGCGCACCGTCGCCGTGCTCCACGCGCATGTAGCAGCGCCAGTGCGCGCCGCAGCGCGGGTAGCGGGCGTAGTACCAGCCCGCGCTGCGGTGCTTTGTGGGTCGCGTCATCCATTACAACAGTTCCTGGTATGCCGCCAGCTGCGCACGCGCATCGGCGTAGGCAGCGGAGAGCGTGGCGCCGTAGCCCATCAGCGTCATGAGTCCTTGGCCTCCCAGTGTCAGGGCGATCTCCCAGTCGATGCGCGTTTCAGGGGAACGCCCCGCGCTATCCGACAGCGTGCGCCGCTGAAGGCGAAACGTGAAGCGCTCGGGCAGGGCCGCGAGTGCGGCGAACGCGGCAGCGTCATCCATCGTCGTCGCTCTCCTGGGCGCGCTTGATGATCCGCGCCTGTCGCGCGGCGATCTTCGCCAGCTCCTCAAGCATGGCCTTCTTGACATCTTCGATGTGTGTGTGCATCCGCGTATAGGCGGCGTCGCCCCGTTCAACGAGCGTATTGATCTGGCCCTGCAGGCGCACGTCACGCGCCAGCGAGGCGGCCTCGGCGGCGGCGCGGTGGAGCTGGTCGCCCGCCGCGTACGCCTCAAGGCCAGAGGCGATAGCGACGGCAACCGCGCTATTTTGCAGCGCGGCGCCGCGCTTGATCTCCTCCAGGCTCAGGCAGATCGTACTGAGCAAGTCCGCAAGCTCGGCGTTGTACGCCAGCCACGGCTCGCGCACCTCGGGCGGCTGCGCCTCCGCCGCGACCCGCTCGGCCTCTCGTTGCAGGCGGTCGGTCATACAAGCTTCCTCTTAGCGTGTGGCGGAGAGCGCAACATCGAACCAGGCGCGGGCCACGCCGATAAACACGTAGCGGTCCAAAAAGAGCAGCGCCACGAACAGCGCCAGCACAAGCAGCACGATGGACATTCCGGCCCGCCAGCGGTCGGACTCCAGCTGGCGCACAGCGCGCTCAGCGGCATCACGCGCAGCGGCGTTAACGAGGTCGTCCACCTGATCCCGCACGGCCCGCACCGCGTCGGAGAGGATGCCCATGTCGCCGCGCGCGTAGGCCAGCTGGCGCCCAAGCTCTTTGTTTGCCGTCTCGCGCTTTTGGTCAACGGCAAAAACATACTCGCGAAGGAAGGCCAGCACCTCGGCGGGGTCAGCCCCGTGCGTGATGTTGCCCCCGGCGTTGTCGCCCGTGGCAACGTCGCCGGTCTGGCCGCGCGAGAAGTCCAGGACGGCGCGGCGCTTGCGGGTGGGTGGTGGCGCCACATCTACGACGCCCCCCGCATGCGGGCCGCAAGCGCCTCAATGCGCCCGCCGTAGCCCACGCCCGGCACGGCCCATCGCCGGTCAAGGCCGCTCCATGTGGGCGCGATGCCGCGCAGCGCGGGCGGCAGCGGACGCACCGTGAGCGCGTACTCAATCAGGGCGCGTTGGGCGGGCGTGCCATGACCGGCAGGAAGCGCGTAGACGCAGAGCCGGCCCAGATGCGCACGCACGGCGTCGGCGTCCCATTCCGCAAACGAAATGCCCTCCAGCCATGCGTGGTCGTCGGCGTCGCGCACCCAGTTGAGGCTAGGGCGCTTTCCCTGGCGCGCGTCGCCGGTCACGCCGATGCCCGCCGGGTTGCGGCGCGGCCTAGCGCACCACCACGAGGTTAGGCTGCCGGTCTCGTGCGCGCACTGCGCCAGAGCCAGGAACCAGTCAACGCCCGCCGCGTCGCCGATGCGAGCGTAGGCACTGACAATCGTGCGGATATCCACCGCGTTGTACTGCGTGGCGTGCCGCCTGAGCCAAGCAATCGCGGCGGCCTGCGTGCCGCTGGCGGGGCCGAGGATCGGCGTGCCGCGTGCCGCAGGCGGCAGCACGGGCGGGGCGGGCGTGGCCTCGGCGAGCACCCAGGCGCGAGTGACCCGGTTGCCGGGGCAAGACTTCGGCGAGCTGTCGCGGTGGAAGGCGAGGATGTCAGCCAGCGGGCGGCCCAAGCGCAGCTGGAAGCCCGCGAGCACCGCCCGCGTGTTATCCCACGTCGCGCCGTCGGGACGCGACACGTCGCCGTTCCACACCATCTCCAGGCCAATCGAGTACCAGCGTGCGCGCACGCTGCCGTTGCCCGCCCCCGCGTGGATGCCGATGCGCGCCAGCGGCGTGGCGAGCCAGATCCCGTCAGCGGCGCAGTAGATGTGCGGCGCTGATGTCCAGCCCTTGCCCGCATAGAAGCGCTGCATCGCCCGCATGCTCGTGAACCCGCGCCAAGTGTGTTGGTCGGGGCGATAGGTGTGATGGAGCACGATGGTGCGCGGCAGGCGCCAGGGGAACGTGTAGCCCGCGATGAAGGGGCGCCACTCGGCGATGCTCAAGCACTGCATCACGAACGGCGGGGTGCCCTCGGTCGTCTCGCCAGACGCGCCGGGAGCCGCCCCCAGCGGCAGGGGCGGCTGGGCGGGGTCGCGGCCTTCACGGGGATGCAGGCGGTCGTCGGGGTCGGACATGCGGCCTCCAGAGGGGACGGACAGAGGGACGCAGGCACAGTATAGCACAGCAGTTGCGCCGCGTGCTATACTGCCAGCGCTGTCAACGATGTTTAACCCGCTGGTCTCGGGGTCTCCGCGACAGGCAAGCGACACACCACGGGCCGTCTCAGGAATGGGGCGGCCCGTGGTGTGTCTTGGGGGCTTAATAAAGGTGTTGACAATCTTATTAAAGGCTGCTATACTATGCACAAGGCCGAGACGACACGAGAGGAACCGCAATGCCTATGCTCGCCGCTGATGTTTCCCAGGAGGTAATTGACCAGCTCACCAAGGCGGCGCGCGCCTTGTCAGAGCAGCACAATCTTCCAATCTCGCGCTCCTGGGTGATCCGGCAGGCGCTTCTCTCCTACCTAGAGCGCCTGCCCATTGGCCCCCGCTACGAGCCGATCAATCCGCAGACAGATACGCAGACCGCCGCTTAATCAACGCCCCGCGCTGCTGGCGCAGCCGGGGCACGAGACACCAGGAACTACCCCCAATGTCTACACCCATTGTACCATCCGACGCCCCGCACGCCGTGAAGTACGACCGCCCAACCGA
>Ga0163149_10006482_pt1 | contig 12003 bp, 9 predicted proteins | sample OliLakLV19MP5G1_FD_148604 | JGI IMG/M metagenome (GOLD analysis project Ga0163149, IMG submission 148604) | Freshwater microbial mat bacterial communities from Lake Vanda, McMurdo Dry Valleys, Antarctica - Oligotrophic Lake LV.19.MP5.G1 | ecosystem: Environmental > Aquatic > Freshwater > Lake >...
ACAGGAGAAGTGTCTTTTGAAAACAATTAATACTATTCATTACTTAAAAAAGGTAAAAGTTTAAATCAAACAAATGCCGGTAAATATTAACAGGAGAAAAGCTATTCAAAGCATCTTGATTGTTTCTGCTACGGCAGTTTTGTTCCCTTACTGCAGGGAGGCAGATAAATCAGTAATGCAGCTCAAGAATTACAATATAAACAGTAATCAGCAGGATATGCTGGCAGAACTCTGTGAGTCAATTCTTCCGAAAACAAAAAATTTTATTGGTGCAAAGGATTTAAATGCACACGGATTTGTATTAAAAATGATGGATGATTGCCAGCCACCGGAAAAACAAAAACTTTTTACTGCCGGGTTAAAAGCATTTAATGATTTATGCGATAAAAAGTTCAATTCCTCTTTTGTAAAATGTAAAGCAACTCAGCGTAATGAGCTGTTAACTCAACTTAAAAAAGGATTAAATGACGAAATAAATACTGCCGCACAATTTTATGGATTTACAAAAGTGTACACATTGCAATGTTTTACGGGCAGTAAAGAATACATGACAGCTATAAAAAAATATAAGATAGTGCCAGCGGGTAATTTTAAGGGATGTGTGAAAATTTGAGTTATCAATAAAAGTGAGCAGGGGATCATAAAAATATTTTTAAAAGAACTATTAAGAAATATAACTTAAAACCAGATAATGCCGGATAAAAATAAATTTGACGCTATTGTATTAGGAAGTGGAATGAGTGGTGGCTGGAGCGCCAAGGAACTTTGTGAAAGGGGATTAAAAACCCTGCTCCTTGAACGTGGCCGTGATGTAAAGCATTTAAAAGATTATCCTACTACAAATATGTTACCATGGGAGTTTGAACATCGTGGTCAGATTCCTTATGCAATAAAAAAAGAAAACCCGGTAGTAAGCAGGTGTTATGCCTTTAAGGAAGATGCCATGCATTTTTTCTGTAAAGACAAAGAACATCCATATGTACAGGTAAAAACCTTTTGACAGGATTCGTGGTTACCAGGTGGGTGGTAAAAGTATTATGTGGGCCAGACAAACACAGCGCTGGAGTGATTTTGATTTTGAAGGACCTGCCCGGGATGGGTTTGCTGTTGATTGGCCAATACGGTATAAAGATTTGGCACCCTGGTACAGTTATGTTGAAAAATTTGCAGGTATCGCAGGCAATAAAGATGGATTGGACACATTACCTGATGGCGAATTTCTTCCACCATGGGAACTTACTTGTGTGGAAGAACATTTTAAAAGGATTGTAGCTGCCAATTATAAAAACCGTCATGTTATTTTTGCAAGATGTGCCCATCTTACTAAACCAAACCAAATTCATTTAGACCAGGGACGTGGCCAGTGCCAGGCAAGAAATTTATGTCAGCGTGGTTGTCCTTTTGGAGGGTATTTCAATGCTAATTCAACTACTATACCATGGGCTGAAAAAACCGGGAACTTAACTTTAAGGTCTCATTCTGTTGTTCATTCTATAATTTATAATGAACAAAAAGGTAAAGCCACAGGCGTAAGGGTAATTGATGCCATAACAAAACAGGCAACCGAATATTTTGCTGATGTAATTTTTGTAAATGCCGGAGCTGTAAATACAAACTTGATTTTACTGAACTCAATTTCTAATCGTTTCCCGGATGGGTTAGGGAACGATAATGGTTTATTGGGCAAATATTTTGCATTTCATAATTACCGTGCAAGAATAACGGCGAAGTATGAAGGTTTTCTGGATTATAAAACAGAGCAGTCCCGTGCAAGCGGTGCATATATTCCCCGGTTTAGAAATGTATATAAACAGGAGACTGATTTTCTGCGTGGCTATGCTTTAACTTTTGATGCAACTCGTAGAAGTGCTGTCGTAAAAACTGAAAGTCAGTTTGGCGAAGAGTTAAAAGCAAAATTAATGGATGCTTCCAGCAGACTGGGTCCGTGGAATATTGGCAGTCAGTGTATGGGAGAAACGATTCCAAAAGAAACAAATTATGTAGCACTGGATACCAATCAACAAGATGAATGGGGAATGCCATTGATAAAGTTTAATGTAAGCTTTGATGATAATGATGAAAAGATGATTAAAGATTTTATGGAACAATTCACCGAGATGTACGAGAAGGCGGGGTTTACAGATATAAAAGCGAGTGACAGTAAACAGGCTCCCGGTCTTGATATTCATGAAATGGGTGGAGTACGAATGGGAAAAGACCCTAAAACCTCGTTGCTCAGCTCCAAAAATCAAATGCACTCTTATAAGAATGTAATTGTAAGTGACGGTGCTTGCATGACGTCCACTTCCACTCAAAATCCCTCGCTGACGTATATGGCTTTAGCAGCAAGAGCAGCAAATTTAGCGGTGGATTTATTAAAGAAGGGATGAGTTGATAATAAAGACATATATTGGTCTCTCTAAATACCCAAATACTAATTCATATTGGACTTTAGAATGTGAACAGCAATAAAAATGTTTTTAAAAAATGGATAAGCCTGGATGGAGTTGGCGTGGATAATATTGACAAATATGCAAACAACCTTCTTTTTTCCTTAAACAAAATAAACTGCTGAACAGCGTTTTGATTTCCCTCGATGATGGCTACAATATTTTAGTGAAAGATTTTTACCAATCACTCGAATTGTTAAAAATCAACAGAGAATCCTATACTGCATTTAGTAAAAATTTGATACCAGTATTATCGGACAAGGGGTTTGCAAGCGTAGATATTTATCAGCTCATGGTTTTAAAATCAATAAAATGTTATTCATTGCAGGGAAAATAAGCGCCGTTTGTTTTTTGTGATGAATTTGGTTTAATCTGGGGGTAAACATAGATTACTGACAGAAAACCTCAATCAGGTAAGTGCAGGATAATAAACAACCACAGGGAAGCTATTTTTATTGTCTATTTTGTAACGGTTACTCATTTTAGATATTGTGTATGAAAAAATGCATTCAAGTACTGTTGCTCCAAGTTTTTGCACTAACCAGTTTATCTCAAATAAAAGTAAAAGAATTACGATGTGAAAATCTATCCAATCCCATTGGTATTGACATCCAACAACCGCAATTAAGCTGGCAATTGAGTTCAGATAAACGGAACTGTATGCAAACTGCTTTTGAGATAAGAGTTGCTAGCAGTTCATCTTCACTGTTAAAAAATAAAGATTTGTTTTGGAGTAGCGGAAGAGTCACATCCGGTCAATCCGTTCATATACTTTACAAAGGAAAATCATTACAATCTGCACAAAAGTATTATTGGCAGGTAAGGGTTTGGGATAATGATGGAAAAGTTTCTGGGTGGAGTGAACCAGCATTCTGGCAAATGGGTTTATTGCAAGCTTCAGACTGGAAAGCAAAATGGATACAATGCGGTTATGAGGAAGATAGCATATTAAGACCAAGTCCTTTGTTCAGAAAAAAATTTGTCACAAAAAAAGAAATTCTATCAGCCACAGCATTCATCACATCTCATGGCTTGTATGAAGCATTTATCAATGGAAAAAAAATTGGTGATGCTTATTTAACACCCGGATGGACAAGCTATAATAAACGGCTGCAATATCAGGTATATAATGTTACTAATCTTTTGCAAAATGAAAATGCAATAGGTGTAGCATTGGGCAATGGGTGGTACCGGGGCAATTTGGTTTGGGAAGGCAGAAGAAATTGGTATGGTAAAGAACTGGCATTGCTTTTTCAACTGCATATTATTTATAAAGATGGAACTGAAGAAACAATCCTTTCTGATGATACTTGGAAATCATCAACAGGCGGCATACAAAGTTCAGAGATTTATCATGGAGAAATATTTGATGCAACAAAAGAAAAAACCGGGTGGACAAATGCAGGTTATGGTGACAACAACTGGAGCGGCATTAAAGTAAAGAGTTTTGATAATAAAATTTTAATAGCCACCGGTAATGAACCTGTAAAAAAACACAAAATATTTAAACCTGTAAAAATATTTACAACTCCTTTGGGTGAACAGGTGATTGATTTTGGGCAGAACCTTGTTGGTTTTGTTCAGTTAAAAGCAACTGGTAAAGCTGGCGATAAGATTATAATATCCCATGCTGAAGTATTGGATAAAAAAGGAAATTTTTATACCGAGAATCTTCGGGCTGCCAAACAACAGAATACTTATATACTTAGCGGAAAGGGAGTAGAAACATTTGAACCGCATTTTACTTTCCAGGGTTTCAGGTATATAAAAATTGAAGGCTACCCAGGTGAATTGAAGCCGGAAAATTTTACCGCTGTTGCTTTATATTCTGATATGAAACCAACTGGTAATTTCTCCACTTCCAACGCTTTATTAAATCAATTGCAACATAATATCCAATGGGGACAGAAAGGTAATTTTTTAGATGTGCCAACTGATTGTCCGCAAAGGGATGAACGCCTTGGCTGGACAGGTGATGCACAAGCTTTCTCAAGAACAGCATCTTTCAACATGCAGGTGAATAATTTTTTTACCAAGTGGATGAAAGATGTTGCAGCCGACCAGTTGCCCAATGGAAGTGTGCCTTATGTCATTCCCAATGTATTGGGCAATGATGCAGCAGGTTCAACAGGCTGGGCAGATGTGGCCACCATCATTCCCTGGAATATGTACCTGGCTTATGGAGACAAAAGAATGCTGGAGCAACAATATGCCAGCATGAAAGCATGGGTGGATTATATGCAAAGCAAAAGTAATAACGACTTATGGAACACTGGTTTTCATTTTGGTGATTGGTTGTTTTACAGCCCTGATGACGATAATGATGGCAGGGCAGCCATCACTGATAAATATCTGATAGCGCAATGTTTTTTTGCACACTCCACACAATTATTAATTAATACAGCAAAGGTTACAGGCAAAGAAGAGGATGTAATAAAGTATGAAACATTATTAACAAAAATTAAAACAGCATTTGCAAAGGAATATGTTACACCATCAGGAAGATTGGTATCAGGATCACAAACTGCTTATGTACTTGCTTTGAATTTTGATATGCTACCGGAACCGTTAAGGGCATCAGCGGCAGCAAGATTGGTGCAGAATATAAAAGGTTATAACAACCACCTCACCACAGGTTTTCTGGGAACACCTTATTTATGCCATGTGCTTACAAGGTTTGGTTATCATGATATAGCCTATACTTTGCTGATGCAGGAAACCTATCCATCCTGGTTGTATCCTGTTAAAATGGGGGCTACCACCATTTGGGAAAGATGGGACGGACAAAAGCCCGACAGTAGTTTTCAGACACCGGGAATGAATTCGTTTAATCATTATGCTTATGGCGCCATCGGAGACTGGATGTACCGTGTAATTGCAGGTATTGATACAGACAATGAACCCGACGGTGTGGGGTATAAAAAAATTATTATTAAACCGCATCTGGATGGTAAAGTAATAGCTGGTAATGTTAAAGATGAATCTGGTGTAGGTATTGGTAATTTTAAAAGTACTGCAAATAAGCATAGTGTGCTTACCAATGCTGCTGCAGAACTGCAAACCAATTATGGTAAACTAAGTTCAGCATGGAAAATTGAAAATGGAATCCTTTATCTTTATGTTCAAATACCTGCAAATACAACTGCCACAATATTTATCCCTGCTGCTGAGGGAAAAATTATTACTGAGGGCGGTAAAGAATTGTCATCAGCCACAGGAATAAAAGTGAAAGTGAAAGAAGATGGTTACATAGTTGTTGAAACAGGTTCGGGGCTTTATCAATTTGTGATTAAATAAAAAAGCGGCAGAGTTTTTTTACCAACAACTATTAACTGAATAAATATGCTGCTTCTCGGAGTTGATATCGGTACATCTTCAATTAAAGTATCAGTAGTTGATAGTTCTACTCAGCAATGTATTGTCTCCGCACAATTCCCCGAAACTGAAACCGAAGTAATTTCGCTGCAACCCGGTTGGGCAGAACAATCGCCTGAACTATGGTGGCAACATACACAAGCTGCTATTTTAAAATTACATGCACAAAAAAAATACAATCCAAAAGATATAGCAGCCATTGGTATTGCATATCAGATGCATGGATTGGTAATGGTGGATAAACAACAAAATGTTTTACGCAACAGCATTATCTGGTGCGATAGCCGTGCCGTTGAAATAGGCAACAAAGCATTTGAAAAAATTGGCGAAGAGAAATGTTTGTCGCATCTGCTCAATTCACCCGGCAATTTTACTGCAAGCAAATTAGCCTGGGTAAAACAAAACGAACCGGAAGTTTTTGCAAAGCTGGATAAAATAATGTTGCCCGGTGATTTTATTGCCATGAAATTCACCGGCGAAATAACCACCAGCATATCTGCTTTATCAGAAGGTATTTTCTGGGATTTTAAAAACAATGAGCTCTCAAAAGATCTGTTTGAGTATTATGGTTTTGATACCTCCATTATTCCGGCTATAAAAAATGTTTTTGCAGCGCATGGACAAATTACAAATGCTGTTGCAGAAAAATTATCACTTCAAAAAAATATTCTCATTACATACAAAGCAGGCGATCAGCCAAATAATGCACTCTCATTAAATGTACTTGAACCCGGCGAAGTGGCTGCCACTGCCGGCACGTCAGGGGTTATCTATGGTGTGAGTGATCAGCTTGAATATGATAAGCAATCAAGGGTAAATACATTTGCCCATGTAAATTACTCCAAGGAAGAAGCTCGTTTAGGCGTTTTACTTTGTATAAACGGAACAGGTATTTTGAACCGCTGGGTAAAAAATATTGCAGGCAATAACAAAAGTTATGCAGAAATAAATGAAGCTGCCAGTCAAATCAACCCCGGAAGCGATGGCGTTTCCATTCTTCCTTTTGGGAATGGAGCAGAGCGGATGCTGAATAATAAAATTGTAAACAGTTATTTTAACAACATCGATTTTAATAAAAATACGGCTGCACATCTTTACCGTGCCGCACAGGAAGGTATTGTATTTGCATTCCGCTACGGCTTTGATATTTTAAAAGAGAATGGCATATCGCCAACAGTTATACGGGCAGGCAAAGCTAACCTGTTTTTAAGTGAAGTGTTCAGGGAATGTTTTGTAAACACATTGCAGGTGCCAGTGGAATTGTACAACTGCGATGGCAGTGTTGGGGCAGCCATTGGCAGTGGCATCGGGGCAAATATCTATCACAATGCAAAAGAAGCTTTTCAATTATTTAAACCGCTGGAATTAATTGAGCCAAATGTGAAAAATAAATACGATGAATTTTACCATCAATGGCTTACACAATTAAACAAACAAATTAACTGATTCAATAATTTTTAAACCGTCAATACCATGGCAGTAGTTACAGGAAACAAAGAATACTTTAAAGGCATTAGCCAAATTAAATTTGAAGGTTTAGAAAGCGATAATCCATTGGCTTTTCGATGGTACGATGAAAATAAAATAGTGGCAGGAAAACCAATGAAAGAATACCTGCGTTTTGCTTGTGCATACTGGCATAGCTTCTGCGGTAGTGGTGCCGACCCTTTTGGAGAGCCAACACATTTATTTGGGTGGAATGGGAAAGCCGACGCTATTGAAAGGGCAAAAGACAAAGCCGATGCTGCATTTGAATTTATTACCAAATTGGGTTTGCCCTATTATTGCTTTCATGATTTGGATGTAGTAGATTATACCAATGATATAAATGATAATGATAAACGCTTACAGGCACTTACCGCTTATTTGGCTGATAAACAAAAAGCAAGTGGTGTAAAATTATTATGGGGCACCGCCAATTTATTTTCTAACAAAAGATATATGAATGGCGCCAGCACCAATCCCGATTTTCATGTGCTGGCACATGGTGCAGCTCAAGTGAAAGCTGCATTAGATGCAACGATTGCATTGGGCGGTGAGAATTATGTTTTCTGGGGTGGACGTGAAGGTTATATGAGTCTGCTTAACACCAACATGAAAAAAGAGAAAGAGCATCTGGCAATATTTCTGCACACTGCAAAAGACTATGCAAGAAAGAACGGCTTTAAAGGAAAATTCTTTATAGAACCAAAACCCTGTGAACCCAGCAAACATCAATATGATTATGATTGCGAAACAGTAATTGGCTTTTTGCGCCAGCATGATTTACTCAATGATTTTAGTTTGAACATAGAAGTAAACCATGCGACATTGGCCGGCCATACATTTACACATGAGTTGCAGGTGGCTGCCGATGCTGGTTTGCTGGGCAGTATAGATGCGAACCGTGGCGATTATCAAAACGGCTGGGATACCGACCAGTTTCCTACCGACTTAAATGAACTTACAGAAGCCATGCTGATTATTCTGGAAGCAGGTGGTTTTAAAGGTGGCGGCATCAACTTCGATGCGAAAATCAGGAGAAACTCTACCGATCCTGCAGATTTGTTCTATGCACACATAGGCGGTATGGATTCCTTTGCAAGGGCACTGATTACTGCAGTTAATATTTTGCAAAAATCTGATTATAAAAAATTGCGTAAAGATCGTTATGCCTCTTACGACAGCGGAAAAGGAAAAGATTTTGAAGAAGGAAAATTATCGTTGGAAGATTTAAGGGCTTTTGCAGTTGAAAATGGAGATCCTGCTACAATCAGTGGTAAACAGGAATATATGGAGAACATCATCAACAGGTTTATTTAACGATTAGCAACTAACTAAAACTTGCTTATGAATAGTTTACAAACGTATGATTACCTGGTTTTTCTTTTTTATTTTATTGTAGTTGCCGGTTATGGATATTGGGTGTACCGCCGTAAAAAGAAAGCTACCGTTTCTGCTTCGCATGATTATTTTTTGGCAGAAGGGTCTTTAACCTGGTGGGCTATCGGTGCTTCATTAATTGCGTCCAACATCTCAGCAGAGCAATTTATTGGCATGAGCGGCAGTGGTTTTAAAATGGGGTTGGCTATTGCTACTTACGAATGGATGGCTGCTGCAACATTAATGGTAGTAGCTATATTTTTTATTCCTGTGTACCTCAAGAATAAGATTTATACAATGCCGCAGTTTCTCAACCAGCGTTACAATGGAACGGTGGCCATGATTATGGCGGTGTTCTGGTTGTTATTATATGTGGTGGTAAATCTCACGTCTATCTTATATCTCGGTGCTTTGGCCATCAATAGTATTTCCGGCATCAACACTACCTTATGTATGTATGTGCTTGCTATCTTTGCTATTTTCATCACCCTTGGTGGCATGAAGGTGATTGGATATACGGACGTGATACAGGTTTTCTTTTTAATTCTTGGAGGTCTTGTCACTACTTACATAGCTTTAAATTTAGTGTCAGAAAAATTTGGTACTACCGGTGTGGTAAACGGTTTTAAGTTAATGACCGATCATGCCAACGACCATTTTCACATGATATTTAAAAAAGACAATCCAAATTACATGGACTTGCCAGGGCTTACCGTTTTAATTGGTGGTATGTGGATTGTAAATTTAAATTATTGGGGATGCAACCAATACATTACCCAAAGGGCACTGGGGGCTGATTTAAAAACGGCAAGGGCTGGTATTTTGTTTGCAGCATTTTTAAAATTATTGATGCCGGTAATTGTTGTACTGCCGGGTATTGCAGCGTATGTGCTGCACCAGCAGGGAGACTTTCAAACAGAAATGATTGCAGGTGGCGAACTTAATCCTGATAAAGCATACCCGGTATTATTAAATTTATTGCCAGCCGGTTTAAAAGGGTTGGCATTTGCTGCACTCACTGCTGCTATTGTTGCTTCATTAGCTGGTAAAGCAAACAGCATCGCCACTATTTTTACATTAGACATCTTTAAGAAAAGGTTACGCCCCGAAGCAGACGAAAAGAAAATGGTGCAGGTAGGTAAGATAACCGTTATTGTTGCCATGATTTTGGCAGTTATCATTGCACCACTCATGGGAATTGATAAAAAAGGGGGCTTTCAATACATACAGGAATATACCGGTTTTGTAAGCCCCGGCATTTTCGCCATGTTCATACTCGGGTTTTTCTGGAAGAAAACTACCTCTAATGCAGCATTGTTTGCAACTGTAGGAGGCTTTGCTTTCTCTTTGTTCTTTAAATTTTTACCAGATATAATGAACCTGCAATTTTTAGAGCAATTCAATTTTGCAAAAGCCAATGCAGATGGCATTTACGAAATTCCTTTTCTCGACAGGATGGGCTTTGTGTTTTTGATTTGTGTGTTAGGTATGGTACTTATAAGTTTGTTTGAAAATAGGAAAGGCGTAAAAACAAATGGGCTTGAGATTGATAGGGGCATGTTTAAAATGAGCCCTTCGTTTGCAGTAGGTGCATTAATTATTTGTGGCGTGCTGGCAGCGTTATATACTATTTTTTGGTAAGGAGTTGAGTAAAGTTTGTGTAAGTTTTGGTTACAAGCCAGCCCTACCCCAGTGATTATTCTTTTGCAGGCAGGTTTTTTTTAAATAAGATGTTGAAAGGTTATAAAAAGCATGATTAAAAATATCAGGAATAAATTTTATGAACTGTACAATGAAGATTGTTTGCTTATCCGTTCACCGGGTCGTATCAATATCATTGGGGAACATACTGATTACAATGATGGTTTTGTATTACCTGCAGCTATTGATAAAGCCATCTATATTGCCATTAGCAACAGGAATGATGGTGCCATTCATATATATGCAGAAGATTATGATGCTTTCTTTACAACCAAGTTGCATGCTGTAAAAAATCGGAAGTAGAATGGGGAAATTATATTTTAGGTGTTGTAAGTGAGCTGCAACAAAGAGGTTATCAGTTAAAAGGATTTAATGCAGTTATCAGCGGCAATTTGCCAATTGGTGCCGGTATGTCATCATCTGCTGCAGTAGAATGTGCTACTGTATTTGCATTAAATGAATTGAATACACTCGGGCTGAGCCGTTTGCAAATGGCGGAGAGTACACAAAAAGCAAAACACAATTTTGCTGGTGTTATGTGTGGATGCCTGATTTTAAATTGAAAGTAAGCGGTATTCTCCAGGCAAAAAACACATTGGAGATTACAGTTGCCAATGCCTGCCGCAACCGGATTATCGGGGGATTATAAACAATACGACAGTTTAAAGAATGTATTGACATCTGCTGACATGTTACAATTTTCATCAAATAAAGAGAAGATATTGAAACCATCTGGTGTAATGGGGCCATTACAGATAATCCACTACAGGAAGCCATCGAAATAATTTTGCAAATCATATTGTTGATTGTACAGAAATATCGCAGCCTGAGCGGATAATTGAGAAAGTTACAGAGAGAAAAGAAATTGAATTCATTTAAAAGCATTCTTTTCTTGCAGGTACAAAACATTTCGGCTGCATGTCAGGTATGCGTCAAACATATTTTTTCGTTTACAAGATTTGAATCAAGTATATTTACAATTTTGGATTAGCCGGCTTAACCGGGCTTTCAAAAGTATTAGCTCCCCTTGTTTTTAGTCTTCTCCTAAACACTTTATCTCCTGCCAAAACATATAGAATATTAAAGTCACTGCCACCGAAACATAGATTGGATGCTTGTACGTTTGAAGTTGGTATTGGTAATATCGCATTTACACGTCCTAATTGGTCCAATATCTGGATGCCTGATCTTGTTGCAACAAATACCCGCCCTGCGGTATCACATTTAAGCCCCCCAGACCAGGCGTTATCTTCATCATCCGGTACATGGAACCAGCCATAACGTTGTTTATATGTAAGTGTTCCGTCTGGTTTTATTTTATATATCCATATCCAATGAGTAGCCGATTCGGTAACATATAATTGAGTTTGGTCGGGAGAAAGCGTAATGCCATTTGGAAATTTTAATCCTTCATCCACTATTATTTTTTTTCCACCAGGTTTTATTAAATAAAGTTTACCGGGCATGGTAACTCCATTTGGCGCTGTCAAATAAATGTTTCCATTATTTGCAACTGTCAAATCATTACCTGCAATTTTATCAGCAACCAATATTTCTTTTCCATTTGCATCATAACATAAAATTTGTTTTGTTTTTCCTGCAATTGTATAGCGTT
>Ga0163149_10006484_pt1 | contig 12001 bp, 26 predicted proteins | sample OliLakLV19MP5G1_FD_148604 | JGI IMG/M metagenome (GOLD analysis project Ga0163149, IMG submission 148604) | Freshwater microbial mat bacterial communities from Lake Vanda, McMurdo Dry Valleys, Antarctica - Oligotrophic Lake LV.19.MP5.G1 | ecosystem: Environmental > Aquatic > Freshwater > Lake >...
CTTGGCGGATCAGTATTTGGCAAAAAGAAAGAAAATAAGTAGTATAATAAAACCATGACAATACAAAAATTCTTATTCCAACCAGTCAAACCTTACTATATCAGTCAAGGTTTTGGAGAAAATAAAGCCTGCATAGATTTAATAACAAACAGAGTATTTGCCAAACAACCATATTTAGATGCAACCGTCTGTCCAGTTGGCTCTAAATCAGTTTATTCAAACATGAAAGGTCACAGTGGTCTAGATATTCCAGCAAAAAGATGGCAAGAAGTTTACGCCTGCCAAGACGGAATTGTTATAGAAATCGAAACAGAACTAGCTCGTGGTCTTGGTGTTGGAATTGTTACAAATGATAAATTATTTTGTACAGAAACTGGTAAAAAAGAGCTATTCAAAATTAGGTACTGGCACTTCATTGCCTTAGATGTTTACTTCGGAGAAAAAATTAGTGTTGGAGACCTTATAGGTTTCGCAGACTCAACAGGGTACTCATCTGGCGATCACCTGCACCTAGAAGTTAAGCCCGTAGAAATTACTGGCTATAAAAACGGAATACCTATCGTTAAAAACATACTTCAAAACAACGGATACTTTGGAGCAGTGAATCCAACTCCATATATGGAAAATATCTTCGCACTTGAATTCGCTGGGCTATGGAGGCAACTCAAAGAATTGACAGCACTTGTGGCACAATATATAGCGGATTTCGCTAGGAAATAGTTGTCCCCTATCAAGATCCGTTCGAGCTGGGTCTGTGGTATACTTAAATCTGCCGACCGCTCGGTATTAATAATTTAATAAATAATTAAAAAACATGAATACAATATTTGATTTCAGTCCCCTAATTGTGGCCATCATCCCTGTGGTGATTGGTCTTGTGCAGGTTGTGAAACAAGTTGGCTTGCCAACTAAGTTCGCGCCTCTTGCATCGATCGTTCTCGGATTTGGCCTCGTTGCCCTTACGTCTGTCACTTGGCCTGTAGCGATCGTTCAAGGAATCATCGTCGGTCTTGCCGCCTCTGGCCTCTGGTCAGGAAGCAAGTCAACCTTGACATCCTAAACGTCCTGCGAGCGCGAAAGCTCGCATACGATGAAAAAACACCACATGTTTATTATAGTTCTATCCGCGATCATAGTATGGTCGGTGAATCATAGGATCTCACCACCTGTTGAAGTGGAAGAAATTGTGCTACCTAATCATCAACGCGAGACATGGATCTCTGCGCTTGAATGGTGCGAAAGTGGGGGTAATAACAATGCGGTCAATCCCAAGGACCTTGACGGAACCCCGAGCTACTACGCATTCCAATTCAAACCCAGTACGTTCAAACACTTTGTGATCAAATACAAAATGGCACCGACTGATCTCGAAGATGTTGACTATCACAATCTGATGAGCATTTACGAATATCAGCGAAACATTGTTCGCCGAATGATTGATGATCCCGAAGTGAGATGGTCTCAACAATTTCCAGCTTGTACCAAAAAGCTAGGTCTGCCACCAAAATAAAACACGTTGTTGTCCACACCAACGTGGTGTCGCCATAAAACCCCCTAAAATAAGGGGATTTTGGCATAATATGTGGATAAGAAAATTTGACAATGCCGACCGCTTGGTATAAGATGTACATAGACCAGCACATTGACAATCGAATAGTGAACATTACAAACCACCGCAAACAGGGCGACTCCAAATAACATGACTCCCCCTCGGCGCGGTTAATATAAAACAAGTGATGAAAATAGAAAAAATCGGTGACGAATACGTCGCCACATGGAAAGACATCAAAGGAACAGGCCCAACAAGAGACATTGCTATGGATTGGTGTTTCTGGGGTATCAAAGCCCATCTCGCCAAACAATTAAAAGCTAACCAACAATAGAATGAAGAACATTACAATAACTCTGCTCGTGATCGTCTCGGTCTTCAGTCTAATCTTTACCATATCGAGCGGTATCCAACGCGGAGAAAAAGTAGAGTGCTACGAATGGCAACGTCAGTCGGAACAATTCGTAGGTTTCTATCTAACCGAATGGCAAAAATCACAATGTGATTTTCACGACATTGTGATTAACGCACCAGTTCGATGACCGAAGATACCACTGAAGACGTATGCCTCGACTGCGGTGGAACGGGTGAAGTAACCACGATGGAACAGGTCTACCCGAACGAACCTCACATGGCTCCGATCGGGACTATGAAGTGCCATTGCCAAGTTGTCCCCTCCGCACTATAGCGACCGCCTGCTATGTGATATGATAGTAAGTGGGTCGATACATTAAAATTAAACAACCAAAATCATGATAGAACAGAAAGAATTGACGGTGTACAAAAGCCAAATCTCGAAGCTAGATCAACAAGCTAACGAACTCAACATCACTTCACCAGAGGAAAATCTGGTAGCGACCGAGTTGAAAGCAAAGCTCAAAGAGATAGGTAAAAAAATCAAGGATAGAAAAGAGGAAATCACCAAACCTCTCAATGAGGCACTAAGGAGTGCCCGACAACTGTTCGCACCACTCGAGGAACAGTTCGAAAGCGCAGAAACCATAGTCGGAAACAAACTACTTGCTTACAAGAAAAAAGTAGATGCTGAAATACGTGCAAAAGAGGAAAAAATAGCACGTGACTTGGAAGCAGGAAAAATCAAGAACATGGAAACAGCCGAGCGAAGAATGGATGCACTCGTAGAAAAGAAAATAGAGAAAACAACCCAGACTTCATATGGACAGGTGCAGTTTAGAAAGGTGCAAAAAATGAGAATCACTGATGAAAGTCTAATACCGAAAAAGTATTGGGTTATTGATCAAGTGCTACTCCGCAAAGACGTACTCGCTGACATAGTCGTGCCTGGCGCAGAGAAATTTGAAGAAGAAACAGTCTAATCAAAAACTATGATAAAAAAAACCACTGAAAAGGCAGTGGTGACTACTACACCCGAAGTCACCCCTGAACCTACAGCTGAAGAGGTAGAACATACCCCAGCTGAAAAGAAAGAGATTCGGGTCATTGAAAGGATCATTGAAAATAAGGAAATCGCACCACAGGACGTATTCGGGAAACTGAACCGAAGTCAGGTCAACCTGATCAAGAATACCATCGCAAAAGGTGCGTCAGACGACGAATTACGCCTCTTCATCCAAGTGTGCAAAGGCGCCCAGCTTAACCCGTTTTTGAAGCAGGTTCACCTTGTACCACGCTGGGATAGTAAGACTGGCCGAGAGGTTCGCGCGATCCAAGTGTCAATCGATGGTTTCCGAAGCATCGCTGAATCAAGCGGTGCATACGCAGGAAACGAAGACCCTATATTTGATGGCGAGCAAGAAATTGAATACGGAAAAGAAAAGAGGAAAATCACGATCCCAAACTCCGCAAAAGTGACGGTCTATAAGATAGTAGATGGCCAAAGATACCCATTCACAGCCACCGCGCGCTGGGCTGAATACTACCCAGGCGAAAAGATGGGCTTCCAATGGCACATCCGACCCTACCTGATGCTCGGTAAATGCGCCGAAGCGCTTGCGCTCCGCAAAGCATTTCCAAAGCTCCTCTCTGGCATGTATGCACAAGAGGAAATGGACAAAGGAACTTCCGAAGAATCAGAAAGTGCCAAGGTCGCCAAAGGATTCGAAACCCTTATGGGCTTGATATCCAAAGCAAGCGTGGAAGTATTGGAAGATTACCACGAAAAGATTAATAAATCGGACAAATACACCACTGCTCAAAAGAATCAATTCAACGAAGCTGTGGAGAAAAGGATCACTGAACTAACTACCCCACCAGCCGATGTTAACGCCTAAACCCTATCTAAGCTTCTCACAAATGACGACGTTTGAAATGTCGCCAGAGAAGTACGCTGATCAATACCTATACGGAAAGAAACAAAGGATCAGCCGAAATATGCACTATGGCTCGATGATGGCCGACGGGTTGGAGAAAGACGAAATGACTGGTGATCCAATACTCGACTTGATGATATCGCGCATACCCAAATTCGAACTCATGGACAAACCAGTTGAGTCAAAGAATGGCGTAAGGACCCTATTCGAACGAGATAAGAAGTACTACCACATTCCTACGCTTCCAAATGGCAAAAAAGAAGTGATCCCGATTATGGCTATACCCGACACTGCAAAAGCTGATGGTACTGCGTTCAAGGAGTATAAAACCTCCGTTCGAAAATGGACTCAGAAAATGGCCGATGAATCAGGTCAGATAACATTCTACGCTATGGCTATTTGGCTCAAAACAGGCCTTGTACCGACCGATATAGAGTTAGTCAACGTTCCAGTCGAATATCAAGAAGATGGCTCTCTAGTGCCCACAGGGGAGCTTGTGCGATTACCAACAAATCGTACGATGACTGACATTATAAAAATGACGGCCAGAGTACGCAAAACGTGGGCTGGTATTAATAAGCTCTGCCAAGAAGAGCTACTCTAAAAACATGTACTTAAATAAAATAATGATCTATGGGAATCTCACACGAGATCCTGAGTTAAAAGCACTCCCAAGTGGCATACAGGTATGCAATTTATCAATCGCCACAAATCGAACGTGGAAAGATAAAAATGGAAAGAAAAACGAAGATGTAGAGTTTCACAACGTGGTGGCTTTCGGCCGACAAGCCGAGACGATCGCGCAATATCTGCGAAAAGGAAGCGCCCTGTATGTCGAGGGTCGTCTTCAAACCAGATCGTGGGAAACGGATGGCGTTAAAAAGTACCGAACCGAGATAGTCGCAGAGAACACCCAGTTCGGGCCGAAAAGCGCTAACATCGCCAATTCTGACGAGAATAGACCCACTCCAGTCGTTTCAAAGGCTGAATATGCCGAAGATGAAATCAACCCAGACGATATCCCATTTTAACCGCAAGTTATCCCCTATCGGTCGCTTGTCAAATTGCCGACCGCTTGGCATAATATAAACAACATATGGCAAATCAATGGTTTAAATTTTATGGAGGAGAATATCTTTCAGACCCAAAAATAGAAAGACTAACGCTTGCTGAAAGAAGTTGTTGGGTGACTTTAATGTGTATGGCAAGTATGAGTGATGGTGGAGTAATTAAACACCTATCACTAGAGGGTCTGCTAAAGAAGTCAGGAGTTGATTTTGACCCATACGACAATACAGTCTGGGAAAACACAAAAAATGTCTTAAAAAAACTCGAAGACTTACAAATAATAAAAGTTAGTGGTAACGCAACAATTACACTAATAAATTGGGAAAAAAGGCAAGAACATAATCTCACTGTCGCAGAAAGAGTAGCAAAATCAAGGGCAAAAAAGAAATATGTAACAAGTGATGTTACATATGTAACTTCAGAAGAGAATAGAATAGAAGAGAATAGAGTAGAAAGAGAGAGTACGCCCTCACAAATAGCAAAATCATTTTTTGAAGGAAATATTGAAGAAACCTACAATGAGATCAAATCGAAATTAAGTCTGAATGACGATATCCTCAAAGTTGAATTTCAAAAATTCATACTTTATTGGACTGAGCCAAACAAGAGTGGCACGAAAGTGCGTTGGGAACAGCAACCCACATTCGAAGTCAATCGTCGACTCTACACATGGCTCACACGAATCAAAGAAAATTATCAGGACAAAAATAAAGGTCGAGGAATAGCATGAAAACATTACACTTCAAAGTCAAAATTGGATATGGCAAGAACGAATTCTTGTCGATTAACGAAACCGAGCTAGTGTCCGCGATTCGCGCGCAGATCACTGGCAAGGTTGCCATCTTCAAAACTGGAACCATTGCTGGTAACCACATCATCTCAATAACGGCCGACTGGAACAAAGAACTCGGGCTGAATTCTGACTATGTGATGATTGGTGATGACTTCAGATATTTATCGCGAACTAGACAGGACGAGTATCAACTCTTCCAAGAAAATGCGAATGAGTTGGTTACCGCTGGGCTAGCTGGTCGAAGTCCAGAATTAAAAGCGACGGATCCATTGCGTATACATACGCAAGGTCCCACGGCAATCAAAGATATAATCCTAAAATTAAAATAAACCCATGACAATGCGCCACCTAGTTGAAGATTACTTGCAGGATCAACCACTCTTCCGAGAGAGAAAAAACAAGGATCGCGGAATCGTGAATCTCTTGATCAATCGCTACGGACTGCACCATGCAATCGAACGTGGCGAGATCACGAAAGATAGATTGGTGGCACTGGTGCAAGATTTCTCGACAATGGATCGTGCATGGCGCAAAACATTAGAAGAAAAAGCTCACCTGCGTGGCTCTGACTACGACGAGAAAGACGAACTCGAAAACAAAGCCATGCATGGACTTGGATATCACGTGTCAAATGCACCCGATACCGATCCAGTGAGAGAAGATAAACAACCTACCCTACTATGAAAGAACAAACCAAAGAAGAAATAATCATTGAACACTACAGTAAAATCGGTAAGAAGGGTGGCAACACTACCAAGAAGTATGGAAAGGAATACTACAGTGAAATGGGAAAGAGGGGTGCTCTTAAAAGGTGGGGTAATAAATAAACACAATGGAACATCACGATACAGAAGCAGAAGAAAAAAGAAACCTAGAAGAACGTGAGTCAAATGAAGCGATAGATGATGAACGTGAGTCAAATGAAGCGACATATGATGAAGTGGAGTTTGAAGTAATGGAGGATAACAAATAGACTTATTAACGACTGAAAGGGGTGTTAAAAGCCCTCCACGGTCACAATACAACTAAACATGAAAAACTTAAAAGCAGGAGATATTATTGTAGATAGACACGGAGAAGAAGCAAAAGTGCTTGAGGTATTACCAAATTCATTCTTGAGGTCTTTGTCTAATTATTTTGAAGAAGCTGGACCCTGGTACACATACAAAGAAGCAGAAAGAGCTGGTTATAGGATTAAAGGCACTGAAGAAGGAAACATTATAAACGTAGGAGGCAAGAGATATAAGCTACTGGAGGATTAAATTAACAACTACCTAATAAATAATAAAGATATATGAATATGAAATGGAACGCGTGGCAATGTTGGATTGAAGGGGCATGGGACAGTATCGGCACACTACTCTCAAGTGGCTACCCCATGAGTGGTCATGAGTGGGTTGACCAAGAAGAACACCGCAATTGCAGAGTTATTGTCTCAAGGTGCGAACGATGTGGAAAACAGGATATTAGTTGGTCAAGGATATTAGTTGGTCAACCAGATAATGATAAAGATATATGAACAACACAGAAAAAACGTTAGAGAAACACACCAAAGAAGTCATTATTGAACAAATAGATATTTGCCTATCAGGACAAGACCCAAGATACCAACTAGGTAGATATATAGAAAAGTTAAAAGAAGAAATAATCCAACAAGCCCTAGCAGAAGATAGAGAGAGGGTGAGGGGGGAGATAAAAGAAGCTAATGGTAAAAGACCAATTCACACAGGCGACTTCGCAGGAACAGAATCATCATGTAATTGTAAATGGCACAAAATAGACGACCTCCTCTCCCTAGACAAACCATTAACAGATAAATAAAGATATATGACCAACACAGATAAAATCTTAGAGGAGTTTGAGAAAAGTTTTTGGTTACACAGAGTGCCTAACCACACTAAGCAGATGAAAGATATTAAATCCTTTATCGCAACCTCAATCGCACAAGCCATAGCAGAAGAAAGGGAGAGGGTGGTGTGGGTAAAATATAAAGATAAAAAACCAGTAATAGGACAGTTGGTAATTTTTTACCGAGACATTGAATCAAGACAAATTATTGCGACAAAGTGGACTAAAGAAGAAGAAAATTATGCTGAAATGAATGAAATTACCCATTGGATGCCAATAGAATATCCCGACCTCCTCTCCTCCCTAGACACACCTTTACCAGAGTAACTGAATAGATATGAAAGACTACATCCAGAGAAAAGTTGCAGAGTTCAAAGAGATACAAAAGGAATCTTTTATGACCGCCACAGCAAAACCTCTCTTACTTCAACCCGAGGCTGTTGCATGGTATGAACAAGACCTTATTGAAACCATCAAACAAGCCGAGCAAGAGATGATGAAGAAGGTGGGGGAGGAGATAAAGAAAGGAAGGCAAAGTATTGTTGATAAATATGACGCACTTGGTTCGGCACTAGAAAATAACGATTATTGGTTTATATTGAAAGTATTTGACGACCTCCTCACCTCCCTCCAAGACATTAACCCTAAAGAATAAAGATATATGAAATCAAAAACATTCTCAACCCACACACTAGCGTTAATAATAACTGAGGTAGCAATAGAGCTTTCATTAAATGTGTGGCTTTCAGACAACCCTAAAATAAAAGTAGAGAGGATGGACTACTTCATCAATCAAAGAATAAACAAAAATGGTACTCATTACGAAGAATTGACATTGTTTGTTTTGTACTCCTCCCTAGACACTAACCTTAAATAGATATGAATCAAATTAAAATTACAATAACAGACGACAAGAAAGAGAAAGACCAGAGTTTTGAAGCTACTGTGGATTTTGATTATCAATGGAATAATTCGTGGCTAGGCTATGGTGGCGAAATGAGTATGACAGCGTTTGGCTCTACCGAAAAAGAAGCAAAAGAAAGACTGTTAGGGGAATTGTTTACTTATCAGTCAGAGTTTGTAAAAGCCCTCTCCTCCCTAGACAAACCATTAACAGATAAAGAATAACTATGAAAATACTAGCAGCGTGTGAAGAAAGTCAAACAGTTTGTAAGGCGTTTAGAAAAAAAGGACACGAGGCATTTTCTTGTGATATTCTTCCTTGTAGTGGCGGACATCCTGAATGGCACATACGGGGAGATGTGTTGCCCGAACTTAAAAAAGATTGGGATATGATAATTGCATTTCCACCCTGTACTCATTTAGCAGTTAGCGGAGCAGCGTGGTTTGCTGAAAAGATAAAAGATGGGCGACAACAAGAAGGCATAGATTTCTTTATGGAGTTTGCTAATGCAAAGTGTCCCAAAGTAGTGATAGAAAACCCAGTAGGGATAATGTCCACCCACTACCAAAAACCTACACAGATAATTCAACCGTACGAATTTGGCGAACCATTTTCCAAGAAAACCTGTTTGTGGATAAAAGGGCTACAACCGCTCAAAGGAACAAAACTTGTGGACAAAGGGGAACGAATAACTTTCGCAAGTGGAAAATCAATGCCGAAGTGGTATTCAGACGCTTTTAGACTTCCACCAAAAGAACGGTCAATTGCACGAAGTAAAACCTTTCAAGGAATAGCAGATGCGATGGCAGAACAATGGTCATCCTCTTCCCTAGACAACCCAGAAAAACAAAAACCCTTTTACGTTAAAACTCCCTTAGAACTTGACATAGAAGGTAATCAAATAAGATACCCACTAACAGATAAATAAAGATATATGAACAAACAAATAGCTGATTACGCTTTTTTGGGCAAAACAACTAGGAGCTGGCATTTATGGATAGGAAATCCATTTTGTATCAGTAGAGAGATTATACCGCTAAAAAAGGCAACGGAAAAAGGCTTAATTGAGTTCGCTAGAAAAGTTATGAAGGAGGAAAAAAAACGATTTTCTAAACAATTTCCTGACATTAAATGGGAAGCCCTCTCCTCCCCTAGACATTAACCCTAAGTATTCCGAAAAAGCGGAAGATATTAACCCTATTGCAGGCAATTATTCACCTAACAGATAATAAAGAATAAGATGAAAAAGAAAACTGAACAAAAATCAAATCTTGCCGATACACTTGATGCGATCCGAAAGACGTTCGGTCAAGAATCTGTGATGATGCTAAACGACAAACCCAACCTCGATCTCGATGTGATCCCGACTGGCTCCGTAGGGCTTGATCATGCGCTCGGAATTGGTGGACTTCCACGTGGTCGCATCATCGAGATATTCGGGCCCGAAGCGAGTGGAAAAACAACCCTCGCATTGCACATCGTGGCCGAGGCTCAAAAGTTAGGTGGTGCCTGTGCCTATATCGATGCTGAACACGCCCTAGACCCCAAATATGCCCGAAATATCGGTGTAAAGACCGAAGATCTAGTAATCTCCCAACCCAACGGTGGGGAAGATGCCTTGCGCATTACTGATGCCCTTGTGCGCAGTGGTGCGATCGCTGTGGTGGTAATCGACTCCGTAGCCGCCCTGACCCCTAAATCCGAGATAGACGGCCAAATTGGCGACACCCAAATGGGCGCCCAAGCCCGACTGATGAGCCAAGCCATGCGTATGCTGACTGGTGCAATCTCAAAGACTAATACTCTCGTAATCTTCATCAACCAAATTCGCACGAACATCGGTGGCTACGGAAATCCCGAAACGACAGCTGGTGGCCGAGCGTTGAAATTCTACGCATCGGTACGTGTCGACATCCGCCGAATCTCAACTATCAAGAAAGGTGATCAAGCGATTGGTTCTGATGTTCGTGTCAAGGTTGTCAAAAATAAAGTAGCTGCGCCATTCCGACAGAGCGAGTTCCAGATACTCTTCAACGAGGGCATCTCCCGATTCGGTGAAATCCTGACTCTCGGTGAGTCCTTGAAAATCGTGCAGAAAAATGGCGCGACTTACACATATGGCGACGTACGGCTCGGTATTGGGTATGATAAAAGTAGGCAATTCTTACAAGATACTCCCGAGGTCGCTGATGCGATCGCCAAGGATATCCGCACTAGCCATAACGAGATATGACTTATTTGACAAAATCAGGAAACAAATACCACGCCAAAAGCACCATGTTCGAAGGTGTGAATTATCACAGCAAACTTGAAGCGAGCTATGCCGCTGAATTGATGCTCCGCAAAAAAGCCAAAGACATCAAAGACTGGGACCGCCAAGTGAAGCTTGATCTGAAAATAAACGGTGTACATATCACCAACTACATCATAGATTTCGTGATCCATCACCACGACGGCTCAAAGGAATATGTCGAGGTAAAGGGCATGGAAATGGAAATATGGAAAATGAAGTGGAAGATACTCGAAGCCACATTTGAGGACTTCCGCGAACACCCTGACGACAAACTGACGGTGGTCAAGCAGTCTTCCATGCGTTTCGGCCGACGTTGAGTTATCCCCTATGCCTTGTTGCTTTATACCGACCGCTTGCTATAATGTATATGTTAGAAATTATCAATAAAAACATCAAATGGCAAAAGAACAATTCACGAAAGCCGAAATTGGCATCTTCGCAGATGCGCTTGAAGTCTACAAAGGCGAGATCAAGAAAATCTGGGCGAAAGTTGACAAACTTGGTCTAAGGGAAGCGAAGGATATCAAGCAAACCTTCCTCGAAATCGAGTCGTTGCGAGACAAAGTATCAAGAGCTAAGATGAACAACCGAGATTATTGGACAGTTGAAGCGATGACGAAGTTTGGTGGCTCATTTGTCAAGGCGCTGGCTGAATGTGCTAGACATGCCGACCCGATCAACTTAAACAAGATAAAGCTTGTGTGGTCGGAGTACTGGCTCATCGCAGAAGAACAGGGTCATGATATAGAAAAACAAGGTGAAAAAATCAACTCCTAAAATCAAAGACAAGCCCGATCGTGATGTGACTGGAATCACGTACACCCAAAACTTTGCCGCAGAAGTGCGCAAAGGACCAGACGGCAAGAAAACCATTGTGTTGAAAAGCCCGAGGTGGTACCGCTTCCAAGTCTCCAAATTCAAAGAGGGAGAAGAAGTCACGCTGGTGATCCACAGTCGCAAGCCGAAGCGAAGCGAGCAACAGAATCGGTACTATTGGGGCGTGTACTTGCCGATGATATCCGAACATACTGGCGAGCCTGATCTCGACAAACTCCACGAACTATTCAAAGGAAAATTTCTGACGAAAGGTGTCGTGGAAGTGCTCGGTGAAAAAGTGCGCCTCAAGAAAAGCACAACAGAGCTGGGTGTCGGTGACTTCTGCCAGTATGTTATGGATATAGAAACCTTGACTGGCGTGATAGCACCACCGACCGAAAACTATGGTCTGACTGCACTTGAGCGAGCACTCAAAGAT
>Ga0163149_10006487_pt1 | contig 11998 bp, 9 predicted proteins | sample OliLakLV19MP5G1_FD_148604 | JGI IMG/M metagenome (GOLD analysis project Ga0163149, IMG submission 148604) | Freshwater microbial mat bacterial communities from Lake Vanda, McMurdo Dry Valleys, Antarctica - Oligotrophic Lake LV.19.MP5.G1 | ecosystem: Environmental > Aquatic > Freshwater > Lake >...
GTATAATACAATATGGACACTTACGAAATTGCAAAAAAATTAAAACTTACCTCGCAGCTCATGGAGCTGCACAATGAGAATCCGTTTAAAGTTAAAGCGCTTGCGAATTCCGCTTTTAAGTTAGATAAAACAGGAATTAACCTGGAAGGATTATCACTTGCAGAAATTGAAAAAATTGAAGGGATTGGAAAAAGCACCGCGCAAAAAATAGTAGAGATACAGCAAACCGGTGTCACAAAAGAACTTGCCGCACTTATAGAAAAAACTCCGGTTGGCGTTATTGATATGATGAGCATCAAAGGTATCGGACCAAAAAAAGTGGCGCAATTGTGGAAAGAGCTGGAAGTAGAATCAGTAGGGGAATTATTATACGCCTGTCATGAAAACCGTTTGGTAGATTTAAAAGGGTTCGGAACAAAGACACAGGATGCAGTAAAAAAAGCCATTGAGTTTAAAATGGCTAATGCTGGCAAATTCCATTATGCAAGTGTGGAAGAAATTGCAAATAAATTAGCTGAAGAAATAAAAGCGGAATTAAAAACAGTTTTGGTTTCACTCACCGGCGATATGCGCAGAAAAAGTGAGATCATTGAAAAAATTGAGATCCTGGTTGCAGGTGAAAAAAAAGTTGATCTTGATGCTATAATTAAGGGTACAGCTGTAAAAGTTGAATTAATTTATTGCAGCGAAAAAGATTTCACCTCTACCCTATTTAAAACAACTGCATCGGCAAAACATCTTGAAAAATTAGGAACATCAAATTTTAACGGCAATACAGAGGAAGAAATTTATAAGAGCATTGGATGCGCATATATAGAACCCGAATTAAGAGAAGGCAACAATGAAGTTGAGCTTGCCAAACAAAACAAATTACCTAAGCTCATTGAGTTTGCTGATCTGAAAGGCATTCTGCACAATCACACTACATACAGCGATGGTCTGCATACATTAAAAGTGATGGCGGAGCATTGCAAAGCCTCCGGCTATGAGTATTTAGGAATATGTGATCACTCACAATCGGCCTTTTACGCCAATGGATTAAAGCCTGAAAGGATAATTGAACAACATAAAGAAATAGATGTATTAAATACAACGCTTGCACCGTTCAAAATTTTTAAAGGAATTGAATCGGATATACTGTACGATGGCTCTTTAGATTATCCGGAAGAAATTTTAAAAACTTTTGATTTTGTTGTTGCATCGGTGCATTCCGTTTTAAAAATGGATATTGATAAAGCAACATCGCGTCTTATTAAAGCAATTGAAAATCCATACACCACAATTCTTGGTCACCCAACGGGACGACTACTCTTATCCCGTGAAGGATACCCTATAGATCATAAAAAAGTGATTGATGCCTGCGCTGCAAACAATGTGATTGTAGAATTAAATGCGCATCCTTACCGTTTAGATATAGATTGGAGATGGATTCCGTATTGTTTAGAAAAAGGAGTTAAGATATCTATCAACCCCGACGCGCACGAAAAAGAAGGTTATCATGATATGTATTACGGAACTTGTGCCGCGCGAAAAGGAATGCTAACGAAAGAAATGTGTTTCAATGCGCTTACATTGGAAGAAATGGCAAAGTATTTGACGAATAAAAATTTAAGTAAATTTTAACTTGAAACATTAAACCCGAAACCTAGAATGCCGATTATTAATTCCATAGCCTCCTGGATACTCAAAAAGAGAATGCACCAGATAGAGCTATTCATGAAATACCCTCATGATGTGCAGGAAGAATGGCTTGGCAAACTTATTGACGAAGGAAAAAATACGGAGTGGGGAAGAAAATTTGGATACGATTCGATACAAACGAGTGATCAATTTAAAAAAAGAGTCCCCATCCAGGATTACGATTCCTTGAAAAATTTTATTGAAAGAATGCGGCAGGGAGAGGAAAATATTTTATGGCCCGGTGAAATAAAATGGTTTGCAAAATCATCAGGCACCACAAGTGATAAAAGTAAATTTATCCCTGTGAGTGAAGATTCTTTAGAAGGATGTCATTACAATGGCGGCCGTGATATGGTCGCTATTCATTGCTCGAACAATCCGGAGACACAACTTTTCACCGGAAAAAGTCTTGCTCTGGCAGGAAGTTTCCAAACACACAATTTCAGTAAACACGAATCATTCAGCGGAGACTTATCTGCGATTGTTATAAATAACCTTCCTAAGTGGGCCGAATTTTTAAGATCTCCTGATATATCCATTGCACTATTAGGCGAATGGGAAGAAAAACTGGACAAGCTGGCAAACTCTACAAGCAATGAAAACATTACAAGTATCGCAGGAGTACCATCATGGATGCTGGTTTTACTGCAGCACATTTTAAAGATCACCGGTAAAAAAAATATTTCAGAAGTATGGCCCAACCTCGAAGTTTTTTTTCATGGCGGTGTAAATTTTTCTCCTTACAGGGAACAATTCAAAACTATTTTTTCTTCAGACAAAATCTCTCACCAAGAATTGTACAATGCATCGGAAGGTTTTTTCGGAATACAGCTTCAGCCAAAATCCAGCGACCTATTGTTAATGCTCGACTATGGAATATACTATGAATTTATGCCCTTGGAAGAAATCGGAAAAGCAGAACCATTAACTTTATCGTTAAGTGAAGTAAAAAATGGTGTTAACTATGCTATCGTTATTTCTACCAATGCCGGACTATGGCGATATATGCTGGGAGACACAATAAAATTTACTTCCCTAGAACCATTTTTGTTTGTGATCACCGGACGAACAAAACTTTTCATTAATGCATTTGGTGAAGAAGTGATCATTGATAATGCTGATAAAGCATTGATGGTAGCCTGCGAAAAAACAGGAGCAATTGTAGTCGAATACACGGCCGCACCGGTATTTATGAAAGACAATGAAAGCGGTGCCCATGAATGGCTAATTGAATTTGAAAAAGAGCCAGATGATCTTGGATATTTTACTAATATACTTGATAACGCATTAAAAGCCATAAATTCGGATTACGAAGCAAAACGCTATCACAACATGGCATTAAAAGAACCTTTGATAAGGAGCGTAAAACAGGGGACATTTTATAATTGGTTAAAAGGTAAAGGAAAACTCGGCGGACAAAACAAGGTACCCCGCCTTTCGAATGACAGAAAATATATTGAAGAAATCTTACGTTCTATTGAGCAATAAGAGTTTTATGAAATAGCCATGTTTGCGAAAAGCAAACACCAACAGAAATGAATATACGAAGATGGCGTATTCCATCTGACAATCAGTGATTTTTAAATTATATACAGATGAAATATAATTTGAATACTTTCGTTCCTAATTTTTTGATCCGTGAAAATCTGTGCTATCAGTGGTAAAGCTTTTTCACTACAGATTTCACAAATTAACACAGACCGATTAACGACATATAACAATAGATGTATAAAAAAACAGTCATGCTTTTGATTACCTGTTCCATCGCAATGGGCTTTAGCGATATCTCATATGTCCCTAAATTGAATATAACAACGCCCTCTAATTACCTTACCACAGATAACCTTGGAAATATTTATTGTGTGAACAACGATGTGCTTTCTAAATATTATTCTAATGCGAGTTTATTTAAAACCTTTAACAACAAAGCGCTTGGGACGATCACTTATGTGGATGCGACTAATCCCATGCGCCCATTGGTATTTTATCGTGATTTTTTTCAAATAATTTTTCTCGACAATACTCTTAGCGCCAATAGCGCGGTTATTGACCTTTTGAATTTTGATTTTAAGCAGCCACAGGTGGTATGTTCTGCAAGCAACAATGGCATTTGGGTATTCGATCAGCTTACCCAGGAACTGTCTAGGCTTGACCAAACATTTGCTATTACGAATAGAAGCGGAAACCTTGTTCAGACAGTTGGCCGCAACATTACACCTGCATTTATTACCGAATACAACAACAACGTTTATATGAGCGATAAAGAAGTCGGTATTCTTGTGTTCGATATTTTTGGAAGTTATAAAAAAACGATTCCCGTTAAGACAGCAGATCCTTTCCAGGTTACGGAGGAGAAAATCTATTTCACTTCAGATTCAACATTTAACAGTTACGATCTTTTATCCTTTGAAAAAGAAAAAATAGAACTTCCTGAGAAAGAATTTTCTTACGTGAGGGTACAAGACCGGCTTTTGTATGTAGGCACAAAGGATGCTATAACCGTGTTTGAAATAAAATAGCAATACTCTTCGGATAAAAAAAATTTGTTTTTATCCACAATCCTGTGTTTTTATTTTTGCTTAGAATATAGTTTTTGTAAATTCGTCTTAAATTAAAACATCACCATGCATATAGCTGTTGCGGGAAATATTGGATCAGGAAAAACAACGCTAACAACATTGTTGGCAAAGCATTATAATTGGCAGCCACATTTTGAAGATGCAGATGACAATCCTTACCTGAATGATTTTTATGAGGATATGCAGCGTTGGTCGTTTAACCTGCAGGTATTCTTCCTTAACAGCAGGATAAGTAACTTATTAGAGTTCAGAAAAAAGAATAAAACAGTAATACAGGATCGTACTATTTACGAGGATGCATATATTTTTGCACCCAACCTTCATTCAATGGGATTAATGACCACCCGTGATTTTGAAAGTTATTTTTCCATTTTTAAACTGATGGAAAATTTTATCAAACCACCTGATCTTTTAATTTACTTAAGAGCATCGGTACCAACCCTAGTTAACCAGATACAAAAACGCGGGCGCGATTACGAAAACGCTATACGTTTGGATTATTTAAAACGTTTGAACGAGCGTTACGAAGCCTGGATCTCTACTTACGAATCAGGCAAGTTATTGGTTATTGATGTGGATGAAAACAACTTCTCTGAAAAAGCAGAAGACCTTGGTCTCATCATCAACAAAATTGATGCGGAGATAAACGGGTTGTTTTAAATAACTCTACTACCCTATTTATTTTTTGCTTTTAAAATTGTAATTATACCCAAACATAATACATGTATTAAAATTATACATGTGCGCTGATTTATAAAGTTCAGGGTAATATATCTTCAACACATCTTCCCTGTAACTATCACTCACATTATCTATAAAGCCACGCGAGGATTTAAATTCAACAAATATATTCCCGGAACCAACTTTCTTCGCAAGGCCGGCGGATACTGCCAAACCTATATCATAAGTCTTAAGTTCACCTGAAGATTCATAATTATTTTTCGAATCATCGGTGGAATTATAAGTATTATCCCCGACAGAAGTGCTACCCACAACATGCCCATCGCAAGACAGAAAACAATCGTTGTATGTGTGCCTTACATTAAGGCACGGAAGAATAATATACTCCGGCAGTAGTAAAGAAAAAAACTTTCTCTCCCAAAGTACGGAAGTGTAGCAATAGATTCACATCAAGATTTTGCATTTTAAAAATATCATCTGTAACCCATTTACGCTCATTTTTTAAACCGCCCTCAGAAACAAATGAAAGCGACCCGGCTTTCTGACTAAAATAGATTTCAGGCTGTAAATAAAATTGCTGACTTATTTTGAAGTTACTTTGTAAACCCACTGCAAATGAACTCACCACTTTTCTGTTTTCAACGAAATCACAAGCTGCCCCAATTTCGGGCAATGAATGCCATGTAATAAAGCTTTGACTACTTCCTCCCTTTATTCCAATGGAATATTTTGGCTCATTTGTCATTTTATTGTTTGCAGAAGAATCTGTAGAAGATGCAAAACAAACTGAACTGCAAAAAAGCAGCAGCACACCTAAAAATATTTCCAGATCAATGCCGCAATGTTTTCTACTTGCTTTTTTAACCGAATTTTTCGCACCTGCATTTTTTAAGTTCATGGGAGTTGTTTTTATAATTCAAACTTACCGCACGACAAAACTCAAGAAAAGACCTTATTCTAACTATTCTATGCACTCGAATAATAAAAATATTGCCAAAAATTATAAAAAATTAACTTATTATGCATTGATACTACGCTCTTGATAAATAAAAAGTAAGGAGTTCGGATCAAAAAAAGTAAGTATGGAAATAACTGCTCAGGGTAGGAAGAAGATCTCCATCACCTTTTTTAGAAATTATAATTGTACCCTATCATCACGCACGTAGTAAAATTGTGCATGCTTACAGAATTGTATGTTTTAGGATAATACACCTTTAAGGTTCTTTCGCGGTAACTATCGCTAATATTATCAATAAGCCCTTTTGTGGATCTTAGCTCAATGTATACATTACCGCGGCCTACCTTTTTTGCAAATCCTGCTGATAAAGCCAAACCGATATCAAACGTTTTTAATTCTTTGGTGGTTATTTTATATTTATTTTTTGAATCGTCTTTTGAATCATATACCTGATCGCCGGGAAATGATGTGGCAGTTGTTCCATCCGGGTAACAGCTCATGAAATAACTATTATACATGCGCCTCACATTGTACACAACTGAATAATAAGCTCCGGCAGTTGCAAAGAAAAAACTTTTCTCATTCAGTGTTCTGAAATGCAATGACAGATCGAAATCAACATTTTGCATATAAAATATATCATCAGTAACCCACCTTCTATCACCTGCAGTATCCTTTACTGTAGACAAAAAGGAAAAAGAGCCGGAGCGTTGACCAAAATATATTTCAGGCTGTAGATAAAAATGCTGATTAAGACGAATGTCACCTTGCAAACCAAATACAGGTGAATTTATCATTTTGCTATTTCTTTTGTACACACACAACTGAAGACCTTCGGGCGGAGTATGCCAATTGATAAAGCTTTGGCTTGCCCCGAATTTAACACCTACTGAAAAATTTTTATTAGCCCCGGACTTTTGATGAGAAGAATCTGCAGAAGAAACACAAGCAAAAGAAAAAAGAGTGTTTAAAGAAAATAATACTGTGAAAGAGATGGTTCTCAAAAAGGATCCCTTAATGAACATTTCCCCTGCTTCTTTGTTTGACCTTTGCATATTTCAGTTTAACACTATACGGTATCTGTTATAGTCTAATAAGTTATGTTCCTAGATCCCGATGCGTTAAACGATCGGGATTAATTCGACTATGGCTTTCACTGCGTCCTGCAAAGCGGGACTTGCAAAAGCCAAGTCTCATTAATAAAAAGGAGGACCGCAACGAGTCCTCCAATCCCATTGCCTTTAAAAAAATCTAAATACCCGACCCCTTCAACAGCACTTTAAAATTTATATCATCATAAATAAATTTATTGGCCAACTCAGGAAAAGCAGTTTTGGATTTATATTTTATCCCCCATTTTGTTCTGTCGATATTAAAGTCGGCATTCGCTACAAGATCTTTTCCAGAGAAAACAAAATCAGCAACAAACGTTATTTCATTAGAAACACCTTTAATTGTCAGGTTCGCTTTTACATCATACGCATTTCCACCTTTTGAACTAACATTTACAATATCCAGCTTAGAGATTGGGAATTGGTTAACAGCAAAAAAATCTTCATTTTTAAAATGATCAACCATGTCTTTATTATCTGCAGCATCAGTAATATCAGTGCAAGTAATAGAGTTCATATCCACCGCAAAATTTCCGCCTTTCACAACACCACCTTCAACAACGATATTACCTGAAGCAACTTTTATTGTTCCACTGTGCGAACCTGTAGTTTTTTTTCCAATCCACTCCACATTACTTGCTTCGGCGTTTATAACATAATTACCGTCTTCAATTGATGCAACTGCTGCAGTAGGTTCTGCACATATAACACCGTTATTAGCCGTCACTGTTTCCGTATGAACAGAAATATAAGGAGCAATAACCAACGATACGATCGACATTAATTTGATAAGGATATTCATTGAAGGACCGGAAGTATCTTTGAACGGGTCACCAACAGTATCACCTGTAACAGAAGCTTTATGCGGTTCTGATTTTTTGTAGAACATTTCTCCGTTGATCAATACTCCTTTTTCAAAAGATTTTTTTGCATTGTCCCATGCACCACCAGCATTACTTTGAAAAATTCCCATTAACACACCGCTCACTGTAACGCCCGCCAACAAACCTCCTAATACTTCAGGGCCAAAGGCAAAACCTACAACAAGAGGAGTAAGCAATGCAATTGCCCCAGGCAAAATCATTTCGCGAATAGAAGCTTTGGTAGAGATCGCCACACATTTTTCATATTCAGGTTTTGCTTTGTATTCCATAATGCCAGGTATCTCACGAAACTGGCGTCTTACTTCCTGTACCATGTCCATCGCCGCTTTACCAACTGCTTGTATACATAATGCAGAGAAAACAAATGGGATCATACCACCAACAAATAAACCTGCCAATACATTTGCTTTATAAATATCAATATGTTGATTGTCTGGCATTGCAATACCAACAAATGCAGCAAATAATGCTAGTGATGTTAATGCAGCAGAAGCGATCGCAAACCCTTTTCCTGTTGCTGCTGTTGTGTTACCCACTGCATCTAAATTATCTGTACGTTCACGAACTTCAGGAGGCAATTGACTCATCTCTGCAATACCACCCGCGTTATCAGCAATAGGACCGAAAGCATCAATCGCTAATTGCATTGCAGTGGTTGCCATCATACCTGCTGCTGCAATTGCAACACCGTATAAGCCTGCAAAATAATATGAACCCATAATGCCGCCTGCCAATGTGAGAATTGGAATAACCGTAGATTTCATTCCTACAGATAAACCTCCGATTATATTTGTAGCATGCCCTGTTGATGATTGTTGAATGATAGACAATACAGGACCTTTACCCATTGCCGTATAATATTCAGTAACAATACTCATAATAGCACCAACTATAGTACCAACCACAATTGCAAGGAATACATTTAAGTTAGAAAATTCATATCCACGCAGGTTCAATGTTTCAGGCAGCATCCACATGACAACAAAATAAGAAGCAACTACAGTTAACAACATAGAAGCCCAATTACCCATGTTCAAAGCATTTTGCACATTCGATTTTTCGTCCTTAATTGTCACGAACCATGTTCCTACAATTGAGAAAAGAATACCTAAACCACAAATAACCATTGGTAATAATATCGGAGACATTCCGCCAAAATTATCTGTCACTTTTATTTCCTGACCTAATACCATAGTAGCTAAAATTGTTGCAACATACGATCCGAAAAGATCGGCACCCATACCTGCAACATCACCTACGTTATCACCAACATTATCTGCAATAGTAGCAGGATTACGAACATCATCTTCAGGAATACCAGCTTCTACTTTACCAACAAGATCTGCGCCAACATCGGCTGCTTTAGTATATATACCACCTCCAACACGAGCAAAAAGTGCTATCGATTCTGCACCTAATGAAAATCCGGTAAGTACTTCAATCGCGGTCTTCACTGTATTCTCACCTAGATCAGCAAAGACTGATAGGAAGATGATGAACAAACCACCTAACCCTAAAACAGCTAAACCAGCTACACCTAAGCCCATGACAGTTCCGCCAGTGAAAGAAACTTTTAATGCTTGCTTTAAACTTGTGCGTGCTGCTTGTGTTGTACGAACATTTGCTTTTGTTGCCACCTTCATACCTATATATCCTGCAGTGGCAGAAAACACCGCACCAATAATAAATGAAATAGCAATGATTGAACTCGAGTGTATTTCGACCCCATTCACTTCATGTATAGTTCCTGAATATGCTAGTAGCGCAGCCGCGAAAACAACAAAAATGCTAAGCACTTTCCATTCTGCTTTTAAGAATGCCATTGCACCGGCAGCTATATAACCAGCCAGCTCCTGCATTTTAGCATCACCTGCATCTTGTTTGGAAACCCATGCAGATTTAACAGCCATAACAATTAGCCCAATAACTCCCAGGGCAGGAATAACGTAAATGATCGATTCATTCATAACTTATTGTAATTGATTAATTTTCAGAAGCTTAAAATATGTTTTAATAAGGGTGCAAACTTAATAAATAAATTCTAAAGGTACAAAGGAGGAAAACTTATAGAGAAACAAGAAGTTAAAAATGCTTATAAAAGCAAAAAGGCTTCGGAATTCCGAAGCCTTTTTGCTTTTATAAGCTGATTATATACTAATGCACAAAACTATCTGTGTACTGATTTTTACCATCAGATAATCTAACAACATAAACTCCTTTATCAATTTGCGGCAATTGAATGTTATAAGAATCAGATGCATTTGTTATAAGAGTTTTAGCAGTGATCAATTGACCTATACTGTTGTATACAGCGAGATTAAATGTGCCTTTAAATTCTTTGTTTAATGTCAACTGTAATGTTGAGTTTGACTGGTTAAAATAACTCTTCATTTTTTTATCTGCTTGCTCACCTATCCCGATAAAAACACACGCAGGAACAATGATAGGATTGTCTATACTATCCAACTTCCCGCAGCCATTATCAACGACAAGTTTAATAAAAAATGTTCCCGGTGTAGTAAATGTAACCGTTGGAGTAGCGATGGACCCTAAACCTGTTCCAGGTGCAAATGTCCAAGCATAAGATGCTTCATGAGTTGAAGACGTACCATCAAATACGATCTCTACATCCGGACACAAAGTATCAATTGTAGTATTCACAAATGATGCACCTGGGTCTTGAAAATTATCAACTGTTTTCACAACTGTTTTAGAGCAGCCGGTTGCCGTTTTCGTTCCGGTCAATGTATAATTAGTTGCTGAAACCGGACTCACTGTAACTGTAGGAGTTGATCCCATTCCCGTCCATATGTAAGTGTCGGCACCCGATGCAGAAAGAACTGTAGAGGTTCCAGTACAAATGAACGATGGTCCTAGAATTGCAACCGGAGGTAATGAATCAACCCTTATTATACCGTAAAGAGAATGGACAAATCCGCAGCTATTAAAACCTTGTATATTATAAAAATATTGTCCGGGATTGTTATACGTAACAGTAGGTGTTGGAGATGTGGATTGTGTAATGCTGCCACCCTGGAATGACCACCTATAACTTACAGCGTTAGTACCACCAACAGTGTAGTTAATAGCGGTACCCATACAAATAGTATCGTTAGCAGGTGTAGCTGCAACTGTAACAGGCTCATCGGTTAACCCAACCCGGATCCAGGCACGGCAATGTGCAAATTTTCCGGCATTCGGACTTGGAGGAAGCCAAGTAAAATCATCCTTTATCGGTTTCCATCCGCCTGAAATATTACTCCATGATGTATTGCCAATTGTATCTCCATCCATTCCCATTACCAATGTATCAGGAGTCATGTTGCCACACATTGTACCAACATAAAAAATATCATTATTAGGAATTTGAATAGGAGTAGCGAAAGAATATTTAAAGTTTACATAACCATTATAGAATATAAATGCATCACGCACTGTTTTATAATTCACAGGAATTGTTGCTAATGGTAGAGCCCCTGGTATCCCGGCAGCGCCTGAATTATCCCATAAAGCAAGTTTAAAAGTGCCGGTGTCACTTGCAAATGGCGGAGGTGCGTTTGGTGAGGCCGTAGCGTTTGGATTTAAGAACCGAACCGTAAACCACTGAATGTGAGTAGCAGTTGGCTTAGTAGATGCGTCAAACCTGTCGGCAAACATATTAACAGGAAGCGGACCTGTTCCGCCGATATAACCAAAACCTGATGTTCCGCCAAATGAATAGTTGATAGAAGTAGGACTTACTTTGTTGTAGTTTTGAATTGAATCACAAAAACCAACCGCAGAAGAAAGGGCAGGCATTGGATTTTTTCCTGCAACAACATTAACATTTGCCGGAGCACTTACGTTTGTATTTTTGTTTGGCGAAAAACTTACTGTATTACTAATGCTGTTTGCACTTCCACTCGCCTTTTCAATGGTCAGTTCAACAGGAACCTGCTTGCCATCTTTCATAGTAGCATAAACTATCTGGTGCGGGTTAAATGCTTTCTTTGACTGCGCAACCAATGATGGGCTTGCAAACACCAAAGTAGCCGCGGTAAAAAATAAAAACTTAATTTTTTTGTCGAGGTTTTTCATGTTTTATATTTTAATAAATAAAGAGTA
>Ga0163149_10006490_pt1 | contig 11990 bp, 10 predicted proteins | sample OliLakLV19MP5G1_FD_148604 | JGI IMG/M metagenome (GOLD analysis project Ga0163149, IMG submission 148604) | Freshwater microbial mat bacterial communities from Lake Vanda, McMurdo Dry Valleys, Antarctica - Oligotrophic Lake LV.19.MP5.G1 | ecosystem: Environmental > Aquatic > Freshwater > Lake >...
GTGGTTGAATTATCAAAAAGCAGGAAATTATTAAAACCGAAAAATAATCATACAGGGTAAGCGGGGCCTGCCCTGTAGATCCTGATGATGTTAGACGATCTCAGTGATACTAACGATTTTGCCAGAAGTGCGATTAATCCGCTGAATTTGCGGAGTCATCTTGCTAGCTGAAACAATGTATTCAGTTGCACTGATGCGACGACGGGTATCGAATTTTGAACCCGATACCAAAATTTTGAACCGCTTTTCGGTACCAGAGCCAATCACGGTTGAAGTAGAAGCTTTGATCGCTGAGCTGCTGTTGGTGGCAACGGCATAGACTAATTGTGACGCTTGTACGGCACTATCAATTTGGGCAGGTCCACGATCTAAAGCAAACATGCGGTTATAGCCGACTTGTTTGGCGTTTCCTTTACTGCTCTTGCCGCGATCGTGAGGCACAACATTTTCACCAAAGGCGGATTGGTACTCTTCACTATCGATATAGGAATCGATTTCAGCGTTGTAGCCCTCAGCCACGCAGCGCACGATATGCTCAGAACTGCTCTTGCCGCGATCGTGAGGCACAACATTTTCACCAAAGGCGGATTGGTACTCTTCACTATCGATATAGGAATCGATTTCAGCGTTGTAGCCCTCAGCCACGCAGCGCACGATATGCTCAGAAACTTCTCTTTGATCCTGTGGGGCACGACCAAGTAGGTGCAGAAAGTTGAGTTCGACAAATCTATAAGGGGCACAAGATGAGAAGTATCGATCGCGATAAAAATCGGATTTAGCGACGGCCCGAACAAATTCCCGCACGCTGATCGATCGATCGCACAATTGTGACTCAGCCGATACCAGTCTTTCGCTCTCCATTACATGCGGGTTACCCAAAACCTGCTTGTAGACGTTACGGATTACCGTTTGGACTTCATCTAAGCCACTCGTGGGCCAGAGTTCGAGAATTGTGAGAGATGACATTGAAACTTATCTCCTAAAGTTTTATAAATTTATATTTCTAAACTGACAGGGGCAAAAGCCCCTAAATCAATCCTGAGATTCGCCTGAAATGCCTATACAGCAGTAACGCTGGCAATTACGCCGCCCTGCTGGTGAATCCGTTGATATTCTTGGGAAAGTTTATCGTAGGACACCAAGAAGACCTGGTTAGCACGACGGAACTTGGAAATATTATTGAAGGCTTTGGCACGGTAGCCAGTGACTTCAATGCGGTAGACCTTACCACCAGAGCTAGCATCGACACCTTGGCGGCTGCGAGAAGTCACAGGCACATCAGAGAATCTAGCGCCATCACTGGCAGGAGAAATTACGGCGGTGGGAATACCTTGAATCACCAGAGAGTTGAGCTTAGGAGTCTTGCCTGACAGGTCACCTTTAAGGCTGCTGCTAGAAGCTCCACGCACCAACTGGAAGGTGTGGGTAAACTGCACCATGCTCTGGCAAGCTTCGGTCTTGTAGCCACGAATGTAGGGTACAAAGTTTTCGCCAAAGGCGTTTTGATACTCGTCACTGTCGATATAGGAGTCGATATCTGCCTCAAATCCCTGAGTGTCAAGAATGGTGCTATGTCCGCGCATTTCTTCGAGATCTAGCGGTGGGCGACCAAGCAAATGACGGAAGTTGAGTTCGATCGAACGGTATCTGGCACAACTAGTAAAAAAGCGAGAACAGTAAAGGTCAGACTTAGCAACTGCCCGCACAAATTCGCGAACACTCAGTTCACCAAGTTTAAATTGGGATTCTGGTACGGTGAGCCGCTCGCTTTCCATCACATAGGCGTTACCCAACACTTGTCGGTAGACTGCCTTGATGATGGTTTCGATTTCTTCTTGTGAGCGACCGGGAATCCATTCTACGGGAGGGGTTTCATCAAATAGGCTGACCCCTAAGCGCGAAGCTGGTCCAAAAGCCATTACACGATATCTCCTAGTTAACGAAAGAGTTTAATAAAAATGTTTCAACACGTAAAGAAATTTTTGATTACTGATCTGGGCAGATCAAAACTGGGTAGGTGAAACTAGTAAATGGATTTGCTTAAAAAAGTGCTTAAGGGAAAATCCAATCTCTACCTTCATTTCCAGATTCTTATGAGTGTTTATACGGTTTGTTATAATCGATTTTCTTACAAGTACGTAACCATGTTTGTCAAGATTTGTGAATCTCGATCGACTTTGCACAGCATTTGCACGACCAAGCTTCCAAGCTGATTAGCTTTGCTTTTGCTCGACCCCAAAACTAACCAGTAGAACTTCTTTCAAGGGTGAGTATGATTTATGCTGCCTTGAACTCGACTTTAAAAATGCTATCGGTGGGCTTAGAAGAGATCGTAGTGTCCCAGTCGATCGACCTTAAAAATGCTTCAATCGATCGAGTCTCGACCACATCGACACCCCATTCTCCTGTTTGTAAAGCATCAGGAGAGTCACTGGTAGGCGGCGTTGTTTTCAGTCCGCCTAAAACTAAAATTTCAGGCATGGTTGCTGGGGCTTTCGATCGACGCTGGTCTGCAAGAGCCTGAGCGCAAAATTCACCAATTTGCGATGGCGCAAATTCTTGGGTCGGAAACAAAATTTCGACCGTCCAATGAGGATGATTTACCAGCCGACATTGGCAAGCTGGATAGCGACTTAAACTCGATCGAAATACTTCTGCAAATTCTTCCCGACTCAGGGCTGGCACAATATCAGGCGTAAGATCGAAGTTATGAGAAAGCAGCATTCGCCCCTGAATTTGTCCTGTTAATAGATCGCTCAAAATGGTTAATGGTTTAATTAAATTTGGTGTTTGTGCGTTTAGATTAACATTACAACTAGCTATAAGCTTTCTGCTGTCAGCCAAAGAATTGTATTGTTAAGTAGTAGACAAACCTGAGCTTAAACGGGATGCGCGAATGATATGGGTCGATTAGGTGTTTTGCTGCTAAATCTGGGAGGCCCAGACAAATTAGAAGATGTCCGTCCTTTTTTGTACAACTTGTTTTCTGACCCAGAAATTATTAGGATACCTTCGCCATTATTTCAAGCCCCTTTAGCTTGGTTAATTTCTACCCTGCGCGCCAAAAAATCTCAGGAAAATTACAAAAAAATTGGTGGCGGATCACCTCTACGTCGCATTACCGAGGAGCAAGCCCAAGCGTTGAAATCACAGTTACAACAGCATGGACACGAGGCGAATGTCTATATTGGAATGCGCTACTGGCATCCTTTTACCGAAGAAGCGATCGACCAGATCAAACGTGACAAAATTGAAGAGTTAGTGATTTTGCCGCTATATCCGCAGTTTTCGATCAGTACTACGGGTTCGAGTTTTCGACTCCTAGAGCGGCTTTGGCATACCGATCCAGAGTTGCAAAAAATTAAATATACGGTCGTGCCTTCTTGGTACAACAACTCTGGCTATTTACAAGCGATGGCTGACCTGATCGCCAGAAAACTCGATCAGGTTCCCAATCCCAGTCAAGCGCATATATTTTTCAGCGCACATGGTGTACCTGTAAGTTACATCACAGAAGCGGGCGATCCTTATCAAAAAGAGATCGAAGACTGTGCGGCTTTAATCATGGGCAAACTGAATCGCTCCAATCCTTACAAACTGGCGTATCAAAGTCGGGTGGGGCCAGTGGAATGGCTGCAACCTTATACTGATGTGGCGATCGAAGAACTCGCGGCAGAAGGGGTGAAAGAACCAGAAAACTCGATCAGGTTCCCAATCCCAGTCAAGCGCATATATTTTTCAGTGCTCACGGTGTACCTGTAAGTTACATCACAGAAGCGGGCGATCCTTATCAAAAAGAGATCGAAGACTGTGCGGCTTTAATCATGGGCAAACTGAATCGCTCCAATCCTTACAAGCTGGCGTATCAAAGTCGGGTGGGGCCAGTGGAATGGCTGCAACCTTATACTGATGTGGCGATCGAAGAACTCGCGGCAGAAGGGGTGAAAGAATTGGTCGTAGTTCCGATTAGTTTTGTCTCCGAACATATCGAAACGCTCGAAGAAATCGATATGGAATATCGCGAAATTGCCGAACGCGCTGGGATTGAAACTTTTGCGCGTGTCCCTGCCCCCGATACCGATCCAACATTTATCAAGGCACTAGCGGATATCGTAATTCAAGCCTCAATCGATCGACCCGTCCTATTTTCTGACACTATTCGCACTCAAGATGATGTCAAGCTCTATCCTCAAGAACGATGGGAATGGGGAATGACGACTTCAGCCGAGGTCTGGAATGGTCGCCTCGCGATGTTGGGCTTTTTGATCTTGATGCTAGAACTATGGTTTGGACGGGGTTTATTCACTCGCTGATATAGTCTGTATTCAGATATAGCTCAAGTAGTTTTTGAATTGGAACGAATTGGTTGCGGAATAGATTTTTTTGAGAATGACTATAGATTCACTGGTGACGATATGAGAACTGGCACAGGCGATCGCTAATCAACTCAAAATACATCTGATACTAGATTTCAGCGATTTGGAAATCAAAAAATGGAAAATAATTTAGATACTTTATTATCCTTTCTTAGGAATGGAGCAGTCGTTGGTGGATATATTGGTGTAGTGGCAGGAGGCGCTAGTGGATTAGTAATTGCGGGATTTATAAGACTGGACGAAGGCAGCATGGGCAATTACTGGGTGAGAGTACTACGGGACGCGGGCATGGACGATTACTTGGCGAGAGTAGCATGGATCTTTTTTTCGGTAGCAGCTTCTGGAGTATTCTATGGAGCCTGCCTTGGTCTGGTTTTTTGGCTGCTATGGGTGATTTTTTCGTGATGACTTAAGGAAAACTATAAAAAGGTAATTAGGACGATATGAGAACTGGCACAGGCGATCGCTAATTAATTGCAAATATCCTAAATATTCAATAGCTCTAACTATCTTGCAATAGCTTGCGTGGCTGACTGGGCGAGTATATCATCCCAATTTATTAGAGACTTTCATCTCTGTGTAAAGTGAGATAGTAAAATAGCGAAAGGACTTATCCAATTACCTTTTGCCTTCTAACTTTTATCCTTCTTTGCTGCGGCTGTAAAGCTCATGTTCGATTCGGTTTTTACCACTTTTCTTGACGTTATACATAATTTGATCGGCGCGTTCGATCGCGAGGCTAGCAGAATTGGGCAATGCTAAAAACGTCACGGCTCCGATGCTAAAAGTCACTGAGAAGGGTTGACTTTGACTAGGTTCCAATAGCCGCGCATGTAATCTCTGTAAGACAATCTGAGCAGACTCATAATCGGTTTCTGGCAAAAGTAAAGCAAATTCATCACCACCCATTCGTGCCACAATGTCGATATTACGCACCTGACTAGTCATAATTGCCGCGATCGATTGCAATAAAACATCCCCAGTCGCATGTCCAAATCGATCGTTGACATGCTTAAAATCATCAACATCAATGTAGGCGATCGTGAGATGGTGGGCATATCGATAAGCTCGATCGATTTCAATTTGTAATAGCTCATGAAAAAACCGCCGATTCGCCAAGCCTGTCATGTCATCGGTGTGGGCAGATCGTCTTTCGCGTTCGTAAGAAGCTTTAAGCGCAGAGAGCAAATAGGCGTTAACGGCAAAGAACCCAAACATCACCAGACCATTCCAGATATGAACGATCGGATGAAGGGCATAATCTTGATTGAGTAAGTTCGCCACCACCCAAGCGATCGAACAAATCACACCGATCGAAAAGCCTGCTGTTTTGCTGGAAAACCATGTCGCGATCGAAATTGGAATGAGATAGAAAAACGCGATCGAAATGTTGAAACCCACCAAAACATCGATGATCGCAATGAATAGCGTGACTAACAGGCTTAATCCCAAAGTAAATGACTGAGGCTGGCGTTCTAGGTATCTGACTAGCTTTGCTCCGATTGATTTCATGAGATCTCAAACCATAAAGGCTGACAGGGGTAATCTATTATGTGTGTAATTATTTGATCGTGCAAATTTCTTGGCGTACCGATCGAACTTCGATCCCAGTTAAAACAGACAAAACTGTAGAATAGATCGCAGTAGTCACTTGATTAAGTAAATTAACCATGAATCCAATCTTGCAAACTAAAATCGAAGGTCAAATCAACAACAGCAAAATTTTGATTTACATGAAGGGTACAGCGCAAGCACCTCAATGCGGCTTTTCGGCGGCGACAGTGCAGGCGATCTCTTCCTATGGTTGTCCGTTTGACACGGTTGATATTCTCCAAGATCCCGAATTACGTATGGGTTTAAAAGAATTTTCTAATTGGCCAACCTTTCCCCAAGTGTATATCAACGGTGAGTTTGTCGGTGGGTGCGATATTGTGATGGAAATGCACCAACGCGGCGAATTAGAGCCTCTGGCAAGACAGACTGTAGCAGGATAAGTTGGGGCAATTAATCCCTTTAATTACCGCGAGCTTGTTGGATTGGCTGATCGGCGATCCGTGGGGATTTCCACATCCAGTCCAAGCCATGGGGTGGTCGATCGATCTTGGCACTAAATTTATCTTCAGCTATATCAAGTCCTTTAATTACGGCGAGCTTGTTGGATTGGCTGATCGGCGATCCGTGGGGATTTCCACATCCAGTCCAAGCGATGGGGTGGTCGATCGATCTTGGCACTAAATTTATCTTCAGCTATATCAAGTCCCCACTAGGACAAAAATTGGCTGGGGTCGGGCTAGCAGTTGCAATCATCGGTGGCAGTGCGGGGCTGGGCTGGGGATTAGTTACATTTGCCTATGGGTTGAATTATTGGCTGGGCTGGTCGATCGAAAGTATTTTACTAGCGAGTTGCCTAGCGACCAGAAGTTTGAGAGATGCGGCAATCGCCGTCTTGATCCCATTACAACAAAACGATCTCGATCGCGCCAGAGCCGAACTCAGTCTTTACGTTGGTCGAGATTCTGCCCATCTCGATCCACCTGAAATTTTACGAGCTGTGCTCGAAACAGTGGCGGAAAATACTACTGATGGCGCGATCGCGCCTTTGTTTTTCGCCCTTCTAGGTGGTGCGCCCTTGGCTTTAGCCTATAAAGCTGCCAGTACACTAGATTCAACTATTGGCTATAAGGCACCTCCTTATACCGATCTCGGTTGGTTCAGTGCCAAATTAGAAGATGTTTTAAGTTGGTTGCCTTGCCGCTATACAGTTTTGAGTATTGCGATCCTGAGTGGACATCCGCACCGAGTTTGGCGACTTTGCTGTAGAGATGCCCCCAAAGATGATAGCCCCAACTCTGGCTGGAGTGAGTGTGCCTTTGCTGCGGCGCTAGATGTGCAGTTAGGCGGTATCAATACATATAAAGGTGTAGTGAGATCGAAACCATTGCTAGGAGAGCCTGAGCAACCAATCACGACTCGATCGATTACTCAGGCAATCCAGTTAATGCGCCTCAGTTTTATCAGCCTCTTATCGATCGGATGTACTCTGATCTTCTGGGCTAAATCTTGGAACTAGATTTCTAGCAATCTATTAACGTCCCTGTGACAGTGCAGTTTCCGCTCGAGCTAATTCCACTAGAACTCGATCGCGGACTTTCACAGGTACAGAACGCTTCGATGTCGTGTTGTAGTAGCTTGCTAGACCATTGAGTGCCGTGCGGAGCGTTGTGAAAGAAGAAAGTTTGAGCTTGTCAGCGTCACGACGATAACGTGAGGCAAAAGCATTGATCTTGCCACGAGCATCTGCTTGAGCTGCAACTCTACCCGCGTCTTTATCAGGTAGTTCGATCGCATAACGCAAACTTTTAATGACTGCCTCAGCATCGCTGACATAGTTCCCTGTTAATCCACCTGGATCGACACCACATCCAGTCAAACCAATTACAGCGACTAAAGTTAATGCCAGAAAGCGGCTCCAGAATTTTGAAAACAGGGCAGTGATATTTTTTTTCATAAAAGATTTCGAGTTCTTAACATTTGCAACATATTCGATTCTATAGGCAACAATTGCGCTTGCATATCAAAATCAAAGTAAAAGGCAGGAGAAACCATAAGTCAAATCTGGTAACGGGGATCAAATTAACATAATGTCATGATTTGCTAACATTTGCGATCCCCAACCGATCCCATCTAGGATCTAACATCGATCGAATGAAGTACTATCACAGGGCGATTTTAGCCAAGTATTTATACGGTGTTAAACAGCAGGCATGAAGTAAAGGCGGATTAAATCAGATGGCAAAGTTATTGACCAATCGGGGATTTTTGCAAACAATGTAAACAAGTTATCTGACTACTGATCCCCAAACCAGATCGCCAAAATGTAATACTGCTATACACAGTTACAAATGAGCGAAAATGTATTCTGTTCACACTGGTTTGTAACAAATCCGTAACACAGAAAGCAGATTAGCTTAGTGAGATCAATTAAAATCATCCAAATTACGAGGTGCAACTATGGCAAAAGAACGCCCCCCTCTCGAAGAAATGACATTGCGTCAACTGCGTAAGGTAGCACAGGAATTTGAAATTTCTCGCTATAGCCGTATGCGTAAGTCTCAACTCCTAGATGCAATTAAAACTGCTCAGCTAGCTGTCAGTCCATCCCAAATAATTAACAGATCGCACAGCAATAACTCAGAGGTAAAAGAAATTGTGGAAGCAACAAAATTTAATCTAGGGAGCGAAGAACCAGCATCAATGTCATTAGCAGAGGTGGATGAATCTCTAGGCGATCTGCCACATGGCTATGGCGAAAGTCGGATTGCGATCATGCCCCGCGATCCTCAATGGGCATATGTTTATTGGGATATTTCCAACTCTGAAAAAGAACAAAAGCGGCATCAAGGTGGTCAACAACTAGCACTACGTGTTTACGATTCCACCGATCGAGATCTCAATCATCAACCACCTCACAGCATTCAAGAATACCCCTGCGACGAAATGGCGAGAGAGTGGTACTTGCCAATTCCTGTAAGCGATCGAGATTATACGGTTGAGTTGGGGTACCGTTGTGCGGATGGACGTTGGCTAGTGCTATCGCGTTCTCTGCCTGTGCGGATTCCACCGATGTTCCCTTCGGATTGGATTGAAGAAAACTTCATTACGGTGTCTTGGGATCAAAAACTCATAGGCGAAACCTTATTCACGTTAGTTCCACCTAGCAAAAAATCTGCCTACAGCGATCCTGCATCTGAAGCTAAGTCTACAGATCCAGAAGGCAACCCGCTTTACGACCAAATGTTCAATATTGCGCGTAATGCTGAACAAATGCGGACAACTGGTTCGCTCTATGGCTCTGCCCAAATGTCAGGTGCAGGGATGGCGTTTGAATCGCTCAGCTCTTATGTGTTCCCATCAGGCATTGGTATGGGCATTGGCATGGGTATGGGCATTGCCGCCGCAGGTGCATTAAGTGCTTCTGGAATCAATATGTCTGGTGTTGGCATATCTGGAGCAGGTTTCTCTGGCAATGTCCCCATGCGTCCACGTCAATTTTGGTTGGTTGCTGATGCCGAACTAATTGTCTATGGTGCAACCGAGCCAGATGCTTCAGTTACAATCGGCGGTCGTCCAATTAAATTAGAAGCAGACGGCACGTTTCGCCACCATATGTCATTCCAGGATGGCATGATTGATTATCCGATTTTTGCGGTGGCAGCCGATGGTGTGCAAAATCGCTCTATTCACATGAAGTTTGAGCGTCAAACCCTAGAACGTCGCACCAATACTAAGGAAGAAGCAATCCCTGAGTGGATTAGTTAAGCCCTTAGTGCCGAAATCTTGTGCTCCTCTTTTTTGGTTTTGAGAAAGGGGAGCTTTTTATTGCTTTTTGTTAGACGATGTTCGATCGCCCTAAACAAAAGTGCAAACAAAAGTGTGAGAATAGGTAAATAAATAGCATAACAGTCAAGTCGGCAGTAAAAAGCAAGGTTAGGCGTTAGCAACTCCACACATTCTAGGTCAGCTTAGTTTTGCTATGATGCTGGCGCAGAGTATTGCTGACTGTTTTTACTTGTATTCTTACTCAAATTCTGTTTCATTTTTCTTTGTTCAAATTAGCCTCGATCGTTTAATTCTTTAGCCCATGGAATTCTCAATCAATCATCTGTTGGAAAGTTTTACAGACGAAAAACTGGTCGCACCAAAAGCCATCGAAAAAAAACTGGGCATTAGCGACAGTGCCAATGTTAGGAAACTGCAAGTTGCGCTTGATGCCCTCGAAAAAGTTGGGATGCTCGAAAAAGACAAAGGACGCTACCGTCGCCTCAGCGAAGAGGGCTTTGTTGAAGGTCGTTTGCGTTGCTCTAGCAAGGGGTTTTGTTTTGCAATTCAAGATGTCGAAGGGGCGGAAGATATCTACATTCGTGAGAGTCGTCTCAGTAATGCTTGGAACGGCGATCGAGTCTTGGTTAAAATCACCAAGGATGGCATCCGTCGCCGCAGCCCCGAAGGAGAAGTACGCTTGATTGTCGAACGTGCTAATCCGACCTTATTAGCCAAAGTTAAAGCCCTAGAAAATGGCTATCGTGCCATTCCCCTAGACGATCGATTGCTATTTGAGATCGACCTTAAACCTGACGAAGAGACATCCGATCTGAGTGATACGGTCGATAAACTGATTCACTTAGAAATGTTGCGCTATCCTCTGGGCAGCCATTTACCGATCGGTAGAGTCGCTCAAATTCTTGGCAGCGATGCTGAGTCTACTGCCGATGTCGATCTGGTCTGTTGTAAGCATAATTTACCGCGTCGATTTGGCGACAAAGCTAACCGTGCTTCATCTCGTCCGCGTGTTGATGTCACCGAAGCTCTTGGCAGCCTACCGAAAAGCCTGAAAAAAGCCGATCTCAAAAATCGAGCCGATCTGCGTGAAGTCCAAGCGGTGAGCATTGGTGATGCCGCCGCGATCTCATTGGTCGCAACTGAGTCGGGCTGGGATTTAGGTGTACATATTCCTGATGTTGCCGCCTATGTCACTCCAGGCTCGGCACTTGATGAGGTGGCGCGAAATCGGCTGCGGACTTACTACCTCGGTGAAACAATCTTAACGATGTTGCCAGAGCTAAATATTCTGGATCAGCCCGAACATCTGGCAATATCAGCCCTATTAAAGTTGGATCGAGAAGGGGCATTAATCTCGTTTGAGGTGCAACCCACAGTTGTAAATGTGCCAAGCAAGCCCAGTTACACCGAAGCTCAGGCAATTCTTAACCAGCCAGATCTAGATTCAAACTCAAGTGAGATTGCGGGTGTAATTAGTTCGATCGCCATGCTCAGCCCACTCCTGCAACAGCAGCGACATGGTTCATTTCACATTACGATGCCGCAAGTAGCATTGCAAGGCTCGGATGAATCTATTCACGGTACTGTCGTTACACCTGAAGCCTTACCAATTTATGGCATGGTGGCAGAGATCCTGATTTTGACTAATCGGGCGATCGCGACTCATCTAGCATCTTTGGAATTACCCGCGATCTTCTGTACCCATAGCACGCCAGAGGTCAACAAAATCTCAGATTGGCTGAGACTGTTTGAATGTATGGGTGTGACGGTGGAGCTAAATCAACCCGATCAAGTCCAGTCCTTGGACTATCATGCCTTTCTCAGTTCGATCTCGCAAATCGAAGACCCACACCGCCGCGATATTCTCAAGCATCTGTTGCTGTCACTACTGAAGCCAGAAGAATATAGCCTTAGCCCTGGCTTGCACTTTGGCTTAGCACTGTCGAGCAGTAGTCCATATACTCATGCTGTTTCGCCGCAGCATCGCTATAGCGATCTGTTGGTTCAGCGGGTCTTGCACTATGTGTTTGAGGAAGGACGCGATCGACGCACCAGCCGCAACAAAGAAGGAGTAGATCTGCACAGTTCTAGCTGTCATGGTCAGGTGAATTGGAGCGTTTTGCCACCCGAACGCGAACGTCAGCTCCAAGCAGAGCATGAATTACTCGTTGGCAAGCTCACCCATCAAGATGCCGTATTTTACAAAGCCAAAGCTGACTTAGAAGGCTTACAAAAAGCTGAGTATATGCGAACCCGCACTGGGCAAAACTTCTT
>Ga0163149_10006491_pt1 | contig 11990 bp, 10 predicted proteins | sample OliLakLV19MP5G1_FD_148604 | JGI IMG/M metagenome (GOLD analysis project Ga0163149, IMG submission 148604) | Freshwater microbial mat bacterial communities from Lake Vanda, McMurdo Dry Valleys, Antarctica - Oligotrophic Lake LV.19.MP5.G1 | ecosystem: Environmental > Aquatic > Freshwater > Lake >...
GACTTTGGGGACTTCTTTGGTGTTGGTGGAGTGGAAGGAAGCCAACTCAGGATGTGGTCATCACATTGGAAGGGTCCAAAAAGAAGACCTCAAAACGGGTCAATCTGGGATTTTTTCTCGCCGTTGCCAGTTTTCATGCAAGCCCAGCGCCACGGCGGTGGAGACAAGTGCCCCTGATGTTGACTTTGGGGACTCATGACCAGCGTTTTGGCGCTGCTTTGCTGGTCCTGCAATTCATGGGATTGAAACTGGGACTGAGGACTGAATCATCACATGGATCCATTTCGGTCCCCTCAAGTTCTGAGTCCTCGCCAACTCGGGACTTGCTCTGATCCATCAGTTGTCCCATGACATGCATCACTGGGATGCTCAACCTTCACTGGCATTTGTGATGCACCCATTCTTTGGGGCGCTGCTGGCCACTGGAAATTTCTCCCAGCCACCAATTGGTCCAGGGCACTCAACCTGAACAAAACACAAAACAAGTGACAAACAAACAAAGTCAAAACAAAACACGTCGCACCATTTTCAGCCGCTTGTGCCCTGGCTGGATCTTTTTCAACATGTCCGCCAGGTTTGTGTCCGTGGGCTCGCACTGCACACTGACAACTCTGGCCGCCGCTCGCTCCCGGACACAATGGAAAGCGATCAAGTTGGACTTCTTCTTCAATGTTGACTCAGGCTGGCTGCTGTTCCTCACAACTGACAAGTTGTTGGCCTCAACGTGGCATGGGTCATCAGCTGGAACTCGCGCCATTCGAAGCTTGCATCGAAGACCTTCAACTGACTCGGTTCCAGTTGTCATGGCAGAGAACTCGGATCCAAATGAAGATGTCTCGATTGAAGATTGCTTCTTGCTGCACCAAACAATCAAAGCTCTGTTGATGAAGATGAAGACTCCAGTTTGCAACCGCCTTGTGAATTTGCCTCCGACGTGGTCAGAGTCAATGTGGGAAGTCATCTCCACATGCTTTTCCAGGGGCTCCGGCGCATCCGTCCAGTCTGGCAGAGATTGTGCTTTGTTGTTGATGCATGCAGAGTTGAAAACAAGCTTGGATTGGCCATGCTTCTTGAGCCATGCGAAGATGTGACAGACTGCGTCCAAGTGTCCGACTCTGGGATTTGCTGCGCAGCCCGCCATGATGGAAACTTCGGTGCAGATGTCCACCCTTCCTGGTTCCACTGCCCATCGAAGCACTCCAATCCTTGAGTGACGTTCCGCCACATCGTCGTCATCGCAAAGTGGGGATGCGTCCATTTCTGGGGCACAGTTGATTGGAAGTGGTGAAGACACTTTTGATTTCATTCAATTGTGGCTTCCTCTTGGCTCTGTTTCAGATGGAACTGGGCACCTGTTGATTCAACATTGTCACTGACAACCAATGCTCAACCGATGCTTTTGATGGCTCACTCTTGACCATCTGCCCTCCAATGTCAGCAGCTCCAATCCCCATTTTGAGTGCATCGGCTTCTGAATTCATTTCATCCGGGAACGTGGCAGCCACTGAAGCACTTTGAAAAGACTCGGTTGCTCAAAATCACAAATCAAGCCATGCCCTTCCACCTCCTGAACCATGAATCAGGTTGCAAAATGTTCACCACTCAAGCGTTTTTGTCAGATGCTGGAGTTTTTGTTGCCACGTCAGAGGGCACTGGACGTTGGTTGAAGTGACATGCCATTTGAAATCCCTTGTTGTCCAAGCCAATGCATTTCTTCACTGGCAAAAATCAACCTGCCCCTGATGACACAGTGTGTGCTCCAGGTTGGCCAGTGTCTGGCAGTGGTGGCATCAGGTGGCAGACACGCCCTCTTCAAAAGTCGCCTTTGAAACATGCCAGTGCATCATGGTGAGCAGATTGGATGATACGAGCACTCACTAACTAGTAGTAGCTATGAACAAGAACGAATCAGACGAAGCTGGGGGCAACAATGAATGGTGTTTCCGTCCTGTGGATTGCATCCGAAACAATTGCTGTGCTATGAAGGAAGAGGTTGGAAAGAGAGTGGTTTGTAAATTGCTTTCATGATTACTATTTCAACTTGCGACCTAAATAGTCTTCATCGAATCGTTTCCGACGAATGATTCTCCATATCAAAAGCACGACAGCTTCGAAAACAATGTCGTTGATGAGTTCGACGGTATGCCTAAGAATTTGAATGTCAGTTTCCGGCGAGAATCCCAATTGATAATATCCACCCATGTCCCGATACAAATCGTATTGTGTTGCCAGAATGAGTAGGCCGCTAGAAAAGGCTCCTGCCTTGAGAGTAGAGACAACGACTTCTTTGATGGTACCTTCGTAGGCATCTTTGGCATAGGCTTCTGCAGCGAGACATCCGGCCAACCAACAACAGGCCAATCCTGCGCCATGAACCAAGGTGGGAGCCAAGAAGGCGCCTCGAGGAGGAGCAAATGTGGGATCGTACAGAGGAGCGGCCCAGGAAGGAAAGGGCGACTGCAAGGCTGCCAACCAAAAGAGTTGAAACGTCGGTGCGACCACTTGAGCAATTCCAGCCTCTGTCAAAGGGAGCCATGGATCGTCGATCTTGGGATTGGCGAAGCGATCAAACAAGGATGACTTGGTTTCGTGCAAGCGAGTTGTAATACTCGTACCAGTAAAAGTTGTCGTTTGTGCTGTGATAGTGGTAGCTGCTGGTCGTCCGATGATATTCCGAGGAGCAGCACTGGTAATGGCAATGGTACTGGTACCTGTAGTAAAGGCGGCTGCGAAATCCACCAACGTAGTCCAACCAAAACAGGCCGACAACAGAAGGAAGCTCCTCCTCCTTGTGGTCGTCATCTTGCACGAAGATTCCGGGATAATGCAATAGTCTAGTGCTCGACTGACTGCGCCTCGGTCTTGAGATCTAACGTTCCCGAGATGGTGAGTATCATGGCAAGGCAGGCAGATCAGAAGATACGCCGAGCGACAGAGTGTGGGTGCACTTCTGCTGGCAACAGTGGTAGTGCGTGTTGACGCTGAAAGGATAACAATGTTGTTGTTATCCACATAGGCTCATATCCTAACAAAAGCTTACTTCATTCCGGCGCCACCCGGGCCCGAAAGATGACAGCTGCTACGATCTAGCAGACTAGCTAGATCTAGTAGAACTTGATCCATTCGCACGGCCAAGGATGCGTACCATTGTTTCAAACATTCAAGCTCACGGCTCTTGACATGATACTGTATTTTATGATACATTGACCCTACAACTAGTGCTAGCTAGCGTTAATCAATTCACACAGGGCAAAGTATGCTACCATTGTGAAAACGCCGTAGAATAGAATACCAATCTAACGGCTCTAGAATCCTATGATACTGTATTTTCTAATACAGTACGTCGCCAGCAGTGCCATTCATGAATACAGTTTTGTTTATTGGCTTAGTCATTGCCACCCGGGCCCTTCTTCACACACTATCCCTCACCCTCCAACAGAATCTTCTGTGCAGTCTAGCGACGCATCCATTCGCGAAATGATCACCATCTGTCAGAATCTCCTCAGGCCTACTGTGCGATCTCCTGCTTGGAAACCGGTTATCACGTGAAGTGATCCACCATGCAGAGTGAACCTGCCACCACACCGACCACAGACAACCCCAACACTGTAAGTAGCCGATACTACAACAACAACAACAGTACCAGCAAGTAACATCGTGCCTTTTCCATGGCATGGGCATTGCTGCTTGACTCATAATAAGCCAGACTGGAATGAAGATGAACAAGAACGATGAGGGTGCACGCAGCGTTGATAGCAACCACGATGATGTTGGGGACTCCTTGAAAGGGACGTCCGATCATACCACAATGCTGGCGATGGAGAAGAAGGACCCATTATCGCCGTTGTCAGACCCCGATCATGGCCACGGCGGCAAGAAAAAGGTCGGATTTGCGGCTGCCTTGAAAGTTCCCAGAAAGGGAGATCGATTGCTGAAACAAAGACAGTATAAATCGGAGAGTGTCTTGGATACTAATAGGAAGGGCACTACTACTAGTCCTTCTGCAGCGAGTGCCTCACAGGCAAATACCACCACTACTACTGCAACAAGCACAGGGTCGACGTGGAAGAATTGCAAGATATGCACCAAAAAGCCACTGCGCCGCTATAGAGGAGCCAACGCCAGAAAGTTACAGCAGCAACCACTGCAACTCGACTATGGAGATCCCTTTCTTTTTGACGGATTTGCCGAGCTCATCTACAGCATGCAAAATGAGCAAATGTACAGCAATGCTCCTCCCTCCATTGCCCTCAGCGAAGCCGAATCCATTGTGGAACGGGCTTCTCGCAAAGTCAAAGACTTATTGGACAGTGGAAAGGACAATGTTAGGCGATATGCGCCAGACGACAAGGACGTCTATCAGAACAATTCGGAAGTCATGGGAAAGTTTGAGTGGAAGGAACTCGAAATTGGTGATCTCTTGGGTGTTGGTGGTTTTTCAAATGTATCCGAAATTACTGGATTCAAATTGAAGAAGAAAAACAAGAAGAGGAAAAGCGACATTAGCCTCAAGGAAGCCACTGCAGCGACCAATGACACTCAAATGGAATCGCATCAAGTTGGAGGGGATATCACCGCCACCGCCACCACTATATCTGTAACAGCAACAAATACTTCTACTACCACTAAAGCCTTTACTCGAAAGGAACAATTGGCACGCAAATTCTTGGCCAAGCATGCCAAAAGACCCATGCCATCCTCATCGTCTGCCGCAAACAACGAACAACATTCTATCATTGACGATGCCTCCCAAAAGAGTACTAAATCATTGCCAGGCAGAATTCTCAGCAACAGCAGCCATAGCCATAGCAATCACGGCGACACGATTACGGACGTAAGGCGATATGCCATTAAACATTTGAGACCAGGATTGCATCGGATATATGATCAACGAACATTTAATTGTGCTGCTGTCGATTTGATTATGGAGGCGCACATTTTGTTATCCCTACAGGTACCGTACGAAGGGTCTTGATTGTTTCATTTGTATGTTGGTCTTGTCAGTTGATTTGTTTTGGATGATTGATGGTGCAGAAGTCTAACCTCAATTCGATTTCTTCGGGTAACAAATCCCTCCTCTTCGTTCTTCACTCGCTCACCTATTCGAGCAGCATCCAAACATCATCAAGCTGCGCGGTTTTGCGGCCGATGGACCAGAAGGTTATCGCAAGGGAAATCACAATGGATACTTTTTGATTTTGGATAGATTGCCCGAAACCATGCAGGACAAGCTACTTACATGGAGAAAACGCGTCAAAAAAGCAAAGAACAGTGGTAAGAATGGGGGCATGGTGTTCATTACCAAGCTATTTCGAAAGAACGACAAACACAAACACAAAAACAACAATAGACGAATGGGCGATTCCAGCAGTCGCGAAGTCGATGCAAGTTCACGATTGGATGCCTTGTTGCATGAACGATACAACGTTGCCAACGATATTGCTGATGCAATGGAATATTTGCACCATCGGCGCATGATCAATCGCGATTTGAAAGTCGACAATCTTGGGTTTGATGTACGTTCTGACGTCAAGCTCTTCGATTTCGGTCTTAGTCGGTGGTTACCAACCTCCAAGCTAATCTCGAATGACGCGACAAGTCAAAGCACCACACACAGCAACATGTTACTGGACGAAACCTTTCGCATGTCGCAGGTTGGAACACGCTTATACATGGCGCCGGAAGTGGCAGCCAAGGAACCATATTCAGCCAAGGCAGACGTCTTTAGCTTTGGAGTTGTCTTGTGGGAAATACTAGCCTTGAGTGATCCGGTATGGAATCGTCCTGCCCGCCATGATATTTTCAATGGAGGAACGATTGACTGGAATGCCTCGGAGGCGATGCCTCTTTGCCCTTGTTGGCCAGAGCCCCTGCAACAAATGCTCAAGAAGTGTGTGTCAGTGAAGCCTACGGAGCGTCCATCCTTTACGGAAATTCGACAAATCTTTCGACGAGACCTTGGAGTCTGTGAGAAGGAATTGGATGGCCAACTTTTGGAGGAAATGAAGCAGAGCGGAGAATTCAGCATCCAAGACCAAATCGATGCAGATGCAGATGCAGATGGGGCTGCCAATGACGACAGCGATGAGGAGGAGGAAGATGACCACAGCGATGACGAAAAAGAGGAAGGAGAGGATGAGCTGGGAGCCATTGCGGATTTTGATGTAGCCCGAACTGCGAGGGGGCGTCGTCGATCTACACACGTCTTGAACTTTACCGATTTGTCCTGGCTGTCGTCCAGCAATTCACTTCGTATGTCGGATAGTAGCAGCAACCCGATGGCTCCTGGCTCGTCGAGATCGTTCCGGTGAGGATTGCATCCGCCGGAAAAGCCATTCGGTCTACTAGAAAAGATGGCCACGGATCCTCCTCTGTACCCAAATAATACTGCTGCTGTGGATAATTCACGTACTGTGGTGGTTGTCGAAGCCACCATCGGTGCTACTGCTACCGATCTAGCTAGGTGACAATACTCCAACCAACTAAGTTGAAACCGGGCCAACAAAGTAGATAATGCAATTCATAATCAAACTGGAATATAAATTCATATAACCAACAGTGATTGTTTCTTCCGTAGGTCAGTTGGGCAGCTTGAGATAGGAACCATTCTAATTGAAATTGTGCACTCGACTTCTCCGCGGCGCAATCGATAGGCCGCCCTGTCTATGGTGCGCACATGGAAATGTGAATTCAAGCATGTGATGAACAACTATACTTCTGTACACCTTGCGTAAAAGCTGTACATACCGACGCGGATGGGAAAGAAAGTAGAATGGTCCGCTATGATCTGATCGTGCGGCTGGTACGGATGGACTCAGACCCTGACCTGGCTCCAATGCCCGGAGAAAAAGGATAGCAGTCTTGCATTCTGAGGTGTCGGGTGCTACTCTCTACAGTACTAACCAGGATAAACAGTCCTAGTAGTAGGACGCAGGGTTGGGTTTTATACCGGCATTTCTATCTTTAGGGTGCGGCTTGTTTCACGTGTGCTCGAAGAGTCTGGAATACACGATCCGTCTGTCCGAGGATGCCCCGGCCATAACGGTATGTGATTGTTGGCCTTCACCACTACAGCACTCTAGTATCGCCACTTACTAGCCGCTAGGTAGCTACTAGCCTCTGGCTGTGATGGAATCTAAGGGTCGAGGTGAAGTACTTGATGCTTCAAGCTAGCAGCCTAGTCTTCTCTGCAGACCGACGGAACAGCCCACTAGCTAGCGGTACAACTTGAAGCTAATAGCTAGCTACGCTACTTCTCCAGCTATATATGATGGTACATTGTACAGAACTAATCGTGTGGAGCAACACTACTCCTGTCGTAGTGCTACCTAGCTAGTAGTAGTAGGTTTGTAACTAAGTATCATCATTCCATCTAGTTACTACTAGTACTGGTAGTAGGTGTTTAAAGAAGGCGACAACTGAAGCTTCGCTGCTTCCCTTGCTAGCTACTGTAGTGCCTGGAGTGTTAGTGGTAGCACTTCCTTCAGTTCAACCTGAGCGTGTGGCCACAGCCTGACGGACGGAACTTGAAGCGGCTGAGCTCACTCACTCTCTCTACCTAGGTCGGCCATTGCAGGCGCATTGTGTTGGTACGGAAGATGGGTCCAGTCATAGTACCTGTGAGGTGAGGCAATACTCTATAGTAGCTCAGTCAGGAAGAAAGTGCGAAGTTATGGCTCTTGTGCTCTTCCGCCGGCGTCGACTCGACGTAACAGTGCCAGTGCTGGGCAGAGTCCAGGTGGTGCTCCTCGCGGAGCCTAGAAACCGTGCAAGGCAACTTCCGCCTACCTTCCAGGTGTATTATGCATGGGATTCTGGCTGTGCTGAACTGGACTTGAACTTGGTTTGCGTGTCAAGGTGACGGAGATTCACTATTCCATCTCTTCAGTTCAGTTGCCTGCCACCCGGCCGCTTGCACCTCGCTGCGCTGCAGTACTGACCGTCTAGCCAGCTGTAGCTACCCGGAATAGTTATGAGAGATTTGACTGGTGCTGTCTTGATACTCCCACTTCTACCATCACCCCGCCTCCCCGGGTCGCGCAGTACAGTACGAAAGAAATGTCCCCAATATCGGTACCATACTAAGTAGCTAGAGCATCGCTTCGGTCACAGGGTGAGGATCAACCGTACCAAGAGAAGTCAATTGGAAATGCTGTCACACATCACAGCGCAGAACTAAGTAAATCTCGTGCTCCAGATGGACAATCTCATGGCCGGTACAATTTGTAGTTAGCTTGCTAGCTACATGTAGATATTCCAGTACGTCGTACTAGCTAGCTAGGTAGAGCTAGACATGACTGAGAGATGGTGGCAGATCTACCGGTACTTGCTCCAATCCTGTGAGCGAAGTTGTAGGCGTCAACAAACACCCAGTGAACTCTCGTGCGAGGTCCCAGGTCACCAGGTGGCTATCAACAATTGCAACGAATAGCGGCACAATGTACCACCATGCCACCATGATCATTAGTATGTCAACAAGTACAGTACAGCAGGAATCTGAACGTTTAAGAACGGAAGGCAAATACTCCGGATGGAGGTACAGTAATATTGATAGTTTTTTGTAGTTTGACGGAACCTTTAATTTTTGTTAAAAGTTATGTCCATAACCAAAATACGACCTCATTTTATTTCCCGCCAAAGGAAAGACTTCGTGGTGGTAGCTTTCAGTAAGACCTCGTTTTTCCCATGGAATCACCTTTATTCGGAAGAAGAAGGAAATGAGTTTCTCCGTCTAACTACGACAGCACATGATGTCATTTTCTAGGGAACGACCATCCGGTCAAGTTTTTCCTCTTCGAATCACATAGCATTGGTCCCCACATACTGTCGCAGAGGACCTGCGGTACGTTCACCACGACATGCACCTACTGTTTACCAATGTCACTCATTCGCATCAACAAAGAGAGACTCCGTCGACCAAGATTCCTCCTCATCATCACCAATAGCTAACAACTATTACTGGTAACAGCTCACTTCCTGATACGCTGACCAGTTACAAGAGTTCCCCCAACCGGTTGGTGTTGCTTCCCCGTTATCTACTATTACATAATACATACTAGCTAGCTAGCTAGTTCAGTAATTTTATCCCATTGACAAACACTAGAAGTACTCGTACCAGTATCAGTATCAGTATCAAGTAGCTAACAACCAGGAGACATACTACGAGTAAGCTAGCTACTAGCTAGATTAGCCACGAAAAACAAAGCGCACCAACAGGCAACAACAACGACTCACGAATCAAGCACTAGCTACAGTAGCACGGGTATAACCATGGCGACTCCAGCTACAGCAACAGCAACGAATACGAGTACCCAACATGGCCAAAATGTCAATGCCGCCCGCATGGTGCACCGCACGCCCTCCGACGGTCAAAATCAAGGCCAAGTGAAGAAGGGCAAGACGATCAAGTTCAATGCCACACGGTTCGTGACGAAACAAGTAGGCAAATTACTAGAAGAGTACGCGATTGGTGACTTGCTAGGCAGTGGCGGGTTTGGAGAAGTCTACTTGGGAAAGCACAAGAAGAGTGGCCATGAACGAGCCATTAAAGTCGTGACGAAGAGTCCCGTGGACGAGTCCATCAATGCAGCGGTCTTGCACGAATTCAATGTCGTTCGTAAACTCGACCATCCGTACGTTCAAATTATTGTTTGTATTTATATATTGTACAGTACATTGCATTGCCTACTACATCTACTGTAGTGCTCAACGGCCCCTTGCCTGCCCCTTTCTGCTCTCGCCACAGAAACATCCTCAAAATGTACAACCTCTACCAAGACGACAGTTACTTTTACATTGGTAAGTGCTGGGTTTTTTATTTTTATTGTGGACTTCAGATGCAATCAATGATCAATCTCATCTCCTTCCGTTTTCTTTCCTTTTTCCCGCCTCTTTTTTATTTAATTATTCAGTCACGGACATTTACAAGGGCGGAGAGCTCTTTGATGAAATTATAAAACGAACCAAATTCACAGAAAGCGATGCCGCCGAATTGATGAATCATTTGCTGGGATGTATCAATTATTGTCACCAACAAAATCTGGTGCACCGGGATCTAAAACCGGAAAATATATTGCTCGAGGAAAACATGGAAATGGACGACATGAAGGTCATTGATTTTGGACTCGCTTCTTTCTTTTCGGGCGAAAGTGGAAACAAACTCAAAGAAAGCGTTGGGACCATTTACTACATGGCGCCAGAAGTACTCAACAAGAGCTACGATGCTAAGTGCGATGTATGGTCCTGTGGAGTTATTGCATACATTCTACTCTCGGGGTCCCCTCCCTTCGATGGAGAAACTGATCCAGATATAGAAAAGGCTATTCTCAAGGGAGACTTCAAATTCAAGGGACGAGTCTGGGATGCCGTCACGGACGACGCTATGGATTTCATTCAAGATCTACTCACCTACGATCCGATTGATCGACCCACTGCAGCACAAGCCCTTCAACATCCTTGGTTGCAATCAAATCGAACCAAAGTCAATGGCGCATTCAAGAAGCGGGCGTCAGATTCGACCAGATCGTTTTTGGTACGTCATTTATTTATGTATTTATTTTATGTTTCTCCTTTTCCTAATGTATGTTACGCATGTTTGCTGACACTCTCCAACTGCACTTATCACCCTATAAACTTTCGCTCGGTTCGCAGAATAATTTGAAGAACTTCAACGCCACGACAAAGCTCAAACAGGCAACCTGTGCATTCATCGCAAGCCAGTTGCTGCTCAAGCAAGAAAAGGAAGAAATTGACGAAGTATTTAGGGCCTTAGATACAAACAGCGACGGTAAATTATCCAAGGACGAAGTCAGGAATGGATACTTTGACTACTACGGAAGGGACCTCAGTGACGATGAAATCGACAAAATGTTTACACAAATCAATCATTCCGGATCGGGAGCGATCAGCTACTCGGAGTTTGTCGTCGCCGCCATGTTCGAGAAAAACATGCTCGACAATTCCAAGTTACAAGCCGCATTTGCCATGTTCGATAGTGACGGGGATGGACATATATCCGTAGACAATTTCAAACAGGTATTGCACTTTTTCAAGGACGAAGCCGATGGTGATGACGATGCTGACGAGTACATTCTCGAAAAAATCATCAAACAAGTCGACAGCGATGGAGATGGAAAGATTTCGTATGAGGATTTCCAGGAAATGATGTTCAAAACTGTCGCTGTTGCCGATCCAATCGCCCCGGCTCCTGTTCCGGCCACCAACGCTGTCCCAGTGCAAATGCCCCCACGACGAAAGAAGGGACACAATCGGCAAAAGTCGGCCATTCTCGAAGTCAAGGCTGCCGAAGCGTACATGTCACTCTTCGCAGAAGCCGTGGCAAATGGCGATCAACCCAAACGACATCGACGGAATTTATCGCATTTGTCGCATTTTGCAAACCAAGAGTCACTCGCCGCTGTCGGAGCACAGCCGCCGACACACAAGAAGGACAGTAAATCCATGTGTGTGCTTCCCAGCATGGAAGAGTAAGAACTCGACTACCAATCCACCTCAACAAGTCCTCGGAGGATAGTGTTCATCATGCATCCAACTTTCGATTATCATTTTCCAAATGTACCAAATACAAGTTCTTACGATATTTATATTTTTATATAATTTTGATAATGCCACAGTAGTTTTTGCAATCTACAAATGGTGTTTGTTAGTAAATGCATTTCGTCCTACCATCTAGCTACTAGCTACCATAGAAGGAGCAGGAGTTCATGCTAGCTACTAGCTGAATGTTAGTCATGTCAACCATCACTTTCAAGATCACCCCACCATCAATCACCATTGGCCTTAGGTTAGCAGCAGCAAAGTGACAATGCACAAGGTGCCCATGTCTCCACCAGAGTAGCAAAGACTAAAGAATGGCAGCAATCTTAGCTTTAAGTTGCCAGCCACAGCAGTCAGTTTGCACCAAACGGCAGGCAAATTAGCAATGAAAGGTGATTGACGGGAAGGTGATGAATGCCATCTCCGTCAGATTG
>Ga0163149_10006492_pt1 | contig 11988 bp, 14 predicted proteins | sample OliLakLV19MP5G1_FD_148604 | JGI IMG/M metagenome (GOLD analysis project Ga0163149, IMG submission 148604) | Freshwater microbial mat bacterial communities from Lake Vanda, McMurdo Dry Valleys, Antarctica - Oligotrophic Lake LV.19.MP5.G1 | ecosystem: Environmental > Aquatic > Freshwater > Lake >...
CAAAAGCATCTCACCATGACGAAACATGCGCACCGTGTAAGCAATCTTGCCAATGAAGATGTCGATCTTGTTGGAAGTGTTCGATCAAACATGGAGCTGTTCCTGTGGTAGCTAAGTGCTTATAACTTTCAAAGTTGCATGCATTAGCAGCTGTTCTAGTGGTGAAACATTAGAGTAGGAAAGTTTCTTTGTTAAGGTGTTGTCACTGTGTTTCGCCCCTTGTTGTTTGGCGATTTGACGGTGAAGATGTGTCGTTTGTCAACTTCTGCCATCTGAGCATTCACATTGTTGATGCCGGGGGCTTCACCATTTTCGGCATCCTGGGGTGCCTCAGCTCGTCCTTGCCCTCTGCGACAGGCAGGTTGGGCTGCAGTGCCCCCAGCTGTGGCTGCCTGAGCACGCTTTTTGGCTTCTCGATCTTGTTTCGTGCAGGCCATTTCATCGTCTGAATCTGAGTAATTTTCTGGTGAAGCAGGGGGGGGGGTCAACTTTGTTGTCAAACCCTTGCCTGGAGTGTGCGAGAGACCCGCCTTTCCAGTGAGAGTCACTCCTTTTCCTGAGTGTGCTTGGTCTTGCGGCACTGATGAGGGGGAGATGGAGAATGCCGGTCTGGATCTTGTGTGTCTCGATGCTCTTGGCACCTAAAATTTGGCCATGGTGGGAGACAAGTGATTCAAAAGTTAGCAAAGTCAAAATTGGAACAAAGTGATCAAACACAAGGGCAACACACACCAATGCAAACTTACAAGAATTGATTTTGTGAGACGATTTGGATGCACAAGAGTGAGTGATTTTGGATTTTGAGTGAGTGATTTTGAGTTCAAAGGTTGACACCTCACACGATTTTGGTGGGACCACACACGAAACGCATCAGTTCAGCCTCTGTCAGCGTGTGAGCAGGGCGTTCCATGATCCCCAATTGAGCACACACACAGCACACACCGTGATCAACACAAGACTGACTTTTCCTCTTTCTGTTGGTGCTTCTGTCACCTGCATAGGGTGCCATTGTGGAGCACATGTCAGAGTGTGAATGGATGATTCTGTCTCATTTGACTGGTTTTTGTCTTGTGAGTGTGAACCAACTGTTGGATGCCTGCTATGTGTCTGCAGCATGCAACATCTGCAGCGTGCAACATCTGCAGCGTGCAACACATTGGAGGGGCTGACAAGGGCTTCTTTTGCTTGTGTCAGGAGGCAAACGCCGGGCAATTCACACAAAACACAATGCATTAAACCAGGCAATCAGCAGACACAACGGCTTCATCATCTAATTTTGCGCCCACAGTGATGGACCCTAATTGAACAAAAAGCTGGTGATGCCACAACGTGCACGCCAGTCTGGACATCCATTTCCGTTAACCACTAGGCCATCGCATTGGTCTGATGTCACCCAATGGCCTCAAATTGGCACAATGCATGTGCTACCAGTGCTTGTTGTTGAGCCACTGGGTCGCACAAAAGAGCCTAAAAAGCAGATGCAAACGTCAGTTTCTGTATCTAAACATCTAAGAAGCATTAATCAGGTGCTTTTTGGTGAGAAAATCGGGCAAAAGGTCATAAATGAACTTCAATTTAATTTTCATAAGGGGCTAATTGGCCTCTAGTTTGCCTCCAACTCCGCTACAGAGTCCTCGTCTTCTGAATCAGTGGCTTCTTCTTCCTCCTCAGGATCCTCACTGGCCACGGAACGGTCATCATGCCCTTCATCATCCTCATCTTCCTTGTCGCGATCGGCGACATTTCTTGCAGATACCATCCACAGTACAGCTCGGACAAAAATGAGCACCACAAATCTTGCAATAAACGGTTTCATTTAGGCACACCATGTGAAAATATCCGCAGTCACGGCCAGAGCACCCCCACCAATCGATATGATGGCACATACTACAACAAGGGGGGATGTCACAGACACAGTGATGGATTCCGGAGGAGAAGTCGGGTACACAAGCCATGCAATTTCCAGTGCCGCAATGAGGGCATCGTTGAAAGTTTGGAGCGCAGGCCACACAGAAATTGCCCCTGTTCCGGCGGTGATCGTTGTTGGTCTCGCCGTGATTCAGGCAGTGATTAATGACCGTGGGTACCGGGCATTCGTCACACCGTTCTATCTTGCCGCGGAAACTAATATCGCAGTCGCGGCACCGAGTTTCGTGACCATCATAAAAAAAGAACTCGCCTCGGTCGTTGCACATGACACATGTTTCGACTTTGTAACCACTCGGGACAAAGCTCTTACACTGGGGGCATCGTTCTTTGCCCAGTAGAGCTTGCACACAATCCTTGCATTTGGAGTTGAAACACTTGAGATTGCGGCAGGCGTTACTATTGGTGTGACCACTGCCATTGGTGTCGCCAGCGTCGTCGGTGCCATGACCGTTATTGTCAGTGTCATTGGTGTCATCATCATCATCATCATCACCGTCATCACACGCCGGCTCTTCATGCGCTTCCAGCATTGTTGGGTCTGCTACTGTCTTGGTTCCATGTCGAGCACAGTAGTAATCATGGAGTTGAAACTGCTCCACTAACACGTCGTCCTTCATCAACTCACACACGCTGTCGCTATCCAAAAAGGAAAGAACATGTGCAAATACGGAATTCTCCAAAACCACAAGGCTACTAGGACTCTCAAAATCAATGATGTCCCCTAGTCGGATGCTACGCGTACTCGTCATCTTGTTGTTGTTGGTGGTAGCCATTATAGAAAGAGAGATACCGTGTATTGTTGCTGTCCGGCAAGGCAATTCTTAGCTGCTATTAGACGACTTATTATGTTGTTTCTTTTAGTTGCATACAACTGCACCCATGTGTGCTGGGTATACACGAGAGGGCATTGATGCGTCCTTCTGCTACTGGTTATTTGCCGCGCGGTGGTGCTAGTTTAAGGTCGGTCTGGAGCAAGACACGCACACGTGCGTAGAAATGTACCACACGTTCGCGCACTGTCCAACTCCAATTCTGCCATGACACAATATGATGTCTTATCCCTAATGATTCAGCCACATGTCATTAGCGAGTTAACTGTTTTTAAAGATCAAATCGATCCAATGATTGCCACAATGGCGTCTTCAGCGGCTATTTCCTACCAATGATTTGCAACAGCGATCGTTGATTGTCTTCCGCAATGCTGCTGATTGAACGTTTCTGAAGAGCCTCTAGCAAAATAGCCGCCTGATCATTTTCTAAATGAGCAATGTTCTTTTTGATCGCATTCGCTTGCTGCTTGAGAGCCACAGCCAGAGCTGCATCTTTGAATCCGATGGCATCATTCTTCAACGAGGCAAGCCCCATGTCGTCATCGACTGTCCATCCTGTCTCGCTGTCTTCGTTTGTTTCTGGGGCAGCTAGACACTTAAGCAACAACTTCTCTTTAGTGAGACCAGTGGCACCTACACCAACTTTTCATTTGTACAAGACTTTCAAATCAGCAGCAGTGTGCGTTGCAATTGTCTCAGTTGTTGGTTCTCCTTTCGCGGCAAGCACCTTCTTTGCGGCATCGAAGCACTCTTTGTGCTTCAAATGTTCCTTCTCTTTCTTTTCTAACCCATCAACTTCAACATCCCGCATGGTCTTTGCTCTCGCTGCAAAAAAATCTTCGGAATTTGAGTGTTGGTCCTGTGTAACATGAAAGAGTTGTCCGGCACCCTTCGCCTTTTGTGTTGCTTCCACGCGTTCTTTGCTGTGAGGTTCTGTCAGTTTGAACTTCTTGGCAGCTTGCCTCGGTGCATTGATCCGCAATTGATTGCCGTCCATGCCATGCAAGGATAAGAAGTTGCAATTGACGTGGTTGCTTCCTTCCAATCTTTTAATTCTCAGTGACTTGGGGTCAAGCTCCACATTCAATGAACCATCCTCGTTGATTATGCATTCGTGTCTTACCTTGTTCGATTCCAGAGGCGACATTGTTGGAGGAACTGCCCCACATTTCAACCAAGCCTTAAGGCAAGACGTCTGATTGAACCCCTTCTCCATGGCATTCTCTAATTGAACGTCTGCAATTGGATCCTTTCCACCAAACACAATGATGGGCAAGTCTTCAATGCGAAGGGTCTTTCGCATCTCAAAACGAGCTGCTGCCAACGTTGCCAAATTGCCTCTGCATGGCGTTTTGAATGGCCCAAGTGACTGATCCGTTTCTTGAGTAGTGCTTGTTGTGTTCGGAACCCTGGCTACAACATGCACACCTTTCAATCGCAAGGCCGCGAGCATGGGCACGTTCAATCTTCCTGGGCCGCTGTCAACCTTCAGAATGATTCTTTTCAAAGGAACATCTTCAACATCGGGATGGAGAGGAAGGATGTTCGCGTTTGTGTGTTTCTCAAGCTCCACGGTGTTCATGCCGGCCCTCTCATTCAAACCATAAGTGCAATGATGAAGCTTCCTTTCGCCGTGTCCGAACGTTCCATAAACATTGTGGCAATTCATGATGAAGTCGGCATTGATCTTCTCTCGGTCGTCTTTCTTTGCGGCAGTCTTCAACTGAAAGTGGGGTGGCAAAGCCTCTCCATCAGCGTTCAAACCCATGATTGTGGTGGGGCTGTGCGAGCTCTTGTTCGCTTGTGTTCCACTGCCATTGACACCATGACAGTAAAACACAATCGGTTTGCGACCTCCTCTCTGTCCGGCCGTGTTGTCAAGCAAACCATCTGTCTCGTCAAGGTTGGCGATGCGACTTGTTTGGCCTGAAAAGAACACAAGCAATCCAATCACATGATCGTCACTTCCATCAGTCGGTGTTCTTCAACCGAGCGAAACCAAGGGACACCAAAGTAAACTTCCAAGTGTCGCACCAGACTTTCAAATTGGAGCATGTGGTCCACTGCAGACGGCGAAGTTCTTGAGGATTCTTGTTGTTTACATCAAAGTGTTCGGCCACAGAAGACTTCAACTTGCGCGTCAAATCGTTCCCATTCTTTCTGTAGCCGACTGCATTCACCATAGCGTTGACTCGATAACTCAACTCCTTAATTGTTGATTGAGTTTTGCTATTGGCCTGTTCCAGTAGGTAACAAAAGCCTTCTGCATGGCCTTCCATAATTCCTTGGGAAAATCGCCAACAGGTCCAGGTTTTGATGGAGAGACACCAATTCGGCCTTGCCTCATCATTTTTGACACGGTTTTGCAGCTGATGTTTGTTTGGAATAATTCATTAACATCGTCAACCACCCTCTGTTGGGACCATTTTTGAGCACATGAGAAGGTGAGAGTGTTTGGATGTGGGCAAGCCGGTTGGTAGCCTGTTTGATGGCGTTGCTTTCAAGTTTCTCACGGCGTCTTTGTGCAGCATCTGCCTCGTTCTTCTGCTTGCTGGTTCGTTGTCTTTTCTTCTCTGCACTGCCATCAGCTTCTAGGTTTCTTTTCACTGACTTGGCAGATGTTGCAGTGAGAGTCTGGTGGGCCCCTGATGAATCATTGGATGGAGGGTTTGACAAGCTAGAAACAGAGGCATTTTCGGCGGGATCAACTGCGACCTCATCACTCGGATTTCCGGCTGGTGTACAAGTTGTTGTTCCTGACGAGGTTTTCGTTTGCGTGGGCTTCTTGACATAAACAACCTTCAATCCTTTCGATTTGCGACATGCTCTTTTGGTTAATGTTGCATTCTTTCTTTGGGGAGTGCTGAAACCGGCAGTTTTCATGGCACTGGGAACGGACATCAACCCTTCTGATGCTGCCACTAGCTGGGCAGCAATCTGCTCCATTTCCTCAACAGACAGGTCAGCACTCTTCTTGGACATGTTGGGGACCTATTCTATGGGTTTAGATCCATGGAATGAGCAAGAGCAAGATTGAATTCCGGCACAGGACACGAGCCATGTTGTCGCATGCAAATGAGTGAGAAAATCCCACATTTTGAGCTAAACCAAACCAACATTAACAAACCCAAAACATCAACATAGCAACTAACACATGGGCTAACTACATGTGAAGTCAATTTGTAGTGTTGCACATAGCTAACATCTTGTTGTCTTGTAAGGTAGCTCGGATAAGACAGTTTTTGAACGTTGTGTTGCTCGTGACTGTCCTAAAATCGTGACTCCAAACCCACCTTGAACTAGCACTGTTGCAAGATTCCAGCAGACGTCTCAACGATTTGTTTAGATGCGAAATTCCCACAGTCAAATTGGCATGGATCTGACTCCCACCCGGGCAAAGGCGATTGTGACAACTGTGTCATTGTGTTGTGTGTTCTGCCTACTGGCTAGCTAGCTAGCTACTAGCTAGAGTGACAGAAACAGCAGCAAAAACAGCAGCCCCGCTGTCAACACTGAAAGACAGCATCAGCAGCTGAAAGGAATAGCAGCGGCTGATTGCCAACCAATGAGCAACGTGTTGCCACAAAATTCAAGAACAACATGTTTGCAAAAACAAAAAACAAAAACGCACACACACACGGAGCATGTCAAATCGAAAAGAAAACAAAAATGCAAATGAAAGAGCAAGCAAACTAAATTCAGTGGACTTTGACTCTTTCCTCAGAATTTTGGATGCTGCATTTTTGCTGCACATGTTGCCAGCATGAACGAGGAGCGTTGCATTTTGTGACAACTTTTTGTCTGTTGTTCATGAGCATGACACCACACCAGTGCCCTTGACTCAGAATGCATGTTCATCAGTTTGTTGTAGATGTGTTAAGCAAGATGCCAATTCTCATTGGAATGACAGTCATGGGGTTGCGCATTGCAATCCACCAACATAACCATTTGGCAAGCAGAAATCTGAGTGTTGAATTGTTGGCTGCACAAGTTTTGAAAAATTGCATTGCTAGCTGCTGCACCACATTTCAACAAGATTTCCAATGATGACAAAACTGTTTGGGATTGTCTCATGTGCACAGAAAATCATCATTTGACCCTTTGTGGAACTGAGATCTAAAAAATTGCAGCATTTGGATCTGACTCTTTCCAAAACAAGAAAACTTTGCAGCAACAAGTCTCGTGCTGTCCGGCATGTCAACTCAAACCCCCAGGACAAAATTCAGAACATTCTCATGATGGCTCGCCATGCTCAGGCTGGAGTGAAATGGAAAATGTGGGATGATTTGATTCCGAATGGCTGTGCCAATGCTGCCCATGTTTGCTTCCGCCACAACCCTGCTGGAGTCCATGGCGAAACTGACTAGGAGCACATCCTCCGCAAAAAAACCCACTTCACGATCCCTTGGTTCTTTCCCGGTCCAAGTGTGACTTCTCCAGCAGCAAAATTGCCCTCAACATGTGAATCAAAAAGTCTCTCCATGAACACAACCGCAACATTTTTCATGAGGAGCAATTGCAGAAGCTCCACAACTGAATTTGTGAGACACAACCAGTCTCTTCCGGCCTCCCCATCCAATGTCTGCAATGACTGTCCTACCAACTCAAAACAGTTGCTTGGACCCTCCCATTCTTGTCCCTGATCCAATCATGCTCCAAAACAGGCTGTCTTTCCGTTTGTTTGTCATTTTGTTCATTTTGTTTCCAATCTGCAATGAAATGCTCAACCTCATTCTTTTGGCAACGACCCATTCTGTTGGCAATGACTGGTGGACATTCCCCACCAAGTGTCTCACAAAGATTCTTTCAAAACAGTGACAGCTTGCCCCAATGATGCTAATCTTTGAGTGAATTGCCACAGTGATTGCAAGGAGAGTGTGTTTTTGCAGTCAGCTTCCAAAACAATTGTGCACAATCAACCCTCTCTTGTGGATGGGTTGAAAAAATGTCAAAATCTGAGCATCTTGGCTTCCAAAGATGTGCGCACACCATGACACAGGTTCAAAACAAATTGGCCTTCCACTTTGGTCTTGTCACATTTTTTTCCTGCTCCTTTGAAAAGATCTCCAAGCCACAAATTTGAGAACCACAGAGACCATGTGTCCATCCATCACGATGGCACTGACTGTGTTCTCTTACTGGAATTTGTCACAATGCACAATGCAAAGACGTTTGAAGCCACTTTGCTTCCCGGATTGTCTTTTGGTAGCCAACCACTGGAAAAGTTTTGTCGGGGGAGGGATCAATGAGGTGGGAGTGAGCCAACGGCTGCACCCCTCAAAGTCAGTGTGGAGAGTGGTGGTGGCAAGGGGAGGACATGCCACCAAGTTTGAGAGGGAGGGGGGTCAAATTGCGGCCTGGTGGGTTGCATTTGAGACCTCATGAAGGAAAGTGTGTGTTGTCTGCACAAAAAGCTGGCGGGGGAAAGCACGGACATGCTTCAGAAAGGGAGTTGATTTGGTGGACCCACTGATCTGTCATGGAAGCTGGCCATTCATCTCAGCCAGAATCACTGCCACACTTGCTCCTACTTCATGCCCTTTGAACTCTAACCCTCGTGGGGTGTTTTTTACCTGGTGCAACACTTGCTCCCATTTCACACCCTTTTGAACCTGTCACCATTGTGGCAGCTTTTAGCTTTTGAATTGGGTTTGTTGGCAACCGAACAAGCTGAATAAAAAAATGGTTGCTCAAGTGGGAGCATCTGCTACTTTCCATGGGCATGACATTAGCCAACAGTTGAGTTTTAGCTGAACATGTCAATGTTTCTGTTTGTGTTTGTTGTGAAGTGCAAATTCAGATTCTAGCGGAGCCATCCAGCCCTGCTGCCTCATTTCACGCTCTGAACAGAACGGAATCGAAACGAACGAATTCGAACTGGGCTTACTATCTACTACTGGCCAACTACTAGCTAGCTATTAGTAGTAGTTAGCTACGAGTAGTTAGCTAGCTAGCTAGAGTAAGTTAGTACTAGCTACTAGAAAGCTACGTAGTAGCGAAAATTCTTCTGTATTTTGTGGTCAAGAAAAACCTTGCGATTGGATATCTTTTTCGCGTACACGTTATAACAAGGTTTAGCCGTTTTTGCTGTTTCCTTGGTTTCCGCTATGTATAAGTTTTGATTCGTTAAGGCGACTTGGGCGAAATACGAAATAACATGGTTTATGCTGTACTGGGCACTTTTCACTCATCCAGCGTGTTGGCTTTGCTCTGGCTTTCGTTGATAGCAATAAGGCGATAAATGCATAGATGTAGTGCATCATGTACTGTTATCTTAGTTGCCTTTGATGGATTTCATGCACTTTAGCTGCTAGCTGCTAGCTACTAGCTAGCTAGTCGCCAGAACACACAATTTTCCAATCGTTGGCTCTAGACTCCATCCGCGGACCGGAGTAGCACGTCCAAAGTCTCAACAACAAGCCTGCCAAAGCGCCCGTCCAATTTCAGCTTCAACTCAAGTCCGTCAAGTGTCTTCGAATCCAACGACAACCATGCCAACCATACTAAAACATGACAAAGGATCTAGCTATGTTTACATCAATTTTAGAGATGCTGATGATGCTGATGATGCTTTTGATGATTTCAAAAGGATCCTCGTAAACATGAGACTTCCACGCGAGAGCCGCGTCCTTGACAACAACAGCCCTTTAGATCAAATGATTTCATCGCTTCCAAATCCAGATGAGTATGACGCCTTCTCTGTTAGTGGGTACAGAAACATCGGCAACGGTGCTATGGATCATTTGCATTTGCTTCCTGATAGCATTCGAAAATTGGATTTCATGTGCTGCGAGATCACTGCTTCTGCTTGCAAGACTCTGTGTGACTTTCTGAAAGGAAACACCTCGATCACAAATCTATACATGGGTGCGGACGACATTGGAGACGAAGGCGTCAAGCATCTTTCTGACATGCTTTGTGTAAACACAACTCTTACGAATCTCCATTTGTATGAGACCAGCCTTGGAACGGAAGCATTCCGTCACCTCTCGCGTGGACTTTCTCAGAACAACACTCTCACGCATCTCTGCCTGGCAAATGGCCAAGAGATGAATGCCGACGAGCACATTGCACTCCTCTGCCCCGGTCTTGCAGTCAATCGAGGCCTCGAGTATCTGAGCTTTTGCGACAAATTTCAAGTTACAATGACAGGGCTCGTGTCGCTTGAAATTGTCAACAGGGAAAATAGGCACTTGAAAGCTATTTATTTGGGATTTAAGTGCTGGATGAGTTATTATGGCTCCCGTACCGATGATATTTACTTTTTCCTTCGGGCCCAACCGGAACTCATCTGTCAGTGGACCAAAAGGATGCGTCCAAGGGTGATGCCGGCAAGAAAAGTCCAATTATTCTCATTGAAACGGAAACCTCGGAAGAATGGCGCAAGCTTCTCTCTGTCAGCAAACGTCCCATCATCATCGAAACGTAAAAAAAAGCTTGCCAGGAGACCGCGACACAGCGGAACGAACGCCCAACGCAAAACGTCGAATAAAAGTCCACTCATCATGGAACCGTAAAAACTTGCAATAAGGAGTTCCTCTCTGTCCTTCCAATCGTCGGCCTGGGATCTGGGATAGGGACATACAATAGGGGGGATTATTACATATAATTATTATAAGATATTTTTCTTTCTACATTTGTCTATCGAATAGTACCGTACGTGTCTCTCATAGTAGCTGGAAGCGACCAGGTAAAACCGATAGCCAAACAAAGGCGTAGCAAGCTATTGCTGTTCTACATTCGAATCGTTGTGGAAATTTCTTCTCGTGGACATTTGCCACTGCCTATTATACGATCATTGGCACGATCATTGCCATGAAACCGTTGATCCTAAACAGCCCGTACTAGTACACTGTTGACTCCACTCACTTGATCCAATTCGTTTGACTTTCTTGCACATCATCCATTCTCAGTACGTGCAGCAGTGAAATTGTCATCTCCTTCTTGAAAGGGCATGGCAATTTACGAATTCGGTTTGATACCACTGCCGATGGACGCCGCAATGGAGACCACCGGCCTAGCAACAATTGTGACATGGCTTTCCTCTCGCTATCAGTTCCCGTTTATCCGGAAGTACCGGGGATGTGTTTCCCTGGACTCACAATAGATATTTGTTCCGAAGCAATTGCAACGCACCGGAATGCAGCCGGGCTATCATTGCTTGCTTCTCTTGGTTGTTTTTATAAGAATGGTTAGCAGGCATAAACTAAGTCTTTTTCTCATTACAACTCGAAGAAAAACTGTATCTTTCCATCCTTGGAATTGTGACATGTGACAGTGTCCTTTCCTTCTGAACAAGCTCTTTTCACAGCGTTCAACAGGTTTTGCAAGTGTGGGAGTTGCCCTCTTGAACCATGATCCCACTGACTGGGTGTATCACATTTGTAGCTTGGAATGATGATGCTGCTAAGATCACTCTCAAGTCACCTGCTTGTAGGACTGTTGATCTCTTCTGTTGTGCGTGCCAAAGAAATCTTCACCAGATCACTCAACACGTTGCTGCTGGTCCACCCAAAACGATGCAGATTGACAAATGCAATCTTTTTCATGGTGTGACCGCGTTGATTGGTTCAATTTTTTCCTTGTTCAAATTCCCTTTCACAATGGAGCCTGCTTCTCTCTTAGTCATACTAAACAGCAAAGAGTGACTGATTTATAGCAAATTATTGGAATTGTTTCTAAGGCTAGTGCTTTGGAAATAAATAGAAAACAATTTCTTTTTGTTGGTCATCACAGTGCTTCCAGTTAGACATCAGCTAGGCAAACATGGCACCTGTTGAAATCTGTGGTAACTTGTGTTGAATTGACTCTTTCATCATTGATTGACTCATCAGTGCTGGGGGTGGTCTGCTTTCCATGCCTATGGAACTTGGGTCTGTGTCTGCAGGCGCCGTAGATTTCGTTGTTAGAGTTGATAAGAAGTTGTGGATTGAGTTTGGATTGTTTCAGAATAGCTGTTCTTTCTTTGGCACACAGTGCACAATTTTTGGTAGCAAAGGTCTTGACTACACTGATGGGGTTGCCTTGCCAGATGATGCTGCATGTTATGCCGTTTCGTTGATCATCTGGTGTTGGGATTGTGGTAGGGAATTGAGTTGCAAAGTGTTTAGCGTAAGAGTCTGATTTCTCTCCAATTTCAACTAGCTTTTTGACTTCTCCAAGGTGTTGTTGCATTCTTTCTTTGAACTTTTGTTGGGTATTCCCTATGTAAATTTTTCCTGTGTTGTTG
>Ga0163149_10006493_pt1 | contig 11988 bp, 5 predicted proteins | sample OliLakLV19MP5G1_FD_148604 | JGI IMG/M metagenome (GOLD analysis project Ga0163149, IMG submission 148604) | Freshwater microbial mat bacterial communities from Lake Vanda, McMurdo Dry Valleys, Antarctica - Oligotrophic Lake LV.19.MP5.G1 | ecosystem: Environmental > Aquatic > Freshwater > Lake >...
ACCACGCGCTGTGGCTTGCCAACGACTTGGTGCAATCGTCTGTATTGGCCCTGTCACGAGTGCTGCGGCCCGCAATCAGGGCTTGATTGTTGCAGCTGAACCAATAACATCAACCGTCGCCGGGTTGATTGAGGCATTGCAAGGGCTGTTTGGATAGAGAAGGAATCATTATGTCACTCACCCTACGCCCACGGCGGCTACGCCGCACCCCGACATTGCGCCGCATGGTGCGCGAGACGACATTAGCGGCCGATGATCTGATTGCGCCGCTGTTCGTTACCGCTGGCCATGGCATCCTGCGGCCAATTAGCTCAATGCCAGGCCAGGCCCAACGTTCTGTCGACAAACTCGCAGATGAGATCGATGCCCTGATGGAACTACGCATTCCCTCCGTTCTACTGTTTGGTATTCCGGCCCATAAGGATGCCCAGGGCAGTGCGGGCTGGGATGCCCACGGGCCAGTGCCCGAGGCAATCCGAGCAATCAAGCGCCAGGCACCCGACATGCTGGTGATTGCGGATGTGTGCCTATGCGAATATACCGATCACGGCCATTGTGGCATTCTGGCCCCCGAACCGAATATGGGCGATGTGCTGAATGATCCAACACTCGAATTATTGGTTCGCGAATCTGTCGCCTATGCCGATGCTGGTGTCGATATTATTGCACCAAGCGCCATGATGGATGGCCAAGTTGCCGCGATTCGGGCAGGACTCGATGCAGCTGGACATCAGAATATACCGATTCTTGCCTATGCCGCCAAATTCGCCTCGGCCTTCTATGGGCCATTTCGGGAAGCCGCCGAGAGCACACCCCAATTCGGTGATCGGCGGGCGTATCAGATGGATCCAGCCAATGGGCGCGAGGCGCTGCGTGAGGTCGCGCTGGATGTGGCCGAGGGTGCCGATATGTTGATGGTCAAGCCAGCCGGTGCCTACCTCGATATCATTCGGGCTGTCCGGGATCGCTATGATCTGCCATTAGCCGCCTATCAGGTCAGTGGTGAGTTTGCCATGATCAAGGCCGCCGCTGCCAATGGCTGGATCGATGAACGGCGGGCTGCACTGGAAAGTTTGCTGGCCATTCGCCGCGCTGGAGCCGATATGATTATCACCTATTATGCCAAAGATGCAGCGCGCTGGTTGCTTACTGAATAAGGAGATTTTCATGAAGCCTACTGCTCGATCCGAGGCATTGTTTGAAGAAGCCAAAACACTCATCCCTGGTGGAGTGAATAGCCCTGTGCGTGCCTATCGCGGCGTCGGCGGCGTGCCACGCTTCATTGAGCATGGTAATGGCCCATATCTCTTCGACGCCGACGGGAACCGGTATATCGATTATGTACTCTCCTGGGGGCCACTGATTCTTGGCCATGCCCACCCAGATGTTGTCGAAGCAATCTGCCATCAGGCCGCTCGCGGAACAACATTTGGTGCGCCAACAGCATTGGAAAGCGAACTGGCCCGCACCGTGATCGAGATCATGCCCAGTGTCGAAATGATCCGCTTCGTCTCCAGTGGCACAGAAGCAGTGATGAGCGCGCTGCGCCTGGCACGTGCCTATACCGGCCGCGAGAAGATCATCAAATTTGCTGGCTGCTACCACGGCCATTTCGATGGTCTATTGGTTCAGGCTGGCAGTGGCGTGGCAACCCTGGGATTGCCAGATAGCCCTGGTGTGCCTGCTGCCGTGACCGCCGGAACCCTGACGGCACCCTATAATGATCTCGATGCCGTCGAATCCCTGCTCAAACAGAATCCCGGCCAGGTCGCCATGATCGTAATTGAGCCAGTGGTCGGCAATGCTGGCTTCATCATGCCGCAACCAGGGTTTCTGGCCGGTTTGCGCCGCCTGTGTGATCAACATGGAACGTTGCTGTTGTTTGATGAAGTGATGACAGGGTTTCGCGTGGCGCTTGGTGGCGCACAGGCGCGCTTCGGGATCGTCCCAGATCTGACATGCCTGGGCAAGGTGATCGGTGGCGGGCTCCCAGCGGCGGCCTATGGCGGGCGGCGCGAGATCATGCAGATGATCGCACCATCTGGCCCGGTCTATCAGGCTGGAACACTCTCGGGCAACCCGCTGGCGATGGTCGCTGGGCTGAAAACCCTCGAACATATTCGGCAGCCAGGTGTCTTCGAGCAGCTAGAACAGACCGCCGCAACACTCTGCAGTGGGCTGGAGCGCCTCGCCGCCTCCTACGATATTCCGATCCGCACTGGCTACGCTGGCAGTATGTGGGGCTTCTTCTTCACCGATACGGCGGTATACGATTATGCAAGCGCCAAAACAGCCGATACTGCCCGCTATGCACGCTTCTTCCATGCCATGCTCGAACGGGGCGTGTATCTGGCTCCATCGCAATTTGAAGCGGCATTCCTCTCGGTTCTGCATGATGAAGCGGTGATCGCAGCAACACTGGCAGCAGCTGAATCGGCCTTCGCCAGTATACGCGAATAAGCTATCAGTCGTCAGCCATCAGCCTGCGGATGTCAGCAATCAGCTTTCTGGACTGTTGGCGAATAAATATTGGCTTCTCCTTTCGCTTTGCATGTGGGACGAATAATCATCTTTTATTTAAATCAGGAATGGCTCGCTTGCACGCCACGGGCTGAAGCCCCGCGGCCAGGAGACGCCCTGCCATCCGCAGGCTGAAGCCTGCGGCCAGGGGACGCTGCTGCGGCAACGCGCAAACGAACCCCTCGCCGCAGGCTTCAGCCTGCGGGGCATGGTGGATGCAAACGATACCCGATTACAAGGTAAATGATCATCAGCCTGCGGATGGAAGGCTCTACTGGTAGTACGAGGCTGTTGTTCTTACAAACCTCCATCGGTAGCGAGCTGAAAGCTGTGCGCTGAAAGCTGATAGCTAAAGTGCTAGTCCTCAAACATCGATCCAGTCAGATACAGCACACCAGTCCACAAGCCACGGGCATGACGATAGAACCATAGCGGAAACGCAATCGTGACGATGATCAGCACACTGAGCAATGGCAATAATGGAATATCGGTAAACAAGGCCAATGCTGCGCCGCCAATCGTCAGTGTTGAGGTCACGATTGTGTTGATCGCAATGCCACCAGTTACTTCACCCACATCGCGCTCGAAGATCACCCCGCACACTGGGCAGCGCACATTCATGGTGAACAACGAGCGAAACATGCGCCCATGTTGGCATGCCGGGCAAATCAGCCGCAGACAACAGAAGAGGACTCGGAGGACACGGGCCATAGTGATCATCCTGCCAAGCGGAGATACCGGCGTCAACTGTGGTTATAGTGCTTGTCGGGGCAATGCGCGAACCGCCTCATGGGCCGATCATTGCGTGGCATGGTGGGCATTTCACGAACCACCTCTACCCGCTGATTAGGCCATGATAGCCATCGCAGAGCGTTATAGCGTACCCATAATTCGTGGTGAATATGGACATTATACTGCAATTTGTTAACATCTGTCGTCTTTTGACATGAACACAGGCCTCTCACGGAATATCCGTGAGAGGCCTGTAGGTTTCCGGCTGTCGCGTGAATATGTTGGATTACCTACGAACGCTAATGGTGCCTCGGTATGTACTCACTCCACCATCCTTATCGGTAATGCGCCCCTGGACCGTGATTGTACCAGGTGTGGCCGGTGCCTGACAGCTTATACTGTTCGATAACCGATTGCGCCACCCCTGCCCATCGCCACAATCGAAATCATAGCTAAAGCCAGCATTGCGATCAGCTGCCGATTGGTCGCTTGGGAAGAACAGAACGAGTGTGAAGTTCACATTCGTTCGGACACTCGCCGGGCCACTGAACAGGGCGATTGGCGCGACATTCGTGACCGTGATCGTCTTACTATCACTGCCGATTGTTGTTGTGCCACTGCGAACCGTCAGCGTTACACGATAGCTCCCATTGTCGTTTGGCGTGAAGGCAAAGATTGCCGTGCTACCACTTGCAAATGGCGCTCCATCCTTCGTCACAGCCCATCTATAGCTCCGCCCACGCCCAAGGGCGTTGGTGGTCAATACAATCGGTAGACCCTCAGGACTGCTACTCGGGGCACCAAGAATGTTGACGAGCAATGGTGCTGGCGTGCTGGTTGCCGTCGGCGTGCTGGTTGCTGTGCTGGTTGCCGTCGGCGTGCTGGTTGCTGTGGCCGTGTCAGTAGCTGTCAACGTCGGTGTGCTGGTTGCCGTTGCCGTTGGCGTACTCGTTGGTGTACTGGTTGCCGTTGCCGTCGGCGTGCTGGTTTCGGTCTCCGTTGCTGTCACCGTGGCCGTGTTCGTTGCCGTTTCCGTTGGCGTGGCTGTTGGAGTACTGGTGGATGTTGGCGTGCTGGTTGCCGTTTCCGTCGGCGTACTTGTCGTGGTCGGTGTGTTCGTTGCCGTTTCCGTTGGTGTGGCTATTGGAGTACTGGTGGATGTTGGCGTTGGCGTGGCCGTCGGTGTCGAAGCGGCCAGGTTCAATCCAACCAGCACTGGATCGTGATCGGAGGTGCGATAGGCATTGACCTCATACAGCGCATCCTGGGCTGGTTGCTTGAAGGTTGTGTCGTAATCGAAGAGATCAACCTCATCGGCATTGATATGCCACTCAGCCGCACCAGTGACCTGAGCTGTCATGCTTGCGCTGGCAAGAGCGTGGTCGAGATAGCCATTCTGCCCATCGAAGACATATGAGTAGGCGTAGGTGCCAAGATACTGGTTGATCAGATTGGTATAATCGTCGGCGGTGCCCAACACATCGTCTGGGCCAGCCAGGATCTCATCGATGGTGTCCTCTTTCGCATAGGAATTGAGATCACCGACGATCATATAGTCGCTATCGCCACTGCTGGTTGGGTCGCCGGCAAGCCACTTGATCAGCGCATCAGCAGCTTTGCGGCGGGTCTGGCTACAGTTCCCCTGGCCATCGAGCAGATCCGGGTCGCCAACATCGACACAGTTCGAGCCCTTCGACTTGAGGTGCGCTACTGCAACCGTGAATCGAGCGCCGGTCGCATTCTCCTCAAAGGTCTGCGCCAGCACCGGGCGGCTCTTCGTATCGATGAAATTCGGGTTGACGCTTGAATTAAGGATCTTGAATGTGCCGATTGGTGTTACTTTGCTCGGCTTATAGATCAACCCAACCTTGATTGCGTCGGTGCCGATGGTGCCGGTATTGATATAGTTGTATGTGCCTGCACCAAGGGCATCGTTGAGGCCAGCGACAATATTAGCCAGTGGTTCAACACCAGTCGAGTTCTCCAGCTCGTTCAAGCCAAGTACATCGGCATTGATCCCCTTGACTGCCTCAAGCAGCTTGGCTCGCTGGCGATTAAATTCGTCTGGCTGGTCGGAATCTGCACCGCGGCACTCCAGGGTATTGGATGGGCCACACTTGTTGTCAAGCGGATTGCCAGTCGGGTAGTCGAGCGTCACAAAGAAGTTCAGTGTGTTGAAAGCACCAACCTTCAGCCTGCCACCCACCGGCTCAGGCGCAGCTGGGCGCGGGTTGGCCGCAACATAATCGGCTGGGCCAGTTGGCTGAATGCGATACAGGCTGAAATCGAAGCCAAGCACGCCCACCATATTCTGCACGGTGTCGCCGCCACGGAAGAAGTTGCTGAGTGTGAAATCAGCACCATTGGGATGGCGGGCCGGGTTCGGGTTCGAGGTGCTGCGCCCATCGTCGAGTGTAATACGGCGCAAACTATTGGCAGTTGTACGAGCAAGCGCAGCAGCACCAGGCTCATCCAGCGCAGTGCCGCTAAACAGCCGTGGCTCACCAGCCAGTGGCAGCGCCAGCACGATCTCGCCAAATTGGTCGAAGTTGAAGTATTCGCTGATCAACAGTGCCTGGGGCAGCTTGACCAGCATACCCTCAAAGCGCTCCAGATAGGTGGAGCTAGAGAATGGCAGAAGCACCTCAGCCACAGCAGGTGTCACACCAGCGCCACAATCAACAATAGCAGTTGCTGGCACCACCGCCGTGTTGCTGTCCGAACCGTTGAGCGTGGTCTGGCTGAAGCGCTCACGGGCAAAGCCGGTCACACGCACCAGTTGACCAGCGCCTACCGTGCTGAGATTGGTACCAGTGAAGACGAAGATACCATCAGATGTGGCTGGGTCGCCATCGCCAGTTGGATCCTGCAGATAGAAGCCCTGCAGGGCCGCAGCGGTTTCGAAATCGCCAACCACCACACCCTGGGTAGTGACGATGCCAGGAGATAGGACAGCCAGGCCACTGCCCTGGATGGTATAGATCGGTGTGAATGGCTGACCACACGTTGTCACCGTTGGCGTATTGGTTGCTGTCGGCGTACTTGTCGCGGTTGGCGTGCTGGTCGCGGTCGCGGTTGGCGTACTTGTCGCGGTTGGCGTGCTGGTCGCGGTCGCCGTTGGCGTGCTCGTCGCCGTGCTGGTTGGGGTTGGCGTGCTGGTTGGGGTTGTGAGAACCGCCGTTCCTGGCGAGCCGATTTCATTCGCATCGTTCGCCGCAACAAAGGCACCATTGACGCCAACGGTGCTCAGTTGCGTGATTGTCGCATTGTTCAGGCCAGCAGCATTATCGAAGGTCGCGAACGGTGCGGCTGCCGGAGAAGCGCCGAAGAACACAGTCGCCTGCAACACACCACTGCTGTCATACAGGTTCACTGCATCGCTTGTGGCGCTCAGGCCAACGCCTGAACCGGTGTAGCTGCCGAGCTTCAGGCTAGCTGGTGGGGTCGCACCGAACCATGTGCTTAGGAAGCTATTGATCGTCGTGCTTGGCGTAGCAGATTCAAGGAATATCACCGACTCGCCAGGGGCGATGCTAGTGATGCCATTCAAAGCCACAGCACCAGCGAAGGATTGTGAATTGTCGTCCATCTTCCAGCCAGTGAGATCCACCACTATGGCGCTCGTATTGGTTACTTCGAACCAATCGGCAGCAACAGGGCTGTTGCCACTCGACCAGGGTGCCACTTCGGTGATCAGCAACTTGCCAGTGGTGCCTGGTGACCCCGTCTCTGTCGCGTTTGCAGACAGGAAAGCGCCATTCGTCCCAGCGACACTCAATGTCGCGATGGTTGGCAATGGCAGCACGGTGCTACCGAGGCCAGCGTGGTTGTCGAAGGTAACGCCAGTGGTGGCAACACCAAAGCTGACACCCGTGATCCGGTTGCCTGTGGCATCGAAGAGATTCACCGAATCGCCGCCGGTGCTCAGGCCCACGCCGGAACCGCCGTATGCCCCGATCAGGAAGCCAGCTGGCGGGGTTGCGGAGCCAAACCAGGCAGTCGAGAAGTTGGCGATGATCGTCGCATCAGTGGAGCCATCGGCGGTGCCCTCGAAGAAGATTGCCGATTTGCCTGCTGGAATGCTGGTTACGCCGCGCAGCGCAACATTACCAGTACCATTCGAGTTGTCGTCCATCTGCCAGCCAGTGATGTTCACAGCACTGGTGCCGCCATTCGTCACCTCGAACCAATCGGCGGAATATGATGTGTTGCCGCTGCCAGATGGATGCACTTCAGAGATGAACACCGAAGCTACGACAGGCGTCTCGTTGACAACATCCGTGACCGACAATGTGAAGTTCACGCTCGCATCAGGGCTGCTGCCAAGCGTTGGATCGTCCACATTGATAGTAACACTGTAGCTAGTCTTGGTCTCGTAATCCAGTACGGTGCCAGCCTTGATATATAAACCACTGTTGGTGATTTCGAAGAAGCTGGCATCGGTTCCCGTCACCGTCAGGTTGTTGGTTCCCAATCCATCATCAGTGACGACAATATCTGCCACCTTGACCGAAGCAACGGTGGTGCTATTCTCCAGAATTGATGTGATAGCGTTGTTCAGTGTCACTGCGGTGGGAGCCTGATTCGGAACAAGCGATGGTGCATACACCCACATCTGCGGGTGATCGATGTCGCCACCGCCATTCTCGCTGACGACATACAGGTTGCCACTGCGGTCCATAGTCAGACCTTCATGTTGCTGGTCTGCAACCGACAATGGACTACCGAGATCGGCGACGATCTGGAGCGAACTGGAGATATTCCCGGCCCGATCAATATTGACGATCTTGCCCGAGGCCTGGCTCAGCACCAGCAGATTGCCAAAAGCTGGCTGCCCGCTCAACGATGGCAGATTCGATAACGCAAAAACGTCAGCAAAATCCAGCAAGTTAGCCAGGGTCGGATCAAACAGATTGACCGAGTTCACAGTCGTCGGCGAACCATTGGAAGCCGTGCCCAATGCAAAATCGACATCCGTTTGGAAGATGCCTTCGGGCGTGATCTCTTTGACGACGATGAAGCCACCCGTCTGTGGATCGTAGGAGAGGCCCTCAAGTCCGATGTTATCGACAAATGTGCCGAGCTTCACGGTTTGCACACCGCTTCTGCTCAGCGTTGTGCCAGCAGCATAGGTGAACTTGACCAATTGACGGTCACGCTCTTCCGTCATCACGAACTGGCCGCCGCCGATATAGGTGATGCCTTCTGTATCATAAAAATCGGTGCCTTGTGGGCTGGAGCCAAGCGCCAGCGTCATCGTGTCGATCAAGGCTCCAGTCTTCGAAACCTGTGTGACCGATTTAGCACCGTCACCAACAATGAACAGTGTGTCAGTATCCCAGTTGTATGTCACACCCGAGGCTTCCTGAGCCAACAAATTGTTGAGCGGCGGTGTGGTTCGGGTCGGTTCGGGCAGATCGAACCGGCCAACCCGGACATACTTGGAAAGATCAACAGTCGTTGTTGATGCTGGGGTCGTGGTTGCCGTAGCAGTGGATGTTGGCGTACTCGTCGCGGTTGAGGTACCGGTCGGTGTCGATGTGCTCGTCGCAGTACTCGTCGGCGCATTGGTCGATGCCACAGGAGCAAAGTCAAGCCCCTTGATAATCGTTCCTGCCGCGGTCGTATACAACGTCACGTTATTTGCAGTCGTGACGCTTATCGGCGCGTTGTAACCGGCGGCATCAACCACTTGGATGACGCTATTGGCAGTCAATGCACCCGAGCCAGTACTTAAATAAAGTACCGCACCAACACCAACGTCAGCAGCTGCAAGCCCAAAACCGCCGAAGGTTGTTGTATAGGTGCCATTCGATGTCCAAGAACCCGAGACGAGGGAGTATTTGGTGATCGTACCAATTGTGTTGCTTGTAGCGCTCAACACATACAGTATGTCGTAGGTAGAGCCATTATCTCCGGACTGAATCAAGTAGAAATCTTGCATGCTGGCATTATTCGTCAGTCCGGATAGCGCGGTAACGGTTCCGCCCGATGCCGCTGACGCAATTACGACTTGAATCGTAGTGAGCGTCGAGGATGCTTGAGAAAGATAGACCGTGCCGCCAAAGCTTTTTGCTGCACGAAAATTGCCTGAGGGGCTCGCGCTGGTTGAACCATTCGTGTACAGGCCGCCTTGGTCGCTGATATACCAGGCGCTATTGTCGAGGCTCGTGGCAGAACGCGTCTGGTTGCCACTGCCGCCAGTATATGTCGTTTGCTTTATCACTGTACCGGCAGCGTTGATCGTATAGACTCCACGCGGGTTCAGTGTGTTGACATTCGTCGTCCCGGTCGTCACGCTGTTAGCACCAGTGAATGTGAGCAGTGTTCGATCATTGCTCAACGACACATAGCCGGTGCTTGTCGCAGAACCGCTCATACGGTATGAGTCCAGCGAGGATGTGTCAGGTAGCGCGATAGTCTGAAGCGCACTCTGGCCGGTAGTGGTCGTGTTGATTTCAACAATACTCCCTGTCGTGTTGCTTGCACTGGCGGCAGCCACGAGCAGCGACAGGTTCCCTGGTGTAAGTGCAGCGGCATTGGTGCGCTGCGATGGCCCAGCAAAAGCTCCGGCAATAATGGCGAACATAACCGCAGCGATCAATGCAAGATTCGTCAACGGCGTGTCGTGGTGTGTCTGGTTCTGGTGCATAGAGTACTCTACTCGCTCCCTCATAGAACACAACGGCCTGCTCCACACTGGCCGTGCGCCAATGCTACACAACAATGCCGATCAAGAAAATCTCCTGCACTTGATCGACAGTCAGCGGTATAGTCGCAAAGGCGCGTGCTTCAACGGATAACGCGAGAATATCTTATGAACGTTAAATCAATATCAAGCACCTATTAACGACCAAAGCACTGTGCCTGAATGATTTTTCATCAGATATGTGTCATAAGCGCAATCCATTTGTGACCATTCATACAAGCGATGGACTTGACTCCAATCGTCCCAAGTAGTATTTTAGGCATGACGAAATATTTTTCGAGTCAAGCAAAATATTCGGATCGGCGATTGCCCTCAATTTGTTGTTCGGCCTGCCAATCATGATTGGTGTGCTGATCACCGCTGCCGATGTCTTTGTTGTTTTACTGCTTCAGCGGCGCGGGTTTCGCTATATTGAAGCGCTGGTTGCTGGCCTGATCGGCGTGATCGGCCTAAGTTTCGCCTATGAAATGATCGTTTCAAACCCATCGATTAGCGCCATCATAGGTGGCCTGCTCCCATCGCCGCAGATTGTCTTTAACCCATCGGCACTGTATATTGCCATCGGAATCCTTGGTGCGACGGTCATGCCGCATAATTTGTATCTACACTCAAGTATCGTCCAGACGCGCAACTTCGAGCGGAATGAAACCGGGCGCGCATCTGCAATTCGCTTTGCGACATTCGACTCAACATTGGCGCTGATGCTGGCCTTCTTCATTAATGCCGCGATCCTCATCCTGGCAGCAGCGGCATTTCATGGCACGGCCCATGCCAATGTTGCCGATATTGGCGATGCCTACCAACTGCTCTCACCAATGCTTGGCGTGCCATTTGCCAGCGCCCTGTTCGCAATTGCCCTGCTCGCATCTGGCCAGAATTCGACTCTTACCGGCACACTAGCTGGCCAAATCGTGATGGAAGGCTTCCTGGATATCCGGCTCAAGCCATGGCTACGTCGGCTGATCACGCGGCTGATCGCAATCATTCCGGCGGTTATTGTTACGGCTATCGCTGGTGAACGTGGTGCCGGCCAGCTCCTGATTCTCAGCCAGGTCATCCTTTCGCTACAATTGAGCTTTGCGGTTGTACCATTGGTTCAGTTCACCAGCGACAAACTCAAAATGGGCCGGTTTGTGAACCCACGCTGGCTCATGGTAATCCTTGTCGAAGGCAATGACGTCATCAACATATGTTAGGAATGGCATTGTATGCTGCAGGCGTACCTGCTCAAGGTAGTGACTCGTCAGTTGGAATCCGGGGTTCAGTTCGAATGCTGCCAATTTGTCGGTCAGTTGGATTGCATCCAGGTAGGTCAATAACATATCCTTCTTGGGAATGTCTTGGGCAACAACCGCATAGATGAACAGGCCATACATGGCCACACCCAACGCCATCAGCGCTTGACTTCGCGTGGTTTCATTTGTGCCCTGATGCACATACAAATGCCGTGCCTGCAATATCTTCTTGAATTCGTATTTCTCAAGAAAGGCGTTCCCGAGAAGCACACCCAGCCGACGCTGCTTTACATCAAAGCTTGTTCCTTGTTCATCACCGGTTAACAAGATCTCGATACTGGTAATTGCCCCCAAGAGTTGAGCGGTATATGATGCTTCATAAAACGCACTGGCAAGACGCAAACACGACTGTATAATGCTTTGCCGAAGTGCTGGCGCAAGTTTAGATTTTTGTGCGCTTATCGCTTGGGTTACATGTTGGAGCAATGGTTGGTCGAGAAACGTGCGAAGCTCATGTTTCGACAAGAAGAGAGTTTCTGTCTCATGCAGACTGAATGTCTCAATCGGTGAACCAGAGGACATAGCAACAATCCCATCACCGTCCGAAGGCCGGAGAAGTGCGAAGTGTTCTTGCGTGTGGCCAAAGCGATTTGCAAGCCCGGTGAGATTGCCATCCGTACTTGTTGCAAGGACGCATACTGCGAGTAATGCAGCAATTTCGTTTGCCCGTTTCTGCGCCGCCGCCATAAACACATCGTTTTTGCGATCCTCATCAAACCATTTCGTATTGAC
>Ga0163149_10006495_pt1 | contig 11987 bp, 14 predicted proteins | sample OliLakLV19MP5G1_FD_148604 | JGI IMG/M metagenome (GOLD analysis project Ga0163149, IMG submission 148604) | Freshwater microbial mat bacterial communities from Lake Vanda, McMurdo Dry Valleys, Antarctica - Oligotrophic Lake LV.19.MP5.G1 | ecosystem: Environmental > Aquatic > Freshwater > Lake >...
TCGTGGCCACAGTCGTAATTCTTCTGAATGTAGGTGGCTATTTTCTCATGGACGGTAGCATAAGGGGCATAATTGGTGGTGGCTGTGTTCACACCAAATTTCATGAGTGGTTCCTTCTTTGTAGGAGTCGCTGCCTGCTTGGAGCTGGAGCTCTGGTTGCTCTTGCCTTTCTTGCTGTGGAAGCGGCTGTGGCCTCTTCCACCTCTGCCCGAACCTCTTGGTGCTTGGTCGCATCCCATGGTTCTAAGCTATTTGGATACTAAAATTGCACACCTATTTTCTATTGTAGAGCTTATTGCTACTACTAGTTTCTATTCTCCAACTGGGACTCCAACTGGGTCTGAGATGCTTGGAGCAACTGAGGGGCTTGGGGCTTGGATCGGCAGCACCGGCACCTAGCATTGGTGCACCGATTCCACTGTTAGGGCCTTGAATAAGGGGGGCTTGGAGCCTTGGCAACCTATGCTCTAATGGAGCCGGTTGATGCCTCTATCATTGAGGCTAGGTCAATGCACCTTGAAAGGGAGCCTTGGAGGGGCCTCGGTCGCTATGTAGAGCCGACCGGTCTATGGAGTCTTCTAGAAGAATCCACAGGGTTGTATGGAAATTCCAACACAACTGATGCCGGCGATCCTAATGGAGGGGCCGGCCTGTTGAATCGATGCTGCTAGTGGCACCGGATCCAACGTCTTGGAGGTCTAATCGATCCTTTATGTGGGATCGATCTGTGGTGGAAATCGATAGAATTCCACGGCGCCGCATGGAGGATAATGCACTCCAATACGACCGATCTTGAGGGTCTATTTCGCCACTTGAATCGATGCTGCTAGGAGCACCGAATTCCAACACTCTTGGAGGGCTTTGGATCCTCGACAGTCAACGACTCGACTGTCGGCCTTGGAGGATTGATCCGAATGGATCTCTTGCATAGACGATGAGGTGTCCTTTAAAATAAAGGACACCTTCCAATGGTACTCGCGACGCCCATCGATCCGGATCGTGAACCACTTGGAGCTTGTTAACTTGGTATATAAAAAGACTATTATGTTTTTACCGAATCGATCGATTCGAACTCTTTTTAGTGTGTGTTGGATGTTTGCATCCTGTTGCAGAGATCTGTGTGTTTGTTGATAAAGATCAGTGCACTAGAAAGAGTGAGCTCTTGTTGGAGCTTGTTATCTACTCTACTAGTGCCTCTGTGTATGTCGCTGTCGCGCTATCGGTGCGCACGGAAGATCTCTCTCGTGAATGAAGTTCTTGTGGGACTGGATTGGAGAGGTCTGATTGGCCAACAGGGTCAACAAGATGACACATGTGTCTTCTTGTCACTAAGATGAGAAAACAAAACTACCACATGCAAGGAATGGACAATTGTTTTCTTTCTTTCTTGTTAATTCTAGTGACACCCCAGGGCAATCATCACTTTGCAACACATTGCTCAACTTTTTGCTTGAAAAGGCAGACTGACATCCTTTGTTGCTTTTTGGAATGTCAAATCCTGAATTGGAATTGCAGACATCTGGGTCTGTCAGCCACATTTGCTGTTGGCATCCATCATCAAATTCAACAACAATAGTGACTGCTGTCATGACCCCTGGGAGGATCATACTAGCACTGAAAGCTTTCATAATCCCCCAAACCAACAAAACATGCTTTTCAACAATCCCGTTAAAAAACATTGGGAAGTCTTTGGTCTCCTTTTTCGTCGTTTCCGAAACTGAAGTTAGCGGCCTTTCAGTCCCGAAAACTTGTGATTCGCTCTCTCGCTCCAGTGAGTCAACAACATGTTACTGTATCACACACCACCATGCCACCACCACCATCGTCTGTCGCACTCTAACGGTCACAACTCCTACTGATCGACTCTCCAAGTCTGCCTTTTGAATCCACTCGATCCATTACAACAAGATAGACCCCCTTCCTTCACACCCCTACACTATCGATAGCATTACTCAAATATCTGTCACTCCTTTCAACTTCACTTCACTCTCAGCTTCACTCTACTATCTACTATCTATCTTGACCATGACAACACACGAGTACATGTTTCCACATCACATAGTTCTAAGCCATATTGGCTTTTGGACCCTCTTGGAAGTCTTGGCGGTTCGTGTCTGGCATTATCGCGTGAGCTGCAAAAAGATTAGTCTCTTGCATTGCATCTTGGCCTTTTTATTGAGTTCGATTTGGTTGGCCCGTCGCTTCTTTGTCGTCAGTCCACAGACGGGGGAAGAAGGAGATTCTGATTCTGCCTTGCTTCCCCTGTACAACTTTTCCACGCCGGGCACTTTTGAGCATCACATTATTTCCTTCAGTATGGCCTACTTTATTGTGGACATGCCCTTTGCCTTGACGATTCACAGGCCCTTTATTGTGCATCATTTGATCTGCATTGTGGCCTTTGCCGCCATTCAGGGCTACTGGAAGTACTTGCCCGAGAGTACGCCCTTTTTTATGGACTTCATGGCGTGGGAAACCACGCCCAGTATTTTGGACGAGAGTGCTACCACTGCTGCTGGGAGTGGTTCAAAAGTCAAAGTACAACTCCTTTTGGGAGGATTGAATGGCGTCTTTAATCTCTGGATGGCCGAATTGGGAGGCGTCTTTTTTCACATTAATCGAGCCTTTCAAGACACCGACATGGAATTACCTTCGCGCGGTCTTTTTCTATTCATGTTTGTCTTGACGAGGTGTTGCATTTGGCCCCTCTACTTGTGGCATCTGTATGCCTCCCAAGCACAATTGGAGGCACAAGATCAACCCCGGAATCCCTTTCACAAGGCATCGGCCGTGGTGGAAACGGGACTCTTTTTGACCAATCTACACTTTTTGTACAAGAATATTGAACCCATTTATCGGACGGGACGCATGCTACCCGACAAACCGGCCGAATTTCATCGACGATGGTTGGACGAGCATCCCAATTGGAAACGCATCGCCGGACTCTTTCTTCCCAAGGACAAAATATCCATGCAACACTCTGATGGAGGTCGCGAAGGGGATTCTTCTACATGTAGGGATCCGAAAAAGGAGAACTAGACGCTACTGAATATGATAGGATAAGACTGGATTGATTTTCGCCAGACCATTCATGTCATGTGTCGTTTTGGCCATTTTGGGAACCGCAGTCCAACATCACGCATGGCCATGCTTTACAACCCACCGGTCTATATGGATCATCATCATCATCATCATCATCATCAACATGAACGAGGGCGAAAATATATGTTGGGCCAAGAACTTGATATTTTTATTTCTTTAAAGCTGCAAAGAACTAGAAGTACACATGGGACTGCCTGGAAGCAGTTGTGGACTTCCTCTACGCTCTTACTAGAGGCTGCGGTAGAAATATCTGCGTCACCCCTAGCCAGTAGTCTCTGCCTAATAGGACCCTGATGATCGATCGACAGTTGGAAGCGTCTACTCGTCTACGGAGCTCGCACGGATCTCCCGTCTCGAAAACGTAGCCAACTAGCTAGTAAAGAATAAAAGTTGCAACAATTTTGAAAGCTTTGCGACTCCATCGCCACCGGGAAAAAGTAAGCTGCTCCCCCAATTTCATGACAAGGGGACTGTCATTACCAACATAGAGTAGGTTGGATACAAAACATGTTTGTGGCATATCCACGGATTCACTGTCGTTAAGTAACCTTTACGATGCATCGTCCGGTTCCTGTGGTGTGGTGGTTGCCATAAAACAAGTACAGTACAAGTAGTATCCGGCGTGGAAACACACGCCCTACTAGGAGCAGCAGCAGCAAGTCTGAGCGGAAGGGTGCCGAAAGGGCCAGTCAAGAAACTGTAGGCCTGCAGAAGCACCCTCCCTCGCTACCAGTATGCTAGCTAGCTATGGATCGCTTACTTCTGGGTTACGAGACTTATATAACTTTATATTTATTACTACCCTACTACTACTACTATGGATCCCTGCAGGATTTCTTGGATGACTCCATCCGACTCATGAATCCTGTTTCGGTAGTAAGTAGTGCCATAGTTGTCGGATGCTGGACACACCAAGGACCGATGACATAATGGCACGACATGCATATACACTATCATGACTACACCCCCGCATACTATACAGTATATGCCAAGCTTGTCGACGGAACGGATCGGATCGGATCCGAATCCAAATCGCGCCAGCAGGAATGAACTTATAATTCACTTCCCGTCTCTGCATCGGCATCACTGGTATTCTCCGAAGAAGAGGATGTGGTAGTACTATTATAGTAGGATGCCATGAAGAGTTTGAAGGATACCGATAACATAGTGGCACTGGTGAGAAACATGAACAATTGTACCAAGGTAATTTCTAGAATTCCCTTGGTCCGATATTTTAATACGAGCATGGCCTTTTCCACTTGTTGCATTTGTGCCTGTTTTATGGCCTCTTGTTGTTGTTTGTCTGCTTCCTTGGACTCTTTGGATTCCTCCTTTTTCGTAGTCTTTTTGTCACTGGCCGGTGCAAAATCCTGTTCATTCCACAAGACAATATCGGCGAGCTTGACCTTGTCGACAATGGACATTTGACTTTCAATGCGCTTTTGACATTCTTCCTTGGTCAATTCTGGATTTCGTTTCTGAAGGCGTTCGAATTGTTGCGAGGGACGGCAAGCCACACAGAGGACCATGCCAAAGACATGTCGCATGATTAGGTTCTTGCTTTCAAACAGCAAGGGAATTTCGGCACACACATACTTAATGTCGGAGGATCCCATGTAGATGCGACGGGTCATTTGTTTCATCAAACATTTAAAGATGCGGGGATGCGTAATGGCATTGAGTGTTTGGCGGTCGTTGGGATTGGCAAAGATACGGGCACCCAATTTGGCTCGATCAATGGTTTGATCTCCATTGTCGTGGAGGAGAGGATGATGTTCATTGACGCCATTGGATTTCTTGTCCTGGTTTTCGTCGGCCCCAAAGGCTTCCAAGATTTGCACGTAGACGGAATCTTTGGGTTGCACGAGGGAGTCTTCGTGATTCAAATCCACGTGCCATTGAGGCAACAAAATCAAGTGTCCAATTTTATCGGCGTCGATCATGCTAAAGCCAGCACGCTCTTGTAAGAGGGGAGCAAAGGTGGACTTGCCACACGCAATGCCCCCCGTCAAACAGAGTGGAAAAAAGGCTTCTCCTGCTGTCAAGCCCAATAAAGTGGCAAACAATCGCACCATGAACACCAAAAACGCTCCATTGCGGCCCCAATCTTGCCAGTGATGGTGGGCGGTAAAGTCTGCCAACAACGCAGTGGTATCGGAAACGCGAAGCACATACCGGGACATGCTCCACAACAAGACCGCCAAGACCGCATCGGCCAGCACCATTTGCACCAGTGTCGCGTAAACGGCGGGAGGACAATATTTCTTCCACGGCGCGGGAACGCTGATCGACGCGACCAGACGCAAGTACAATTGTCCCGTGGCCGCGGCCAGTGGTAAAATGCCAAAGACCAATACACCAAATTCCAAATTCCATTCCCGCAGCGATGGCCAAGGAGCATCCTCCGTCGATGCCGTCATGAGACCCAACAAAATCTCCGTCACAAAGGGACGAGTCCACAAGAACATGATGATGATAGAGTTTGGAGTAGAGTAGCGTGTGGAGTAGAGTAGCGTGTGGAGTGAAACGGAATTGAAGCGGGGTATATATGGATGGATTAGGTAGCTCTGTGTGCCTGTAGCCTTGTGTGTTTTTTGACGTAGCGAGCTATGCACTGATCTGTAGGTCTTCCTTTTTTTTTCTCTCTCTTTGATGTTGTCATGTCATGCATGGCATGGTGATGGATACACACAACAATACAGTACGGTACGTCGTACCTGGTAGTGCGATCGTCGTTATCACATCGTTGTCAAACACATCTCCCCTCACGCACGTGCGTATTGTGACGTTTGTGTTATGTGCGAGAATAATGAGAAACCTTTTTGAGCAACTGTGCACCTTTATTGGCAGGTGGAGAGAAAATCACTCATTTTTTGGGTCTCTACCGTTTCGAAATAAATAGCTGTCTAATGTTACGAGCTTTAGCCATACTACCGGTATTACTGATTCATTAACTACACAACTATAGAGCAGGTACAATATAATCTGACAAATGCATCAAGGTGATGATTAATAGTGTGGAAGTTCTGTACTAGTACGCCTTCAAAGTAAAAGACAGAGAGGGGGAATGGGTTCTCCTTTCGGGATCATGCTCATATTTTCAGCGGGAGCCCTAAACTCCAAACGGAAATCCTGGATTGGGATCCATTTCCATTATGGATGGATGGGCTACGAGTAGTAGCTAAACGATACTGGCAATGGTAATGATACAGGTTTTGCAACCTGGAAAGTGTATTCATTTGCAGGTTGACACATACTGTAGCTGTAGGAGGATCCGAATTAAATAGCTGTATCCTCCGTCGTAGTATCTGTATCTGTACCTGTCTCATCCGTAACTGTCTTATCCGTAGCATCCCCATCAGTATCAGTGTCAGTATCCCCATCTGTATCAGCATCAGCGCTGGCATTTCTTCCATCATTTTTATCCGCATCCTTATCTGCGTCAGCATCAGCATCCGCATCCTTGTCAGCTTCCACCTGATGCTCCTCCACAACAACAGCGGCCTCAAAGGAATTGTGAAAGAGTGTCAATTCTTTTAATTTGGCCGCCACTTTGGGAGGATAGGCTTTCCCCGTCAAAGCATTGTGTTCCAATCGTAATTGTTGCAGGGTCCCTCCGACGAACAAGTGCGAATCGGGTAATTTGCCATACAAGAGATTGTGACTCAAATCCAAAATCAACAGGTCGTTCCGCAATCCCGCCAACAATTCGGGAGGAATTTCGCCTTGTAAATTGTTTTGCGACAACATAATGTGGGTGACCACTTGTACCATGATAACGACGCTATTGTCATTCTTGTCATTCTTGTCATTCTTGTCTTCTCCATTGAGTTTTTGTTTGCGAGGATGATGATGGGATACCTTTTGTTTGCGATGGGCACAGGTAATCCCGTACCAGTCACAAAAATGAATTTGTTGCGCCGTGGAGGCCCCCGAACCGTGTTGCATCCAGGAATCTTCGCCGTGCACCCATTGGGAGCCCATGGTATGGGTGGCATGATACAAGGTCCCCAAGGCGAATTCGGTAATAATGTCGTGATCCGTCAAGAGTGGTTCTTCTTCGGATGGTTGTCGTTGTTGTTGTTGTTGTATTTGTATTTGTATATTGGCCAGGGTATCGACCAACCAATGCAAGGAGGCGGCGGCGGGCGAAAAGGGATCTTCGAGTCGTTCGGCAGTCGTGGCCCCACCTCGAATCAATTTGGACGCGATCGTCCGACGAAGCGAAGCTTTGCTACTTCGTAATTGTGCATTTGGTGGTGGTTGTGCTTGCTGTGCTTGCTGATGTTGTGGTTGTTCTGCAGTATCGGCTGTTCTTATGGGTGGTTGATTTTGATTTTCCTTTTGATTTTGTGCTTTCGGATGATTGTCCTTACCGTCCATACCAGTAGTGGGTGTGCCCCGTATTCCCAACCGAGAATTGGAATTCTTATTTTTGTCTCCTCCTCCTCCTCCACGAAGCTTGACGGCTTCCGCGGAAGCCGAAGCGGCCACACTTTGAAGCAAACTAGAAAAGACAAACAAACCTCCCGACCCAAACAAGACACAAAAGCCCAATACCAGTATGCGTCGTTTATTGGTTTTGGAAGAAGACGAGTATTGTTTGGGATTCGTACTCGATGAAGTACATGTAGTGTTGTTGGTTGGATTAAAACTTTCCGTACAGGCGCACATGCCAGCAGCACTATTAGAAGCACAGGTACAAACCGCCGGAGTGCAAATGGCACACGATACGGATACTGCCACGCTGATTGGAAGACTACTACATGTAGTATTGGTGGATTGTTGTCGAATTTGAATTTTGCGTTTGCACCTTTGGAATTTTCGTTGGAGACTTTTCCAAGTGAGAGGAAATCTGCTGTCGTCTTGTTCTTTGTGGTATTTACTGCAATCCATGTCGTTGATACTAGTAGTTCTGCGACAAGGAACATTATTACTGTGGTGGTTGTCATCATCCTCATCCTCGTACTCATGATCGGAATTTGTGTCATAGTCATCCTGCCTATAATTACACGTATTACTTGTGTAGCTTTCATCACTGGAATGGCGTTGCAATCTTCCATTCGGATGGGTCAAATTGCTCGTTTCCAAGTGACTCCAAGACCGTTGCATACTGCTACTGCCAATACTGTGGTGTCTCTTGAGTCCCCTTGAATTTGTGCTGCTTTGACTTCGTTGAAAGAGTACAGAACGGGAAGTAGAAGAAGTACTTGTCATAGCAGTACTAGAAGTAGTAGTAGTACTTGTAGTGGTTGTATTGTGGAAGGAATGACTGGCTTTCAGTTTGCTCTTGGGTTGAAATAGAGCAGTTCGCTTCGAGGTGGCTCTCGCGGCAAACATAGACGTACTAGTAGACGTAGACGTAGACGTAGCACTACCATTACTCGTGCTGTTGCTGTTCATGCCAGTACCAGTACCAGTACTAGACCGATCCAACTTGAGAGACGAAGCCCGCAGTGACAAGGCACTTCCTGTTCGTCGTTCCGGAGCAAAGCGAGCAACGGCACGAGCAATCGCGCTGCTACCAGTAGTGGTACCAGTAGCGCTGCCAGTAGCGCTGCCGTTGGTGCTCATCTTACGATTTATTTATTTAGCACTTCACTGGAATTTCTTGTCACACTTCTTTGCTGTTAGTGTGAGATGTCAAAAAGCGCCGTCTCTATTGGATGTCATGGTTATAATTGCTGCATGGTTGTCCGGTGACACACAGTCGGTGAGTGGAGGAAGGGCCGAAAAAGCTGCACAAGGTCATTATCACCATTAAAACCATGTCAGTAATTTTTAGAGTAACTGTGCGTTCCGTCACGCACAATTGTTATTTTTACGCACACAATATCCATAAAATGCTAAACACGAACGAAGGAATCCTGTTTTGACACCCACGATAGCTCCCACGATGCATCGTATGCCGTATGCATCCACCACAACAACACAACGAACCCTCTCTTCGACAGTTGAATAAAAGTGCCATACCATATATCCGAAGCCATTGTCGGATCATGATCACTGCAAGCCGACAGCATGCAATAATAACAAAGTAATATAACAACCTCACCTTATCTTTTCATTTACAAGCAACAATGACATCTGCTGAGCCCGATCGCAACCCTTGCGAAAGGCCGAAAGGGATCACGAGGACAACGAGGTCGACGAGGAAGAAGACAAAGAACAAGAGGCTCATGGTTTGGAGGAGGGGCTTCTTGCTGCTAGCAGAGAAGCCGCTGCTCCAGGAGAAAGCCGACTGCCTTCGGGTCGAGCACATGTTCCACCACGTGCAGCCTTTGCCTTTGTGACATCTCGACGCACGGTCCGCAAGATTCTTGTGGCAGCATGGATGTTTGGCATGGCGGAGATTGGTCTCTTGTTGGTCCCCTACGGGATTTCGCATCCTTCTCCCTTTTGCACAGGAGCGGAATTCGTTTGTCCAGCCGCCGTCAATGCCTTGATGATTCTGTTTACGACGGCCTTGATGACGAGCATCATGAGTTGCATTTGGACCATTCAGGGATGGTCCATCTTGTCGCGTATGATTCGGATCCTGGGATTGCTTCCCATCATCACCTTTGTACTTGTATTCGCCGTCTTTGTGATTTATGACGATGCACGACAACACAAGGATTATTCCTGTCATGGAGACGCTAACGATTGCCCCAAAACCAAGCCGCCGAGTCATGATTTTTATGGTAGGAACGAGGAGTGAACAGCGTTATTGGGGCTGACATTGTGTGTTACACACATGTATTTACGGTTGAGGGGTTTCTGGAATGGATTTATGCTGTGGGAGAGAAACGACATGGGATCGAAATGCGGTTTTTTTGTACTTACTGTACGAGTAATAATTTTTCTACAACCGAAAAAATAAATGGCTGGTGTCTGGCTTGGAATCTTTGTTTTCAGCTTTGTCGGTGGTGGTATGGTGCGACGTACAACGACCGCGATGGGCAACGTCATAAAGGCTACTTCATGCGGCTAGTTAATTCAGAACAGAGATATATAATTCGTAGCTCGTTGCACACTTTTATATTGGATGCACCGGGAAACAGTCTATGCTTTCTTCCAACGCTTTGCTCCCGCCTTTCTTGGGCGCGGACTGTAGTAGCTATATTGGCAATCAAACCAAGGGCAGCTATCAGTGGAAATCCAACAAGAAAACAAATGACCGCGGCACTGAATTGCAAACAGTGAGATCCGTCGAGACATTTGTGTGGCTCACGATTCCGTGCACTTTAAACTCAAGTCCAATCCAAATGGCAACTCGACTCGGTCCATCTGACAACAAAACAAGCTCTTGCGTACCCCTAGTCGGAAGAGATGCTTCGTTCTTTCGAGCAAAGTCCACGAAGTCGCTGACTGGCAGCTGGCATTTAGATAGAAAACAGCAGAGGAACCTTGGTTCTACTAATAGTATCGGAAGGGTAGGAAGCTTGCTCTCCCAAAGCATAGAAAAAGAGATCATTTCCCGCAGTGCGTCCTTTGGAAGGGTCCATTGACCCAAACACCGGTCATGTGTGCGTCTGTAGGTAGCGCGCACATATCATGCATGTAGTCACTATTTACTGCATGTAGCTACTTGAGTCAATTTGAATTCAAAGGCTCTAGCCACGGCTAGCTAATAGCGAGTAGCGACGACTAGTCTATAAGATAACAAGCAACAACAGAGGAGAGCCGGATCGATTGCAGAGGAGCTAATGGCATCGACAACAGAATCGACAGAGGCGCATCGAGTCGAGCAGAGGATTCGTGAGAGAGAAGTGAAGTGGTCGCAAAAGAGGCACTGTGCACGTTTTGTACTGCAGCCTACACGAATCGAGAACCCTTCTTGTATGTCAATTCATAATACAAGAAGAGCAACATCGACAAGAGTGTGTCGATAACGAGGACGACAAGGGCAAGCTGTTAGGATTGGAGCAAGAACAATGCCAAGCAAGACGGCGACGAGAAAGGAAGGTTGTATCGGAAGAAGAAAAGATAGCAGTGCATTGCCAGCAGAAGAAGAGCATCGTCGCGAAGCCTCATCATCATCACGAGATCGCGAATTGGATGGCATCAAGTCGGATCGATTGACAAGACGAGTTGATTGACAACGAAGCATCGACAGAAGCAGTGAAGCCGGCAGCAACGTTGACATAAGACGGAAGAAGTGTGTTGGTTGGTGGATCGATGCGAATCGAAAAAGATGACACCACAAGCCGAGAAGCAACTCAAGTGTCGACGCCTTAAGCCGTGACGAGCATCGAGTTGATTGCCAAGCCGATTGAAGTGTCGAGTGGAACATCGAGTGGAAGAAGCAATTCCAAAGTCAACACAATGCATCGACAAACCCTCACATTATTCTGTGAAGAAATGAATTGAACATTCAAGTCAAGTTGAGTATTTCAAGGTGCCGAATCGATTGGATCGACTGAATCGGCAACACCGGAAGCAGTGCCTAGCATGGAAACAATTGATGAGACCGGAGAGTCCACTGCTGTTGCAAACTGTTGGCCAATCAGACCTCTCCATTCAGTCCCAGTCCCACATTGAACCTCATTCACGAGAGAGATCTTCGGCGCACCGATGTCGCGACATCGACATCTAGCTAGCAGAGCAGATAACAGGCTCCAACAGAGCTCACTCTTTCTAGTGCACTGATCTTTGTCAACAATGTAGATCTCTACAGCCTACAGGACATAGACATCCAACATGCACTAGAAAGAGTTCGAATCGATTCGATCGATTCGGTAAAAAGACAATAGCTTTTTTTCTATGTGTGCATTGACATCAAGTTCCAAGTAGTTCGCGACCGATCGCGAGTGCTTTGGAAGCTTGGAAGGTGTCCTTTAAAATAAAGGACACCTCGTCTACAAGAGATCGATCCTACATAGGATCGGATCGACCTCCAAGGC
>Ga0163149_10006496_pt1 | contig 11984 bp, 11 predicted proteins | sample OliLakLV19MP5G1_FD_148604 | JGI IMG/M metagenome (GOLD analysis project Ga0163149, IMG submission 148604) | Freshwater microbial mat bacterial communities from Lake Vanda, McMurdo Dry Valleys, Antarctica - Oligotrophic Lake LV.19.MP5.G1 | ecosystem: Environmental > Aquatic > Freshwater > Lake >...
GATTTCAGAATTTCAATATCAGTCAGTTTGCTACGCAGAGTATTGAAGTGAGACATATTCGTTACCTTGGTGTGAACATTGGTAGTCGATGAAAAAGATGGAGGACTCGTAGCATTTCACTAAGAACGATCGCTCAAAATCGACTATTCCTAGTCAAATGCTACAAGTCCTCCTAACCCTGTTAGAGCTGAGTCGGTGCGGGAAGTCCATCGATTTCAGGCGTATAACCTGATGCGATAGGTAGACCGCTATTTTCCTGATCAACCTTTGTTTTCGTGAGGGCGATCGCAAACACTAGCAATCCGAAGACTGGCTTTGCTAGCACATCGGCGATCGTGTAGCCCAATTGCACCCCAATACTGGCTGTTGTGCCGGTGATGCCTAACATTGGCAACAGGTATGCAATCGGGTAAACGCCCCAAGAGAACAACAGCAGCAACCGCATGTTGCGAACGAGAGTCTGCACGGCGGCAGGTTGACGAACTAGCGATTTTGATAGCTCAATCCACAACACATAAAGGATATAGACAAAGGGAATCGTGCTGACTGTACCCCAGATAATCCGAGTAGTGAGATTGTTAGAGATCTCACCAGGATACCCCGTGGCGATCATCACGATGGAAGCGATCACGAGCTTGATCAGCAATGGTTTTGCCTCTTTCCCAGTCAATGCCAACACGGCAACAGTTTCGACCAATAGCAATGGCACTGTTAGTAGCCAATCCACATATCGGTAAGCATCATTAAACGGTGCTCCAGTTAGGGTGTACGCGCCGTTTTGTAAACTGTAGGCAGCATCCCAGCTGTTGAAGATGCGGAAGTAATGATAGCCCGCAATACTGACGACAAGCCCTGAAACCAGTAAAGCGAGTCGATACTTCGAGCCGACTTGAGCGCGAGCATTGAAGAAAAAGAGGGCAGACGCAAACATCGCCGCGATCGCAAAGGAAAAAGCGTTATAAATTAGATTGAATTGGCTGGATGTGAGCGATTGGGATGTCGATAATCGATCCGAAATGTCGCCCTGAGTCACCAGCGACCCCAGAAGCGCGAGGTCGGGAACTGAAGAAATCATCAATGTTATCTCCGTGTGGTAGTTGTGAAACTGTAAAATGCAACTCCGCTTGCTAGCGGTTCGTGGCGCAAGTCTAACGACCGTTCTGTAGCGCAGTCGCCTCGACTATAGACAGGAAAGATGCCTACATTACGGTTGCGGAACTTCCGCTCGATCAGGCTAACTCACATCAAATTCCAGAAGTGAAGAACACCTTGACCGGAAAACAACTCAATTAGAAGGGCAGATGCAAATCCGATCATGGCCAGACGACCATTCCAGCTTTCAGCCTGAGAAGTAAAGCCCCAAGCCCAACCGTTGCGATCGTTAGAAGAAGTGATGACTTTTGTAGAAGTTGTCATTGATTTAGCTCCAAATTTTGTGAGTGTGAAAACTGACGCGATCGTGAAAAGTTGGAAATCAGGGGTGTTTCCGCTCAAAGAGAGTCAAAATCTGACTCCAATTTCCATTCATGCTTCAGAAGTTTCCGATACATGGCGTCCCGAACCGTCATGAGCCTGTTCTGCTCAATCAGAAATTCTTGTGCCTGTTCATGAGACATACGCTGAACTTGATCTTCAAAGAGTCTGAGACTAAATTCCTGATCTAATGTGAGTTCGATTGCTTGATCCATGACTACTTCCTGCGACCCAATACAGGTCAAAACTGTGAATCTGTTAGTAGAAGTGAAGCGAGGCTCTTGTTTATTGAGTTATGTCAATTAATATAACAAGCTATTTACATGAATTGACGAATTGGAAGAAGTATGGGTGAATCTATATCTTTCGACTGACCTCAGTTACCTTAGGAACGAGGTACTTAGATCTGCTACGTATCAAACTGACCCTCCTGGCCCTGCCCAGGAAACCCTCCCTACCATGTACGATCTCCCGAGCTAAGACCCAGAGGAGTCCAGTTCACGATCGCTCCCTTTTTTATGGGTAAACATCCCATTTACGCAAGCCCAGTGGAGAGTCTTGGCAGCTATGCCCTTTGTGAAGCAGGAACTTGACTCAGATCCTTTAGAATTCAAGGGCAACGATCGTCCAGTTGAAAGGGTTTCCTGGTGTGACGCGATCGAGTTTTGCGATCGCCTGTCTCTTTATACCGGAAGACCTTATCGCGGGTCTTCTGGGTTTGCTGTGAAAGTCGTATAACATTAGGACATTTTACAAAAGGTGTGCCTTTATGGATCTCTATCTTGACCGACTGCTTAATCTGCCGGGTATAACAATTGAAATGTGTCAACAGGCCGAAAAGAATATGGTCTTAAAAGTCGGCATTTTGAGCGAGAACAGTACTTGTCCTCATTGTACAAATTCTGGTGCTGATATTAATCAAAATAATCCTATCCTAATTCGTGACTTATCGGTCTCTGGACAACACATTTACTTGGAAATCCCTCAATGGCAATCTTATTGTAAAAATTGTCGAAAATATTTCACTGAATGGTTAAGCTTTGTTGATTGGGAACGTCGCTATACTCAACGCTATGAAGACTATATTTATCATCGGGTACAAGTGAGTACTATTGAACAAGTTAAGCGAGAAGAAGATTTAAGTTGGGATCAAGTTCATGGAATTTTCAAACACAAAAGAGAGCAGCTAAAAAAGCCTCTTTTGGAGAGGCTAAACGTCTAAGTATTGATGAAATCAGTATGAGCAAAGGACATCAAGATTTCGTGACTGTTGTCTCTGATATTGTATTTGACCGTTTTCACATCATGAAGGGTGTGAATGAAGAATTAAATAAAATACGAAGAGAATGTGGCGGGATGTCAACAAAAATCGGTTTGAGACTCTAAAAAATGAAGTCTGTTGCATTTTGCATTACAGATTGCATTTGATAACTTTTAGCGGCGATCGCTAGCTAACAATTCCGATGCGTGGATAGATGAGAGCATCTGCTTTGAGCCGTTGGCGAGCTAAAGAATGAGTCTAATATTTTTGATGCGCCCTGAGCTGTGCCCGCAGTTGAGCAATTTCTTGAGCCATATCCAAGACCATTGCCGCACCGACAAGGTTAAGTCCCAAATCCTGACGCAGCCGTTGGATCTGGGCAATCCGCGCAATTTCTTGTGCATGCAGCATCGTGCCGATCGGTTCAATCAATCCTAGTGCCACAAAGCGCTCAATCACAATCGTTGAGGTTTCCGTCACCAAAGCAGCATATTCAAAGGTGTAAAGGCGATCGCCTTCGAGGGAAATAGCCGTACTGGAGAGGTGAAATTCCGTCATAGCATTACCTCCTTGATGGCAGAACGTGGATTAAAACTGCTGTTTGCCTGAATTTTTTCATAGCATTCTTGCTCGGTTTCACTTAACTCTTTTGGAGAGACGATCTGAAGTTTCACCATCAGATCCGTGCGGTCGCCATTTGGCAATTTCCAGCCTTTGCTTCGCAGCCGCAGCGATTGCCCAGAGCGTACCCCTTTAGGAACAGTCAGCGTCACGCGACCGTCGGGCGTGGGAACTTGAATTTGAGCGCCTAGCACTGCTTCATCGGGGCGAATCGGCACTTCGCAGGTCAGACTAGCACCCGCAAACTGAAAAAATGGATGAGGGAATAGTTCGATCGTCAGATACAAATCGCCGCGCTGGGGCGAAAAAGGGCTAGGGCGACCCTTGCCTTTGAGCCGAATCCGGCTGCCAGGGTTAGCACCTGCGGGAATGCGGACGTTGATGGTTTCATCATCCAACTGCAAGCGCTTTTGCACGCCCTGAAACGCGTCTGAGAACGAGAGGGCGATCGCCGCTTCGGTATCGGGTGCCGGGGCTTGGCTGCGAAATCCAGCAAAATCGTTAGGTTGCTGGGTCGAAGTGCGGTAATGCGATCGTCCTGCTCTGCTTTTGCCACCCAGCAAATCATTAATAAAACTATCAAAGTCGCCGTATTGATCAAAGTTGATAGATGGGTCAAACCCGGCTGAACTTGCGGTTGTTTCTCTGGCCGGAATGTCGTCTGCTAACCCCTGCTTCCAGTACTGCCCAAACTGGTCATACTTTTCGCGTGTTTCTGGATTCGATAAAACCTCGTTGGCTTCGTTAAGGGTTTTAAATTGCTCTTCTGCTTTGGCATTGCCAGGATTGACATCAGGATGATATTTACGGGCAAGTTTGCGATAGGCACGTTTGATTTCTTCAGCAGTTGCAGTTTTACTGACTCCTAGAATAGCGTAGTAATCTTTAAAGTCGGTTGCAGTAGACATGATTTAATACTCAAAATCCGATTGTGCTGCGATCGACAAGTACCACCCAACGACTTCAATTAAACTAGTTTATCCATCGTTCACACTAATCATTGAGATAGATCTTTGTCTGAATGTTAAAAATCTCCTTGTGAAAATTTGTATCGTAATCAATCAATTCATGCACTAACTCAAATAGCGATCGCTCAAAGTGGTAGATAAGCAGATTTGTCTGATTTAACGCAAGTCGATCACGGATAGCTGCCTTTGCTGTACCAAGGAGAGATTAATGGAAACGCAGATGTCCCAGGTTCATCAAACCACATACAACGCTATCTTTCAGCACCCGGTAGCCCGCAACCTTCAGTGGCGCGACGTGCGATCGATGCTCAACTCGATCTCTGAAGTTGAGGAGGAACATAACGGCAATCTGAGATTTACGCGGAATGGCGAGACGTTGACCATTCACCCCTCGAAGCACAAAGATTTGTCTAACATCCATGAACTGATGGAGATTCGCCATTTCCTTGAGCGCTCCGCTGTACCCACCCAGGCGACAGTTGCCGAAGGTGGGCACCTGCTAGTCGTAATCGATCATCGCGAAGCCCGAATCTACAGTACCGAGCTGCATGGCTCAGTGCCCGAGCGCATCACGCCTTACGACCCAGACGGCTCTCACCGCCACCTGCACAAGGTGGAAGACGAGTCTAACGGTCAGCGCCAGCCAGAACTCAAATCCTTCTATGAGGCGGTAGCACAGACGCTGAGGGGCGCAGAGAAGATTTTAATGTTTGGTAGCTCGACCGGAGCCAGCAGCGCAATGAACTATCTGATGGACGAACTCAAACACCACCACCCCGATATCGCTCGGCACGTTATTGGAACGGTCGTAGTCAACGAGCAACACATGAGCGAAGACCAGTTGTTGGCACAGGCGCGGGCGTTCTACGCGGCTCCAATCCAAACCACGTAGAGAACACAGAGACTTAAATATGACACAGCAACCAACGATCGCACGCCCTGTAACATCCAGCCCATCCAATGCCTCTGACTGCAAGGCATATCTGGTGGGTGGCGGAATTGGTTCCTTAGCCGCCGCCGCCTTCATGATCCGCGATGGCAGAATCCCAGGTGGTAACATCACAATCTATGAAGCGATGCCAGTCCTGGGCGGGAGCCTTGATGGTGGTGGTAATCCCACGGATGGCTACACCCTACGCGGTGGCAGAATGCTAACGACCGACAACTATGAATGCACCTGGGGTCTGTTCCGATCAATCCCTTCAATCACGTCTCCGGGCAAGACGGTATTTGAGGAGACGATCGCCTTCAATGAGCGCCACAAATCCCATTCCAGAGCGCGGCTTATAGACCAAAATCGGGTCAAGCTTGATGTCGAGTCGATGGGCTTTTCGATGCAGGATCGGATCGAGCTGCTCAAACTGACCGAGGCTGATGAAGTAAAACTGGGCACCAGTTGTATTACCGATTGGCTATCGCCGCCCTTTTTTCAGACCAATTTTTGGTTCATGTGGTCAACGACGTTTGCCTTTCAACCCTGGCACAGCGCAGTTGAATTCAAACGTTACCTTCATCGCTTCATGATGGAGTTCTCACGGATTGAAACCCTGGCGGGTGTTAAGCGCACGGTCTACAATCAATTCGATTCCTTGGTACGACCGCTGTTGAGTTGGCTGGAGGCGCAGGGTGTCAAAGTAGTCGCCAATTGTACAGTGACAGACTTCCATCTTGAAACTGAAGACAGGACGATCGTCGTTAAAGGCATCCAGTGCAGACGCGATGGCAAAGAGGAAACGATCGCGATCGCTGCTGACGATCTGGTGTTTTTTCAAAATGGTTCGATGACCGATGCATCGAGCTTTGGGTCGATGACGAGTGCGCCCCAACGCCTGACCAAGCAAGACAGTGGTGGCTGGGCTTTATGGGAAAAGTTGGCGGCTAGTGATCCTGCATTCGGCAACCCGGCGGCGTTTAATAACAGCATTCCCGAATCGTTCTGGGAGTCTTTTACAGTGACGCTCAGGGACACTGCCTTTTTTGACCGGATGGAAGCGTTCTCTGGCAATCAGGCTGGCACTGGCGGTCTGGTCACATTCAAAGATTCTAGTTGGCTGATGTCGATCGTGCTGGCGTATCAACCCCACTTCATCAACCAACCCGCCGATGTCCAGGTGTTCTGGGGGTATGCACTGCACCCGGATAGAATTGGGAATTTCGTGCCCAAAGCGATGTCCGACTGTAACGGGAAAGATATCCTGCAAGAGCTTTGCGGTCATCTGAATTTTGATCAGGATATTGTCGCGTCTGCCACCTGCATTCCATGCCGTATGCCCTACATCACGAGCATGTTCATGCCGCGCGCACATAGGGACAGACCGCTGCCTGTGCCAAAGAATTCCAAGAACCTTGCCTTTGTCAGCCAGTTTGTCGAGATCCCCGATGATGTCGTCTTTACGGTCGAGTATTCCATCCGGGCAGCGCAGATGGCGGTCTATGAACTGCTGGGCATCGATCGCGAAATCCCACCCATTCTGCATCATGACAAAGCCATCAAAGTAAAACTTGATGCAGCCATTAAAGCGTTTTTGTAATCAGGGAGATTGATCGAGGAACCCTTCCTCTGAAACCGGATTTTCTGGTTGTCAGTAGATTAGGTGCTGCGTGGTTTTAATCAAAACGGAAGCTCTTCAAGTATCGCCTCATCGATCTGGCGAGATTGTAAAAGAAAATTAGGAGTTTTAACCATGAACTGGAAGCAGTTGACGATCGCCTTTATCTCTACGATAGTATTTCTGTTTGCCGGAAATGCAATCGCACAGACTGATCTCAATATTAATAATACCAATCTGATTCGATTGGGCGGAAGTGTCACGGTTGTAGAAAAACAGGTTGTAGAAAATGCGATCGCCATTGGTGGCTCAACGATTGTCCAACCCAATGGACGGGTGACACAAACCGCGATCGCCATTGGTGGAGATGTCATTCTTAAGCAAGGTGCACGGGTAGATGGCGATGCCTATGCGATCGGGGGCAAAGTCGTGCAAGCAGAAGGAGCCACCATTGGCGGCTCAAACGGCACATTCAACGGTCGCTCTGATGAACCAGGCATGATGGAAATGCATCGCGATCGCAACTATTTTTTGCCGATGTATTTCTTTCACGCCAGTGTTCGGATTTTTTCAGCGATCGTCGGTGCCATTCTTGGCATAATCTTGCTGCGAACCGCACCCCCTTTTCTGCCGAATTTAGCAGCCACCGTGCGCCAATATCCAGGTCAAAGCGCATTATGGGGAATCGGGGCAGTGTTTGCCTTTGTTGCCCTGACTATTTTGCTGGCAATCACCCTAATTGGCATTCCATTGATTCCACTCCTTAGCGTGATGGTGAGCCTATCATCATTGGTTGGGGCATTGGGAATTTCACTATTCATCGGTCAACGAGTCAGCGATTCTCTCCCAGAGAGACTACACCAACAGCGAAGCAGCTTGCAACAATTCTTGATTGGGTTGCTGATAGTCACAGTGCTTGCCCTGATTCCATTTATCGGCGGAATTGTGGTGTCTGTTGTCAGTCTGCTGGGCTTGGGATCGCTTCTTACCTGGAAATGGGGTAAGGTACAACCACCGATCTCGGAGTCACTCAAATAAAACTGTAAACTCTTACTTCTTACCTACCATGACAGTCATTACTCCGATCGCACCTCAAACCCTGACCGCCCAAGAACTCCATCAAATTCATGCCTACTGGCGTGCCGCAAACTACCTCTCCGTGGGACAGATTTATCTCCTTGATAATCCCCTCCTGCGTGAACCGTTAACACTAGAACACATCAAACCTCGGCTGCTAGGGCATTGGGGCACTACGCCCGGTCTAAACTTTATTTATGCTCATCTCAATCGGGTGATCAAGGCGCACGATCTCAATGCCATCTATGTTGCAGGGCCAGGTCATGGCGGTCCCGGCATGGTTGCCAACACCTATCTGGAAGGGACATACAGCGAGTTTTATCCCAACATCTCGCAGGATACCGAGGGCATGAAGCGGCTGTTTAAACAGTTCTCGTTTCCTGGTGGAATTCCCAGCCATGTTGCCCCTGAAACGCCCGGTTCTATCCATGAGGGCGGGGAGTTAGGCTACTCGCTGCTACATGCCTATGGCGCTGCCTTTGACAATCCTGATCTCTTTGTTTGCTGCGTTATTGGCGATGGCGAAGCAGAGACGGGCGCGTTGGCAACGAGCTGGCACTCCAACAAGTTTCTCAATCCGGCTCGCGATGGGGCAGTGTTGCCGATCTTGCATCTGAATGGCTATAAGATTGCCAATCCGACTGTGTTAGCCCGGATCAGCGAAGCGGAATTGACTCACCTATTGATGGGCTACGGCTACAAGCCTTATTTTGTGGAGGGAGACGATCCCGAACTGCTGCACCAGCAAATGGCAGAAACCTTCGATACGATCGTGCGTGAGATCAAAACAATTCAACAGGATGCCCGCACCAATGGCGGCTCTGAGCGTCCGCAATTTCCCATGATTGTGCTAAAGACTCCCAAAGGGTGGACGGGCCCCAAAATGGTCGATGGGATTGCAATCGAAGGCACATTCCGCGCCCATCAGGTGCCCCTGGCAGAACTGGCAACCAAGCCAGAACACATCAAACTGCTAGAAGCGTGGATGAAGAGCTACAGGCCAGAAGAACTGTTTGATGCCAACGGCAGATTGCTCGGAGAACTGGCAGCATTAGCACCAAAGGGCGATCGCCGCATGGGGGCAAATCCTCATGCCAACGGCGGGTTATTGCTCAGAGATTTGAAGCTGCCGAACTTCCAGGACTACGCGGTTAACGTCCCAAAACCCGGCACCGTTAAGGCAGAAGCCACGCGCATCATGGGACAGTTTTTGCGGGATGTGATGAAACTGAACCTAGATAGCCAAAATTTTCGCGTCATGAGTCCCGATGAAAATAACTCAAACCGTTGGAATGCCATTTTGGAAGTCAGCGATCGCATCTCCACTGCCGAGATTTTGCCGACGGATGATCATATTTCCACCGATGGTCGCGTTATGGAAGTACTGAGCGAACACATGTGCCAGGGCTGGCTAGAAGGCTATCTGCTGACGGGTCGGCATGGGTTCTTCTCGTGCTATGAGGCATTTATCCACATTATCGACTCAATGTTTAATCAACATGCCAAGTGGTTGAAAGTCACGCATCACATCCCTTGGCGGCGACCGATCGCATCGCTGAACTATTTACTCACCTCCCATGTGTGGCAGCAAGATCACAATGGCTTTTCCCATCAAGATCCGGGTTTTATCGATCATGTGGTCAACAAAAAAGCGGATGTGATTCGGGTGTATCTGCCGCCCGATGCAAACACGCTGCTCTCGGTGACTGACCATTGTTTGCAGAGTCGCAACTACGTGAATCTGATCATCGCTGGCAAGGCACCTGAATTGCAGTGGCTCGACATCGAGGCTGCCAGTAAACACTGTACTGCTGGACTGGGGATCTGGGATTGGGCAAGCACCGATCAAGGGGTTGAACCCGACGTTGTGATGGCGTGTGCCGGGGACGTGCCTACGCTGGAAACTCTTGCTGCCGTTGATTTTCTGCGGCAACACTTTCCTGATCTAAAAATTCGAGTTGTTAACGTGGTTGATTTGATGACGCTTCAGCCGTTCAGCGAACATCCTCACGGGTTGAGCGATCGCGATTTTGATAGCATTTTCACACGAGATAAACCGATCATCTTTGCCTTTCACGGCTATCCATTGCTGATTCATCGTCTCACCTACCGCCGCACCAATCACCCTAACTTGCATGTGCGTGGGTACAAGGAAGAGGGAACCACGACCACGACCTTCGATATGGTGGTGCTGAATGACCTCGATCGCTTCCACCTCGCTCAAGATGTGATCGATCGCGTTCCGCAACTCCAAGCGATCGGCGCTCATGCCAAACAGCTTCTCTGTAACAAGCTGATTGATCACAAGGAATACATCACGAAACACGGAGAGGATATGCCTGAGATTCGGAATTGGAAGTGGACGTACTAACTGGCTTAGAAGTGTTTTTCGACAGGAGGTTTCTATGATGGACGAGCAACAGAAGATGCTGGATATCAATCTTTAAGAATACAGTAAGCTGAAGGAGGAGCAAGCACAACGGATTGGGTTTCGTGACAATCTGTTGTATGTGACGCTGGCTTTATTTGGTACTGTTCTAGCGTTTGCTTTGAGCGAGAAGGGAAATCCCTATACGCTGCTAATTCTCCCTTGGGTGAGTCTGGTGCTGGGATGGACATATCTAATGAATGACCAGAAGATTTCGGCGATCGGTCAATATATGCGCTACACCCTAGTTGAAAAAATTGGCAATTTGGTCTTTAGGTCAGGTTCAACTATCGGAGACATTGAATCGATTTTTGGTTGGGAAACTTTCCACAGAAGTGATAAACGGCGGCAGCGGCGAAAGATTGAGCAGTTGATTATTGTAGGACTTACGCATTGACAAAAACAGGATAATGTGAAAGTCAAGTCGAGAGGGGTTCTGAGCGATTTTTCAAGATAAATTGTCGAATCACCGGGATAAATAACTGCCGCGATACCTGATACAGGTTGTCGATTAATCCCTCGATTCGCATCGTTTGGAGCTTGGCAAAAGCACCCAGCGCGCAAAAGACATGATTGCGAATGGCTTGTTCATTTCGTACTTGGAATCGTTCAATATTACAAACCTGTTTGATCACTCTATGAAAGCACTCAATTTGCCAATGATGGTCATGGACTTGTTTGAACTTCTCACGCGTCAGGGCGGTGAGAACCTCTAATTCTGGTAGGAATATCATGTAATAACGGGCTTCGTTTTTGAAGTCCTGACAAAACACCTTGACCCATCCGAACTCTTTGAGACACACCCTTAATCCTGACTCAGGAATTGCCAAGGTCTGGATCTGAACTTCTTTGCCTTGCTCTAGAGAGACTTTGCGGTTCTCAGCCACTCCAAATAGAAACCCCGCTTCCTCGTTTCTGAGGAACTTCAGGTTCGACAAACTAGAATACCAACAATCACCTGTTACCCAAGCAGGCTCAACACCCCAGCGTTTAATCTCCTGGAGCATCTCAATGAAATAATCGTTCTTCGTTTTATTCTCCCGCTTGCCATAAAGTCGAAAATTAATCGGATACGAATTACCAGCAATATCGGTGTAATACAGCGTGATCAAATTGATTCCCTTGACCGTTCGCTTGTGTTTGCCAGACCAGAAGTATCCGACTAATTCAGTTTTCCTCGGATCACGGTAGGGTTTATCCACTACACTGTCATCGACACTGGTGGTTCCCCCTTTCAAGATCGGTTCCCCTTTGACCTCATCAAACAGATCTTTCGGTGTGTATTCCTCTCGCAGTAGGAAGCGGTTGACGCTATCGTGACTGAGTTCTTCGAGAATCTCAGCGAGGCGCACACAGCTGACATACTTGGGTTCTGCCAAGAGAAATAAGGTGTAAAGATTGCGATTACACTGGGCAGTCAAGGGTTTTGACCGTTCTCTCACAACCGGATACCGCTGAATTGAGGGGATAGTCTATCCCCGCCACATTTCTGCTTTCCTGTCAATGCGTAAGTCCCATAGAGTTTCATTTCAATACAGTCCTTTAAGAGTTTATTTTATGGTGGTTTCTACTCTAGAACAGGATCAACAAGAGGATACTCTCGACTA
>Ga0163149_10006500_pt1 | contig 11978 bp, 10 predicted proteins | sample OliLakLV19MP5G1_FD_148604 | JGI IMG/M metagenome (GOLD analysis project Ga0163149, IMG submission 148604) | Freshwater microbial mat bacterial communities from Lake Vanda, McMurdo Dry Valleys, Antarctica - Oligotrophic Lake LV.19.MP5.G1 | ecosystem: Environmental > Aquatic > Freshwater > Lake >...
GCAACCCGTGCGACCATCTCGCCCCGCTGCACAATCGCAGCAGCAATTCCCGGCGCATCAGGGCGATCAAAATCGGCCAGATAATCAATAAGCATCGCACATTCCTTCTATGTGGAGTGCGCAAGCATGGCTTGCGCTGCGGCAGCATTCCAGTTCGTTATTCAGCACTTAGCTAGAAGCATGAGCATCTTCTTTGCACATGTCACCCTGAGCAGGGGTGCCAGACCCAAAGGGTACCCCGGCCAAGAAGCAATCCCGAGATCCTTCGCTACGCTTGCGGCTCCACTCAGGATGACCCGACTGCGGCTTCCTGATGTCAAAGAATCCTCGCTGCAGCACTACTATCTGTCGCCTATTCTACCGCTATCTGATCCTTCATCATTCGAATGCGGAGCGCTGAGAGCTGAAAGCTGATGGCTGAACGCTTGCATGCGAGATTATGCTAGAATACCAACACGAACGCCAGATCCTCATAGCCTTGTCGATGCAGACACCATGGAGGAAGCCGTATGACCAATGGAGTTACGGAAACAATCGCCCCACCAAGCATCTACACGCCCTCGGAGCAAATTGTCGAGCAGGCCAATATTACAGCCTATATGCGCAAGAAGGGCTTTGCAAACTGGGACGAACTGCACGCCTGGTCGGTCGAGCATAACCAGGAGTTCTGGGCCGATATGGCCAATCGCCTGGAATGGTACGAACCATGGGAACAGGTTCTGGATGATACCAACAAGCCATTCTATAAATGGTTCACTGGTGCGAAATTCAATATTGTCCATAATGCGATTGATCGCCATCTGAAGACTGCCCGCCGCAACAAACTGGCGCTGATCTGGGAGGGCGAGGATGGTAGCCAGCGCACGTTTTCATACCTGGCGCTCAATCGTGAAGTCTCCAAGATCGCCAGTGTCCTCAAGAGTATGGGCGTCGAAAAGGGCGATATTGTCTCGATCTACATGCCGCGCGTGCCCGAACTGATGTTTGCGATGCTGGCCTGCGCTAAAATCGGTGCGGCCCATTCGGTCATCTATGGCGGCTTCTCGGTTGAAGCACTCCGCGACCGGATCGCCGATGCGCAGAGCAAGATTCTGCTCACTGCCGATGGTGGCTATATGCGCAATAAGATCATCGAGCTGAAGAAAATCGCCGACGATGCGATGGAGCACAGCCCGACGATCCAGAGCTGTATTGTGCTGAAACGCACCGGCCATAACGTCAATATGACAGCCGGACGCGATTATTGGCTCCACGATCTGCTCAATCTGCCGATCGCCTCGCCAAAATGTGAGACCGTCCCGCTTGATGCTGAACACCCACTGTATATTCTGTACACATCTGGCAGTACCGGCAAGCCCAAGGGTGTGATGCACGTCCACGCTGGCTATGCCGTCGGAATCTCGGCCACCTTTCACATGACCTTCGATATCAAGGAAGAAGACCGCTACTGGTGCGCTGCTGATCCGGGTTGGGTAACAGGGCATTCGTATATTGTCTATGCCCCATTGATCGAGGGCACGACCTCCTTTATGTATGAGGGTGCCCCGAACTATCCCTACCCCAACCGCTGGTGGCAGTCTGTCGAGAAGTTCGGTATCAATATTCTTTACACTGCACCAACAGCTATTCGCAGCCTGATGCGCTTTGGCGATGCCTGGCCAAATCGCCATGATCTATCGACCCTGCGATTGCTCGGTTCGGTTGGTGAGCCAATCAACCCAGAAGCCTGGCGCTGGTACCATAGTGTGATCGGAAAGGGCCGCTGCCCAATTATGGATACCTGGTGGCAGACGGAGACCGGGGCGTTTATGATCACGCCGAATCCGACCACGCCGCTCAAGCCGGGTTCGGCCACCAAGCCATTTCTCGGCATCAAAATGGATGTGGTCGATGAGCATGGAAATTCAAAACCAAATAATGAAGATGGCCTGCTGGTTGTACAGATACCATGGCCAGCAATGATGCGCACCATTCTGCATGATCCAGAGCGCTACCAGAAACAATACTGGGATAGTGAGCCGGTCGGGATGTATACCGCTGGCGATTCGGCCCGCCGCGATGCCGATGGTTATTTCTGGATTATTGGCCGCATCGATGATGTGATCAAGGTTTCGGGCTATCGGTTGGGTACCGCCGAAATCGAAAGCGCACTGGTTTCGCATCCATCGGTGGCAGAAGCAGCGGCAATCGGCCTGCCACACGAACTCAAGGGCACCGCAATCTACTGCTATGTCATCCTGAAATCTGGGATCGATGGCAGTTCTGCCCTTGAGGATGCGCTCAAGAAGCATGTTGGCAGCGAAATGGGTCCAATTGCCCGCCCAGAACAAATCACCTTTGTGCCATCACTCCCGAAAACCCGCTCTGGCAAAATCATGCGGCGTGTGCTACGAGCTCAGGCGCTTGGCCAGCCATTGGGCGACATCTCGACGCTAGAGGACTGAAACCTGACACGGTGACACGACCCTGACCTGGTGACTTCTCGTGACAAGGTGACAAGGTGACAGATGCTTGATCGAGGTCGTACTGCTTCGCAATGGCACGTTCACTGTGTCACCTCTTCACCAAGTCACCGCGTCAAGAAGGTCACCTATACAGCAAAGGAAATGGCATGCCCCGCAACGATGGCCGTATCGCAACCGAACTGCGTCCCGTTTCGATCGAGATTGATTCATATGGCTATGGCGAAGGCACGGCGCTCATTCGTATGGGACGCACAACGGTGCTGTGTGCTGCGACTATCGAGGCTGGTGTGCCGCCATGGATGCGTGGGCAGGGCCGCGGCTGGATCACCGGCGAATATTCGTTATTGCCTCGTTCAACAACAACCCGCAATCGGCGTGAACGCCAGGGTGCCGGTGGCCGTACCCAGGAGATCCAGCGCCTGATTGGGCGGGCATTGCGTGCCGCCGCCGATCTATCGCTACTTGGCGATTATACCGTGACCATCGATTGCGATGTGCTCCAGGCCGATGGTGGCACGCGCACGGCTGCCGTCACTGGTGGCTATGTTGCATTAGCACTGGCCTTGCAGCACCTTGTGCAGCGCGGTAGCATCGCCCAATCCCCGATCATCCGCGAAATTGCCGCAATTAGCGCTGGGTATGTCGCTGGGGAAGCACTGTTGGATCTGGATTACAGTGAGGATAGCGCCGCAGACCTTGATTGCAATGTTGTCCTTACCGACAGCGGCGAAATCATCGAGGTGCAGTGTACGGCAGAAGCCCGCCCAATTGCACGAGCCGAATTCGACGCGCTTGTCGATCTCGCAGCATCAGGCGTTCGTAGCCTGATTGAGACACAGCGTCGCGTGTTGGCACACAAATAGCCGCGTGGCTTCAGCCCGCGGTGTGGTGAGCAAACAGCCCAATGAACATGCAAACGTTCATTAGCCCGCCGCGTGCAGATGGCAGGAGGCAGAGCATGGCGATCATTTCTCGACAATATGCCAATGAACAAGATTATGAGTCGATGCGTGTCCTATTGCGAACATGCTATGCACGCAATCCATTGGTCTATTGCACAATTGGCGATCTCGATTGGTGGCGCAGTGCCGAGAGCAACCCAGATTCATTCGCCGCCCAACTCTGGTTGGAGGGCAGGCAAGTAGTTGCATTTGCCTGGCCAAGTCCCAATCAGATCGATATCATCTGCCATCCCGATCTGCGTGATCTGGAAGAAGAAATTCTGGCATGGGGCGAACAGTGGGGGCGCTCAACGGCTCCTCCAGATCAACAGCCATTGACATTTTCATCCTGGGCGTTCACCGGCGATGCACGCCGAGCCGCTCTATACGAACGGCAGGGCTATACTCGTACAAGCGTCGCGCTGAACTACCGAACCCGCCCACTCACGCAACCATTTCCCGAACTAACATTGGCGCAAGGGTATCGCATCCGCAATGTCTACGGGCCAGAAGAAGCCTCTGCCCGCGTTGCCGTCCATCGCGATGCCTTCGCGCCATCACGGATGACACTGGATTACTATCAGGCGGCGCTACGCATGCCAACCTATCGCAGGAAACTTGATCTGGTTGTCGAGGCACCCGATCAAAGCCTGGCCGCCTTCTGTATCGTCTGGTACGATGAAGTCAACCGCATGGGCGTCTTTGAACCAGTTGGCTGCCATTCAGCACATCGCCGTCGCGGGCTCACCAGTACTCTGATAGTTGAAGGGCTGCACCGATTACGCCAACTGGGTGCCTACACAACCCACGTCACCTCGGTTGCTGGCATCGTACCCGCTGAAGCCCTGTACGAATTGCTTGGCTTCACAATCACTGATCGTAACGAGCGCTGGCAGAAGACGCTCTCATAGCAGCGAGGGGTTAGGAATGAGGGGTTGGGGGTGATTCTCGGTTATTGGCTATCCAACGCTCCATAATCGAGCGGGTTCACATTCTGTCCATCCTTCCACACCTCATAGTGCAGATGCGGCCCAGAAGCATCGCCAGTCGCGCCAACATAGCCAATCACGTCACCACGCTGAACCTGCTGACCATCCTGAACGGCATAGCGGTTTAGGTGTGCATGGGCCGTTTTATAGCCATCACCAACAATCGCCAGGTAGTTACCAGCCGGCCAGGTGTTGGGTTTCACTTGTGCTGTACCACTATGAGTTGCATAGATCGGCGCATCTGCCGTTCCTTGTGGATCGGCCTGTCCATCACCATTGCCATCAATCGCCAGATCCACCCCACCCCAGATCGCAGCCGGAGCATGTGAACCAACCCCATAGCCCTGGGTCAGGACAATGTTTGCTGAATGGAGCGGGTTGCCATATGGTGCATTTGGCTCACCAGGCAACCCACGCCCTGTCTGCGGGAGGGCCGCACCAGAAATACTAAGCGATTTTGGTTTGGCAGCATTTGGCTGGTTCGCACCCACTGGCTGGCCCGAACGCCAAGTACTCAAGATTGTTGGCTGGCCTGGTTGAACCTGGAGCAGCAAATAACCAAGGCCGATCAGGGCGAGGATGAGTAATCCTTTCTGGAGCGTTGACATGTCGTGGCCGGGCATTAATGATTCCCCTGACGCCACCCATCAACCAATGCATTAACGGCTTGAATATAGCCAGGCACATTATTCTCAAATGCTGGTGCATAGACAGGGATAATCTGTTCGACGGTAAATGCACTGCGTCCATTCACATATTCGGTCGCGATCAGCTTATACCAATCGTCGATACCCACAGACCAACTCGGGTAATCGCGAAACCGATTGTAGCATGTCGGATATCCTGCACAGATAATATTGCCAATATTATGGGTTGTGCTTCCATCTGATTTAAGCCCTGCCCAACCCGAATTGGTTCCAGCACTGGATTCATGAATGAAGAATGCGAGGGCATAGGCCGGATCGATTCCATACTCAACCCCTAAGTTATAGAAATCCTGGCCGTTCCCAGCGGCTGGCGATCCATACGATGAGAGTACCGCATCGATCTGATCAGCTGTCATGCTTGGCGGTCGCACAATCGAAGTCTCTCCAATTGGGGCGAGCATTGGCTGCATGCGCGGATTTCCGGGCTGTTTGGTAATCTGAGCCTTGGTTGGCGCAATCCCAATCGTCTGATCCACCCACTCACTTAATGTCAATGGGCCAGTGTAGGCCCCAATCGGTTTGCCAAGTGGCGTGTAAAACAATCCCCATATCAGCACAACACAAAGAACACTACACAGAATCAGTGCCTGCTGCGGGCCAATCACAGGCATAGGGTAGGGCAGCCATTCCTCATATGGAACTGATATTGCCCGGCGAACTGCCTGTGGTGCCCGCTCCTCCGCTGCAATTGCCCGCTGCTGTTCTGCAACAGCATTCGGCAGTATTCGCCGCAACCGATCACTCGCAGCACCCTGCTCGCTCATCTTATTCGCCCGAGGTTGAGCCTCGCGCACAGGCTTGCTCAATGGCGTAACATCAGCCCTCATTGCCACGTCTGGCTTGATCGGTATACTCTTTGGCTGTGCCAGCACCGGGCGAGATTGGGCCAGCGGTTGTGGCTCTCCAAGGCGGCCTGTCGCCTGACGCTGCCGCGCTTCATTGATCACGGTACCTGGATATGTTGGTTGCATGCCAGCAGTGTTTCCATTGTTACGCCCAGCGCTTGCTGCCTGGTTTGGTTCGGGTGGTATCAGCGGAACTGATGGTACACTTGCCCGTGGCTTCATGGGAGCCTGCACTGGGAGCCGAGCTTCTAATGAATCCGAGCTAACACGAAAGTCGGTCGGCTTACGCACCGTCCGTTCGCGCGTCTGCACCGGCACTTCGAGATCATCGCCGGAAATACGCTCACGATTTAGTTGTCGATGATCCTTATGGTTGGCCACGACTCAGCCCTGCTTGTTCGGCTGCGGTGGGCAGCCGAAACATACCATCTTTATTCAAGTAAACAATCTGCTCCCGCCGAATCGTCATAAGCAGATCGGGAGTACCATCGCCATCCATATCCTGTGTTCGTAACTCAATTGGAGTCAGCGATTCATCGGCTCCAAACAGATACGGCCCCTCAACAACCCGTGCAACCGATGGCTCGCCACCAGGAAGTTCGATCAGAACGACTCGTCGATTCAGGTTCATCGCAATGATATGAGTTGGTATGCCACGATCTTCACCATGCCCCACAAAACCCTCGAGATGTGTCGTTCGTGGCCGGCCATAGCGCAGATCATCGATTGTTACGCGCCCTCGCTCAACCAGGCCACCGACAAGCGCATATAAGGCCAACAACACGAGCATGGCCGTCGCTGCATAGATGCCTATTGTTAACCGCCGCATCCACGGGCTGCCCTCGGGAAGCAATCCACGCAATGTGCGTAGTTCTTTCGTTTGGACAGCCATAGGCACACCATCCTCATCCTTGTTAGCGCTACGCAGCGCTTCCTCCGGCGGATGCACATCGCCAGATTCTTGCGATCCATGCTGTTCGATATCAGATGATGGCATTATAATAGAACTAATGTTCTAAGTCAAGAGTTCAACGGTTAAATCTGTTCGACAAGATCAGCATGTGACATTGTCAGTGCTGGATGGATGCGCAATGCGGCCAACCATGCCTCAATCGCTGCGGTGGGCAGCGTCCCCCGCTCTGTCACAATCCCGGAAACCAATTCAAGCGCTGTCGTATCACACGGCGGGTTATGGATGGTCAGATGCAGGCGCCGTTGATCCCAGACCTCACTCGCTGGCCAATCGGGAACTACCGGCGGCTGGAACTTGGCTGGCAGGAACTTGGTACTGCCGCATAATGTATAGAATGGCACGCCACTGGCTCGCGCAATCGCTGCCAAGCCAAATGTGCCAGTCTTATTGACTAACCCACGATGCGTCAACATATCGGCACCAACCAGAACAAGTTGGGCCGATGGTACTGCCGACAACGCCGCTGTATCAGCCATGAGTGTTACAGGGATTCCAAGGCTTGCCAGTACCTCGGCGGTGTGGCGGCCCTCACAAATCGGGCGCGACTCAGCGCATATAACCGAGAAGTGCCGGCCAGCGCGCTGGGCGTGCGAGAGCGCATACTGCACCGTTGTACTCAACGACAGCGTCACAATCGTGCTGCCATCCTCGATCAGGTTGAGTGCTTCTTCGGCAACATGGACGGCATGTTGGCGCAACTGGCGCTTAAATTCACTGGTTGCAATGGTGACGGCATTGTGTAGTTCATGCGGCGATTCGACCCCCTCGATCTTCCACAGCACATTGCTGACGAGATTGACCAGCGGTGCCATCGTTGGCCTCGCACGTATAATCTCCCAGCCCGTCTGCAATAACTCCTGCCGAAACGCATCTGGCGCACCAGTATCGCTACTGACACGATGTAGCAAGGTATTGGCGGCGATCTCGGCGATCTTCGCAGCCCCGAAACGCTGCTCGGGAACGAGCATTCGAATGGCTTGTGCGAATTGGGATTCCACAGCTAACCCTCCATCCCTGCGGTTCCCTCCTCGTTGCGGGGCGCGTAGGTCAAGCCGCATACCGTCACCGTTGCGCACGCGGCCACCACTTATCTGATCTTGTATCTTCATCATAGGCGAAGATGGCTCCGCTGGCAACTTTCTATGATTGTGCCTGCCTAAGTGGGTATTGTGCAAGCAATGCCCGAACAATCCCCTCCAACCGCTCAATCGCAAATGGCTTGGCCAGGTACGGATTACCCGATTGTGCTATCCGTGCCTGTGTCGCCGGCGTCATGGTATCACCAGTAATAAAAGCCAACCGGCTCGCCAGTTCTGGATCGCGCTCTTTGATCGCCTGATGCAGCTCGAAGCCATTCATGCCCGGCATCTTCACATCGGTCAACACCATATCAAATGGTTCGCGCCGAACAACTTCCAATGCCGCTGTTCCGCTCGTCACAACCGTTGGAATATGCCCAAGATCACGCAACAGCCGCGCCAGCAACAGAGCCACTGGTTCTTCGTCATCGACCACCAGAACACGGCAACGTAGCTGTCCTTCTGGTAGCGTTGCATCCTGATCGCCATCTGGTGTTTGCCCAACTCCCGTGGCCTCAGCAAGCAGCGGCAGCTCAACAAACATTGTTGTTCCCGAGCCAATTTCGCTCTCGGCCCAGATACGGCCACCATGCTCCTGCATAATCCCAAAACAGATCGATAACCCCAGGCCTGTTCCTTGCCCAACTGGCTTGGTCGTATAGAACGGATCGAAAATCTTATTCAGATTGGCCCGTGGAATGCCAACACCGGTATCGCCAACTGAAACGCGGATTCTGGGCTGGATGGACTGATTCGTCGTGCCATTTTCGCCAACCACCACTGGCGAGAACATCGTTTTCAGTGTGAGCGTCCCTGGATCACCCCGTTCAACAATCGCATGATGGCTATTGTTAATCAGGTTCAGAAACACCTGTTGAAGTTGAAATGGGTCGGCAACAGTCTGTGGAAGGTTTGAATCAAGCTGGAGATCAACCCTAATATTATCAACGCGCAACTGGTAGGCCCGCAGCGAGAGCGTACTCTTCAACACATCGTTCAGATCAACAAGCAGGCGTTGGGGTTTATGCTCTCGTGCGAACACAAGCAGGTTCTGCACGATTTTGCCGGCTCGCTCGGCCTGGGTATAGATATGCGTCAGATCCTCACGCACCTGTGGTGGTATCGTTTTGTCACGCAGCATCAACTGCGTAAAGCCCGAAATGCTTGTCAATGGGTTATTGAGTTCGTGGGCAACACCAGCAACCAACTGTCCAATCGCTGAAAGTTTTTCGGAACGCATCAACTGCTCTTCAAGCCGCCGCCGCTCGGTCATATTTCGCGCAATACAATGGATGCTCTCAGCCAGCCCGCCATCGTGAACCAGCCGTGCGCTGACTTCGAGAATAACCGTCTCTTCATCGCGGCGTACCAACTGCAGTTCGAATGGCTGAATGCTGCGCCCGATCATCAAATTAGCCAATTGACGCTGGGCAATCGGCCATGATTCGGGCAGGCTCAATTCCTCTAACGCTCGCCCAACCAACTCTGTTTCGGAATAACCAATCAGTTCTGGCCCAACTTTATTGATGCTGGTGATATGCAACTCGCGGTCGAGTGAGAAGATCAGATCATAGGCATTGGCAAACAGATCGCGATAGCGTGTCTCGCTGGTTTTTACCTGCTCATACAGCCGGGCATTTTCAATCGCAATCGCCGCATAATCAGCCAGTGCCGAGAGTAAATATTGATCATTCTCGCTGAACGTTCGCTCTGCCTGCTGATTATCGACAGCCAATACGCCAATCACTGTATTACCGACTGTCAGTGGCACCTGCAGGATGGCCCTCACCAGAAAGCCCGTCTTGATCTTGAGCGATGTGCCAGCAGATGCTTTATCCAGCCGTATCGGTTTACCCGTTCGCACAACCTGGCCGGCAATACCATCATCAATTGGCATGCGCAGGCGCTGGGCACGCTGCTCACCAAGGTTCTTGGCCGCCCGCAGATACAATTCATCCGCGTGTGGATCACGCAGCAACAGGAAGCCTTCCTCGGCGCGGGTGATATAAACGCCTGCCTCAACGATCCGAACCAGCACTTCTTCAAGATCGAGCAGCGAACTCACCGATTTACCAATTGAATAGAGAACCGTCAGTTCCTGCACCCGTTGACGCAGATTGCGGGTCAGCGCATCCTTCTCACGCGCCAATCGTCGTTCGCGCAACGCATTATCGATCACTCCTTGCGCTTCCGTCTCGCTGAAGGGTTTGATCAGATAGTTGCGGGCACCAAGCCGAAAAGCTTCGACAGCAATCGCTTCCGAACCATGCGCGGTCATCAGGATGACCGGCACATCATAGCCTTCCTGGGCAATCAGGCGCAACAGATCAAGGCCACTAATATCGGGTAATTGCAGATCAAGCAAGATCAGATCAGGGAGGCGCTGACGCAAACGGTTCAGGCCCTGTCGGCCAGTGTTGGCAATCGCCGATACATAGCCAAGTTCAGGCAGAACATACTCGGCAAGCATGGCACAGATCTGCTTACTGTCATCGATAATCAGGATTTCTTCCATATGCTCGCTACTAAGCCGCCAATCTGACCACAATACCTAACATGAAATGTTTATCGTTGCATTATACAGGAGTGCAACGCGCTCGCCAAGTACCCTAATATACGGGTTTGCGTCGGAACGACATTCATCATGTTCTCATTGCGATCTCACGGCTGTCTTAGGCTATGCTGGCACAATGATGGTGTCGCGGCACGCTGCCGCCAGAAAGATCTTCAATAGGAAAGTGAACGACATATGGACCGCGATATCAAGGTTCTATTCATCGGATCGCTGCTCGTCGCATTGATTGCCGGAACGATCATGGGCGCGATTGCAGGTGGTGGAGCCGCAATGTTCTTGGCTGGCCAGAAACCAACACCAGCATCAACACCCCAGGCTGTTGCGGCACGGGTTGCCGCTGCTCCAGCAACAGCACAGCCACAGACTGATCTGCCAACCACGACAACACTTGCACCAGCTACGCCAGCAGCGCCGCCACAACCACAGGCTGGCGATCAACCAATTGTTGCAGTGGTCAAGAGTGCTTCACCAGCGGTTGTAACGGTGATCAATACCCTTGGCAATAATGGCCCAGGCGGCGCGAATCGGGCCAGTGGCTCGGGTGCTATCATCGATAAAAATGGCTATATCGTGACCAATAATCATGTTGTTGAGGGCGAAGTTTCCCTGGCCGTCATCTTTGCCGATGGCAGCCGCCGCCCAGCACAATTGATTGGTACCGATCCACTCAATGATCTGGCAGTCATTAAGGTTGATGGCCAGGTTCCCGGTGTGATCGCACTCGGCGACTCAGATGCACTTCAGCCAGGAGAGACGGTTGTTGCCATTGGCAGCCCACTCGGCGATTATCGCAACACGGTGACGGTTGGCGTCGTCAGTGCGCTGAATCGCTCGGTTGGCGGCGATTCGCCGGAAGGCCTGATTCAGACAGACGCAGCGATCAATAGCGGCAATAGCGGTGGCCCATTGATCAATCTGCGTGGTGAAGTCGTCGGTATCAACACACTCGTCGTCCGTTCCAACCAGAGTGGTGCGCCAGTTGAAGGCTTGGGCTTTTCGATACCAAGCAATACCGTCAAGAATATTAGCGCCCAACTAATTGCCAGTGGTAAGGTTGAGCATCCCTTCCTTGGCATTACCTACACACAGATCGACCCAGATCTTGCAGCACTACGCGATCTGCCCGTCCAGGAAGGGGCGCTGATCAGTGAAGTAACCCCGCGTGGCCCAGCCAGACAAGCAGGGCTACAAGCAGGCGATATCATCCTGAGCATCAATGATGCGAAACTTGATGGAACAACCTCGTTACGACAAATCTTGGTGCAGTATAAACCCGGTCAGACGATCAAACTGCATGTGCTGCGCAATGGCCAGGATAAAACATTCGACCTGACATTGGGTACACGGCCAGCCGCATAGCCCTCACCCTGCTGCGTTTCCCCTCTCCCATTCGGAGAGGGGCCA
>Ga0163149_10006502_pt1 | contig 11974 bp, 8 predicted proteins | sample OliLakLV19MP5G1_FD_148604 | JGI IMG/M metagenome (GOLD analysis project Ga0163149, IMG submission 148604) | Freshwater microbial mat bacterial communities from Lake Vanda, McMurdo Dry Valleys, Antarctica - Oligotrophic Lake LV.19.MP5.G1 | ecosystem: Environmental > Aquatic > Freshwater > Lake >...
CGGACCTCCTATCTAACGGATTGATTCTGGAACAGTCCGTAGGGTCTGGCATCTAAGATACTTTGTTTGGAAATGTGAAGCAAATCAAAACTATCTTATATCTGCAATGTTTAGCCCTGCTGTTGGCATCTAAGATACTTTGTTTGGAAATGTGAAGCAAATCAAAACTGTACTTTGTTAGGTGGATAAGGCTTGCTATTTGATCTCTAAGGTAAAAAATAATTTTAAAGATATACTTGTCTTTATTTACCGGATTCTTATCTTTGCATATGTATAAATCCCTTGATGATGCACATCGAAAAAATCGAAAATTCAGGTCAGGTCAGGTTGTTTAACAGCCGGTATCTGGAAGTGCTAACTAAAGCGCATCCACTCCTTTTATGGAGCATGTATCTACCGCTCATCATCTACATATTGTACTACAGTAATACGTCGCTTGATTTTTCCATCCTCAAGGTATTATTGCTTTTTGCAGGCGGGGTATTATTCTGGACCTTCTTTGAATATATCGCACACGGGTTTATTTTCCATTTAGCAACCAAAAGTGAACGCGGACAGAAAATCGTCTATATTTTCCATGGCAATCACCATCATTATCCACGAGACAAGACCCGGTTATTTGTGCCCCCATTGCCGAGTATCCTGATTTCAGGTACTATTTTTGGCTTGATGTATCTTTTGATGCAACTCAATGCTTTTGCATTCTTTCCCTTTTTAAGCTTGGCTACCTGATGTATGGTACGATCCACTATGCCATTCATGCATGGCGACCTCCTTTCAGTTGGGCCAGAAGCCAATGGCGTAATCATCACCTGCATCATTATCAAAACGAACACAGGGGATTCGGTGTCAGCTCTACACTCTGGGATCATGTCTTCGGCACCATGTTTGATCTCAAAAATATCAAAGAGGATAAAAAGAAGGTAAAGGAGTTGATTTATTGAGGCGTGAGTGTATAAAATATTCGCTTCGCGAATATTTTATACACTCACCATTTTCGTCAAAACACAACCAATCTTTTGACTGCTTGAGATCCTTCTCCAACGATAAGGATAAAGTAGATGCCTGCAGGCAACTCCTTACCCAATGCTATGTGATTTCCTTCTAAATGGCCGGATGCCACCAGGCTTGCCATCGAAGTAAAAAGAGTGAATGTAAATTGTTTGTCTTCCGGAAGATTTCGCAATGTTAACGTGTGACATGAATAGCAAGGATTTGGAAATATCTCCAGCCAGGAAGTTGATGAACTGATTGATGCTGATGACACAGCCATGCAATCATAGTCGTATTCCAATGCCCCGACATTAGTGAGTGCTGGCTGTCTATTTGCATAACCATAATCATCCGATAATAAAAAAGGAAAAGACGGAGGCCTGCTATAGACCCAATCCATATTTTCAAGACATGGCGTGATAGAACTCAGTGAATCCGTGAGTAACCATGTAGTGCCTGAAAGATTTGGCCTTACGATGTCATCTGGTCCTTTATATGGATGATCCTCTACCCACAGATTTCCATCAAACGTGATATCCTTTGGACCTGGATGCAAAGGATGAAAGATCATATTGACAGGCTTAAGACTAGCATAGGTTTCGTTGTCGTAGGTGAAAATATTATTCGTGATCCGGACATTCTGCAGATAGCTGTAATTACTGTTGAAGAGGAAATTATACGCCGGAAAAAAAACATTTACAAATCCCGTGGGCGATACACCTGGCATGCCCAGGGTGCCCATAAAGGTATTGTTGAATATAAATACATTGCGGATGCAATTGATCCCGGCAATAGCAGTTGCGCCTTCCCAAAATCCGATGGCATTACCGGTGTTCTGAAAGATGTTGTTATAGACAAACAAGCTGTCCACATTGAGAAAGGTCTCCTCCGGAAAACTGCAATGCGTTGCACATCCTTCAAACACCGGAAAGTTACCTTCATCGCAGGAACCTTCATTGGCGATCAGTATGCCTCCACTAGCCCAGATGGCATCTGTATCTGCGGGACAATTTCTCCAGTATTCAGGTCCGATGCCAGGTGTATTATAGATCAGGTTGTGATGCAGTTTATTGCGGTATGCCTGTCCATTTCGGCTATTCTGAAAATTGAGCCCCTCCCCTCGCGTAAAGGCGATCTCGCTATCATGAATGGTGCACTCCGTACTGTTATAAAATTTAATGCCGCTTGGCCACTGGCATGGTGAGGTCAAATCATCACTTCCCGGCCTGCTGGAATACAGTGAATTGCATGCCCGCAGCAGGATCGTATCCACATCGCGCAATAACATGGAGAAAGACCCAACACTGTCTACCGTGATATCATCGATCAGCACATGATGCTGTCTACCGTCCGGGCTATTACGCCCTAAAAGTATACCAATACCCGTAGTATACTGCAATCGAAGATGTCGAATAAAAATGTGGCTGCCGGATAGCTGCAACAAATGTCCTGTGGCAAATTCATCCACGGTACCACCGATGGTGACTTTGCCTATCCCTTCGATACTGATGTTTTTGAAGACTTCCCCATTCTGCCAGGTATTGACAAACTGATGGAATCCACCGGATGTGCTATAATGACCTTCTTTTAGCATGATCAGGCCATAAGCATTGCCACCATTGATGTCCGGCGTACCAAAAGGCAATTTTTGAACAGCGACATCAAAAGATCTTACAGGTTGAGAAAACGTGCCAGGCGCGTCATCGTTGCCTTGAGGATCCATGTATACGGTATCGGTAATTGTATAAGGACCTTGATTGACAACAGGCTCGGCAATATTAAATTGGGCAATCAAATCAACCTGTAGAAACAAAAAGGAAAGCAGTAGAATGATGTATCGCATGTAGAAAAGGTCTTTGCAGTAAGGCCAAAGATAGATTTCTTACAATCAGTGAGTGCGTGAGACGTGTCGAAGCGTAGCGCAGATCCCGCCATCTTGTAATGATGCGGCGGGAAGGTGTGAGACGTGAGTGCACCTAAACATGTATCTAAACCGAAGCGCCTTCGCCTGGATGGGTTTTTATATCGGGGAAGCGTTTTCGCTTTTATCGCCTTTTTCGGTTAGGCACAGGTAAAAGAAAAGGGAGGCTTTTAGACCTCCCTTACTTTTCGTGACATTGACTGCCACTAAAACCCCAAAAAACCGAGTGTAATATAAGCAAATCGCTGATTTCTTGCAAAAGTTTTTTTTGTAGAAATACTACTACAAAAAGGGGCCCTTTCACCTTATATTTGATATCTCAAATAAGATAATGCCCCAAAAGACATGATTTCGCTAAACTATTCAGTCAAAAGAGACATTATAAGTGAGATTCAGTCGTTAATACCTTTATTTTGGACTTTTATATCATCATTTCCTGGTCATTCAGGAAGCACAAAAAGTATGGATTTATATGCAAACCTTGAAATTTGTTTCCCCCGATCAAAAACAACATCTCTTTGCTGACGCCGTACGTAAGAACGTAAATGACTACTTCAAAGAAAAAGGGATTTCCACAAAAGGAAATTATTCCCTAATCCTGCAGACAGTGATTATGCTGTCTATTTATATCACTCCGTTTATCCTCCTGCTGACAGTATCGATGAGCATGTGGGTGGCTATCGTACTGACGATCGTCATGGGGATCGGTACAGCGGGAATCGGCATGGCGGTCATGCATGGCGCTGCCCATGGATCCTATTCAGACAAAGCCTGGATCAACAATATGTTTGCGTCAACGATGTATGCTTTGGGTGGCAATGTATTCAACTGGAAGATCCAGCATAATGTCTTGCACCATACCTATACCAATATCAATGAGTATGATCAGGATATCGCATCCAAAGGGCCTATAAGGCTTTCGGACCACGCACCTATCCGGAAGATTCATCGCTATCAATATATCCATGCCTTCTTTTTCTATGGACTGATGACGATGTTTAAAGTCATCAAGGATTTTACCCAGATGGCCGAATTTAACCGGGATGGGTATGCACGCCAATACCAAACGAATCCAACGGCTGTATATCTTAAAATGGTAGCCGTCAAGATCATATACTTTGCTGTCATCATTGGTCTTCCGATATTACTTACGCCATTCACCTGGTGGCAGGTGTTGATCGGCTTTGCGATTATGCATTGGACGACCGGCCTGATCTTGGGTACGGTGTTTCAGCTTGCGCATGTGGTAGAAGGATTAGATCAGCCATTACCTGATAAGAGTGGTGTGATCGATAGTGACTGGGCTGTTCATGAGTTACATACGACATCTGATTTTGCCAGAAATAACCTCTTCCTCAACTGGTATGTCGGTGGACTTAACTTCCAGATTGAGCACCACCTTTTCCCCCACATTTGCCACATCCACTATCGCAAAATAGCACCGATCGTTGAGAAGACTGCCCGAGAACATGGACTGACCTATAATCTCAAACCCACATTCTTTGCAGCCCTCAAATCGCACGTCCGGAGGCTCAAGGAACTGGGTAGACCTGTTGCGCGTGTAGCAGCGTGAAATCCAGCTGGTTAGATAGCTAATCTAGATACCAGCTAAAACGGAATTTTAACATCGGTAAATCTAAACTATTTACCTTCTTAAACGTTTTCTATTCTACCTCTAAACTACTGATATAAAACAGATTATCATCTAATTTCCAAAATCAATCACCTGTTTTGTATTTTGCCCCCTCTAAAACCTGACCCGTATATCCTTTTAAAACAAAGTATGAGAACATTAAAATTCGCAACTTCCGATAAAAACCAACATCATTTTGCTGCTGCAGTTCGTAAAAATGTAAACGACTACTTCAGGGAGAAGGGCATCTCTCAGACAGCCAATTTTGCCATGGTATTGCAGACTCTGGTTATGCTTTCTATCTACATCGTGCCATTCACCCTGATCCTGACTATACCGATGAATATCTGGTTAGCGCTTGGCCTAGTGATTGTGATGGGACTTGGGACAGCAGGTATTGGTATGAGTGTCATGCATGATGCCGTGCATGGTTCCTATTCCAGAAAGGAGTGGGTCAACAAAATGTTTGGCAGCACCATGTACCTCTTGGGGAGCAACGTTTTCAATTGGAAAGTGCAACACAACATCCTGCACCATACCAATACGAACATTGATGGTTTTGATGGCGACATCGACTCCAAAGGGCCGATTCGACTTTCGCAAAGTGCCCCTTACAAGAAATTCCACCGTTACCAGCATTTTCATGCCTTCTTCTTTTATGGCCTGATGACACTGTCTAAACTGGTTCAGGATTTTACCCAATTAGCTGAGTATAATAAATCTGGGATCACCCGACAACTGAAAAGGAGCCCGGTAGCAGAATACATCAAGATGGTCGCATTGAAAATTATATACTTGTTCATCTTTATAGGACTGACACTCTTTTTTACTGAGTTCACCTGGTGGCAGGTATTGATTGGGTTTGTGATCATGCATTGGACTGCGGGATTCATCCTCAGCATCATCTTCCAGCTTGCGCATGTTGTAGAAGGTGCAGACCAACCGCTGCCGAATGCGGATGGGATTGTAGAATGTGACTGGGCTGCTCATGAGCTTGCCACCACCTCTAATTTTGGACGCAACAACTGGTTATTGACCTGGTATGTAGGTGGTCTAAATTTTCAGATTGAGCACCACTTGTTTCCACATATCTGTCATGTACATTACAGTGCTATCTCTCCTATTGTAGAGAAAACAGCAAAAGAATTTGGATTGAACTATAATCTAAAACCTCGCTTCAGAGATGCGCTGAAATCGCATATCCGGATGTTGAAGGTGCTGGGCAGACCTCAGCAAACCAATGCGGCGTAAAGAAACAAAGTTTCAAACTTTAGAAAAAAGAAAGAGGCCAATGTCTGATCGACATTGGCCTTTTTTGTTTTCGAGGGCAAGGAATCCCCTCTCCGTTTTTCGAAGGGTTGAAATCATCTCAAACTTTTCGAAGGTTTGAAACCCTTCGCAAGAAGCTCGGTCGTACCTATGGCACTGGATTCCGGCATCTTAATGATACCGGCACTATTTTGCGCAAGGGGATGAAACCATCTCGAATTATGTACCAAAGGATTCCAGCCCAGTGACAAAAAACCTTGAATTAAATTATAAAAACCCCTAATTTTAATAAAATCCTTCACCAATGGGAAGTACATATCACCAGATGTATATCTAGGGTGTTTTTACTGTCAAGTATCGGGCGGCATTAATACATCCTGAATGGAAACACCGCTTATTCAGCGTAATTGGAAACCTGATCAAGGAAACAGGGTGTAAACCCATCATCATCAATGGAGTTCAAGATCATGTCCATTGCTTCTTTGGTTTAAAACCATCTGTGTCTGTTTCAAATGTTATGCAAAACGCGAAAGCTAAATCCTCTAAATGGATCAATGAAAGCAACCTGCTTACCCAAAGGTTTCCATGGCGGATGGATTTGGTGCTTTTTCCTATAGCCAATCAGCAATTGGAAACGTCTTCAGATATATCCAAAACCAGGAAGCTCATCACAAAAAACAGAAATTCAAAGATGAATACATTGGCCTTCTTAAACTGCATCAGATTGAATATGATGAACGTTATCTATTTCAAGAATTGATCTGATGTTGATTCATTATCCAATAATGTTATATGGCGTTGAAACTGACAGCTGTAGTTGTTAAGTGCCGAAGGCAAAACCTCAAGTGCCGAAGGCACGACCAATTTGGAAACACCGGGTTTTAACCCGGTGAAAAAAAGTGGCGGAAGCCAAAACCAGAATCATAGATAATGTAAACTATACATCCCATAATTTGAAATCCGCAGTATCGACTACTTCTGAAACACCTTTACATAATCCACAATCATGTGTTGCGGAAATGCAGTTGAAGCATCAGGGCTACCCGGCCAGTTACCCCCAACGGCTACATTAAAGATGAAGAATTGGTTTTTATTAAATGGATATGCAGCTCCATTGAGCGTAGCAGGTGTGATCGTATGATATACCTCACCATCCAGTAAGAACTCAATGAGGTTATTTTCCCAATTGATAGAGAACACATGAAACTCATCCTGAAACGTAGCCTGTCCATCCAGATACTTCGTACCACTATTGAATTCATGCTCACTTGTATTGGCTCCATAATGGATAGTCCCCAGAATACGGTTTGGCAGGTCACCGGTCAACTCCATGATATCAATTTCACCACAGGCCGGCCAACCTACTGCATCGATATTGGATCCTAGCATCCACAAGGCAGGCCAGATACCTTGCCCTTTGGGTAATGCAGCTCTGATATCTATACGTCCAAATTTAAACTGCTTCTTTCCTTTTGTCACCAACCTGGAAGAGGTATAATCATGATCTCCGAAATTTTGCTGTTTAGCGGTGATGACAAGATGACCATCAACCAGGGAGGTATTGTCTTCGCGGTAATACTCAAGTTCGTTGTTGCCCCATCCACAATTATTGGGGCAACCATCACCGATCTCATACGTCCAGTCAGCCAGGTTAAGGGTCTCTCCATCAAACTCATCTGACCATACCAGATTATAACCTTCATAGGATTCAGGTGACTGATACCCACCGGAAGGAATCACCAATCCTGCTGTGTTGTAATCATCATCCTCAATGGTGATGGTAGAAATGGCTTTTTCCACATAGGTATTCAGCGGATTATAGAGTTGAATCGTGAAGGATTCTCTCGGCTCCCTCACCTCGTCTCCTACGAGATTGATCTCAATAGTCTTCTGGGTTTCACCCGGCGCAAATATTAACTGCCCTGTTGTGAGCAGTTCATAATCAAAGTTTGCATCAGCTGTTTCTGCTACGGCTGAGAAAGTAACGATTGCATTCGTGGTGTTTTCCCCGGTAAGGGTTACGGTCAATTGCATAAGCTGGTCGATATCCCCTTCCTGTACAGTCAGGTCAGTGATCGTCATGACAGGCAATGTAAGCGTAGGAGGTGTGCCATCATCTTCTTCAATACAGCCAGAGTAGGTCATGGACACGAGTACGAAGACTGGTATCATGAAATAGGTCAATGCTTTAATTGGCAGTTGTATAGATCTCATTTCAATAAAATTTTTATCATTTGTTCTTTAAAAAACACATCCATCAAACTTTCGTTCAGCAGTGGATCAAATTTCCGGAGCCAATTGGTGTTTCCTTATTGTGAAGGGACACAATAGCATGTGTCCCTTCACAATTCAATAAGGATCAATTCCAATCCATATTCTCTTCCTTCCAATCGTTTGATTGGTTGTATTCACCTTCTTTTGTTCCAGGACTTTTCCCGGTGTCCCTTTCAATACCTTTCATCATGTATCACTGATATACCCTGACATAATCTATGACCATTTGCTGAGGCCAGATAGCTGTATCGACGCCCATCTTTCCTCCCCAGTTTCCTCCAACGGCTATATTGAGCAACAAATGAAAGTCTAGATCAAATGGCCAGGCATCTGAGCCTTCATGCCGGTTGTAAAACGTATAATACACTTTATCATCAAACAGGAAATCAATTTTATCCGCATTCCAATCAATTCCATAATTGTGAAAGGTGGTACTGATGGTATTAGAGGCGACCCCTTTGGATTGTTGGGTTCCTAACATCCCATTAAACAGGTTAGTGTGGACTGTACCGAATATACTGTCAGGCAAATAACCTACATGTTCCATGATATCAATTTCACCGCTCCCTGGCCACCCTCCATAAACCCAGTCCGTCGGCAGCATCCAGATAGCTGGCCATACACCAATGCCGACGGGTAGTTTAGCGCGAACATCAATACGGCCGTACGTCCAGTCTCCTTTTTTCTTACTGACCAGTCTGGCTGAAGTATATGCATGGTCGCCCATTTTTTCACGATGGGCTTCTATGATCAGGTGTCCATCGGTGACACGGGCATTCTGAAATCGTTGGGATGTGTAATATTGTAGCTCATTATTTCCCCAACCGCAAATCTTAGGGCAACCATCGCCGAGGTCATATCCCCATCGCGTAGAATCAGGCAAGCCATCCTGTGCAAATTCATCCGCCCAAACTAATTTCATTCGTTTGGAATCCTTGCTAAAAGAGGTCAAACTAATCGTCACGAGTGCAATGAATGCCATTCCTGAAGCAGCGAGTAATATCTTTTTGAACAAATGTTTCATAGTGTACTTCCTTTATTGAAGCGTTTTATTGAACCACAAAGACCTGTTCAAACCAGCCCTGGGCCAAAGGCACACCATTTGGATCACGCTGACGTGCGCGTACTATCAATTCCGTTTCTGTGAGGGAGACGATATCAAGCAGATTGTCAGAGTCCCACACACCCATAAACTGGTCATCCGGAATCAGTAATTGATCTCTTCCCCCAATCCCAGTCCCGGCAAGGAAAATAAAATCAACAACCCCTGGATCGTAAGGTATAACTTTATATCCATCCCATGGATCAACGGAAGCACCATTGTTCTTGTTTTGAAAAACAAGGTTTTCAAAAGTGAAGCAATAGCCATCATCATACTGAGCTGCTTGCAAGCCATCAGCAGGAGATGTATACCATGAGAAATCATCATAGGTCGGACCGACTTTGACAGCACCGGGAGCACGGGAAAATGTCCAGCATTTCCCTCCGGGGCCACAATCACCGGTCAGCAGCGCCAACTTAGGATTACACGATTGCGGAGCATCCTTTACAATGATAACCTTTGTAGATGAAGATGGTGTTCCGCTACCATTTGATTTGGAAACGTACAATGTGATCTCAAACTCACCTTTTTTAGCGTACAGCACCGTATCCAGACTTTTCATCGAAGTTTTAGGGGTTCCACCCGGAAGGTTCCAGAACCGTTGAAAACTCCCTTCCGACAAATCCCGAATGACAAACCTGTTGGAATCACCTTGCACCATCTCCACACTAAACGCCGGATCTTCCGGTGTAGGAGGCAATGAAAATTCATCATTGCGTTCCGGTGCACAACCTGCGATGACAAAGCCAGCTATGATGATTATGATGAAAAGGTATCTATACATGTTTTTTACTTTTTGTTAGTTCAATTAACCTGAAGAAATAGTATCTCTGGTTTTGCCCCTACAGGGCAAGTATACACTCTCTCGTTTTTTATGTTACCGACCTATAGCCCCTATGGGGCACTAATACACATTACTCTCCTCACGACTCACAACTCACAACTCATACTTCGACTCCGCTCCGTACAGGCAACACTCACGATTCACAATTAATCACTGACGACTCACAACTCACAACTCATACTTCGACTCCGCTCCGTACAAGCAACACTCACGATTCACAACTCATACTTCGACTCCGCTCCGTACAGGCAACACTCACGATTCACAATTAATCACTGACGACTCACAACTCACAACTCATACTTCGACTCCGCTCCGTACAAGCAACACTCACGATTCACAATTAATCACTGACGACTCACGATTCACGATTCATAACTCATACTTCGACTCCGCTCCGTACAAGCAACACTCACGATTCACAACTCACAACTCACATATCAATACCCATTATTCTGCATCAACGCACCATTTGTGGCCTGTATCTGTGACTGTGGAATCGGGAATAATTCATGCACTCCAGTAGTAAAGCCCATACTGCCTAAAACTTCAGGAGCGCGTTCTGTGCGCACCAGATCGAAAAAGCGATGTGCTTCCATCCCGAGTTCAAGTCTGCGCTCTCTATAAATGGCATCAAGAAGGGCTGGTCCTGAAAAAGAAATATCAGGGATACTTACTCTGGCCCGAACCTGATTTAATGAATTCCTTGCGCCTTCTGCATCGCCTGTATGATAGGATGCTTCCGCATGCATGAGCAAAACATCTGAATACCTAATCACCCGGTCATTGGTCCCGCCATTTGGGTTGGGATCACCAAATGGAGCATCCTCACTTTTGTTGTTGAAATACTTTTTAGAATAATAGAGGTAAGGTGAGCCTGCTGCGGCATCAATAGTAAATACGCCCCTGTCTCCCATTTGATCACCCAATCTGAAAACGGTTGAGACTAACCGTGGGTCTTCAAATCCTTCTTTAAAAAACTCATCCACAAAATCCTGGGTCGGAATATTGAATCCATATCCGGCAAACTGTCCACGAGCCCTTGTGAATACATTTGTGAACGTACCCTCATTGGCATTATTCTTACCCCAGTTACCACCGGAAGCATTCATATATTGAATTTCAAATACTGATTCCGAATTATTCTCTCCATAGACCGGAAATATATCTGCGTAGTCGGCAACTAACACATACTCATTTGAATTGATGACCGCCTCTGCAGCTACTTTCGCTTCAGGCCATTTCTGACGCCAGAGATAGGTTTTACATAAAAGGGATAACGCAGCGCCATGGGTGATGCGACCCAGATCAGCCAGGGGATATTCACTTCTTTTCCAGAGTGCCACAGACGCTTCTGTCAGATCACTTTCAATCAACGTCCATACTTGATCTGCCGTAGCACGGGGCATATTGTATTCTGAGGGGGCTAATACATGATCAGCCAGGGGTACACCCCCAAACATCGTCACGAGGTTATAGAAATTCCATGCTCTGATAAATTTAGCTTCAGCCAGAATACGCGCCTTCAGTGCCTGGTCCATTTCGATGGGTGGTACTTTTTCGAGCACGACGTTAGCACGATAAATCCCTTCGTAATTAGCACCCCATTCGGATTCAAGGAGATCTGTGTTTGACTGCCCCTGAAATCGTTCGAGTAACAATAGCGCAAACACGTCATTATCTCCGCCACCGCCTTTCTCAGCATCGTCCGACATGATATCACCCCAAAACCATCTGAAATGTCCGGCAGGAGATAGCTGGAACTGCAGTGACGCATAGGCCGCATTGACAGAAGCAATAGCATCCGCTTCATTGCGATAAAAGTTTTCTTCTGTGGTTCCTACGATCGGAGATTTCTCCAGAAATTCCTTATCACACGCACTGAGGGCTATGGTCATCAGGATCATCGGAATGTATATTTTTTTCATGGTGTCTAAT
>Ga0163149_10006503_pt1 | contig 11973 bp, 10 predicted proteins | sample OliLakLV19MP5G1_FD_148604 | JGI IMG/M metagenome (GOLD analysis project Ga0163149, IMG submission 148604) | Freshwater microbial mat bacterial communities from Lake Vanda, McMurdo Dry Valleys, Antarctica - Oligotrophic Lake LV.19.MP5.G1 | ecosystem: Environmental > Aquatic > Freshwater > Lake >...
GTGGAAGGACGCGAGATGCTGCACACCACAGCCCACGCGGTGCAGCGGGCCGGAGCGCGACTGCTGCGTGGCGGCGCGTTCAAGCCGAGGACGTCGCCCTACGCTTTTCAGGGCATGGGTGAGCCCGGGCTGCAGCTGCTGGCCGACGTTCGTGCGGAAACCGGCATGCCCGTCGTCACGGAAGTGATGGATCCGCGGCAAGTGGAGTTGGTGGCGGCCTATGCCGACGTACTGCAGATCGGCGCGCGCAACATGCAGAACTTCGCGTTGCTCACCGAAGTCGGGAAAGTGCAGCGACCGGTTTTGCTCAAGCGCGGACTCTCGGCGACGATCTCCGAACTGCTGATGGCGGCGGAGTACATCATGGCGCAGGGGAATGGCGATGTGATCCTGTGTGAGCGTGGCATTCGCACGTACGAGACGGCGACGCGCAACACGATGGATATTGCCGCGATTCCCGTGCTCAAGCGCGAATCGCATCTTCCCGTGATCGTCGATCCGAGTCACGCAGGCGGACGCGCCGATCTTGTCGCGCCGCTGGCGATGGCGGCGATCGCTGCCGGCGCCGACGGCCTGATCGTCGAAGTGCATCCGGAACCAACCAAGGCACGCTCGGATGGCGAGCAGTCGCTCGAGCCAAGCGCCTTTGCCACGATGATGCAGCAGGTGCATGCGATCGTGCAGGCCGTCGGTCGCACGATGTCCACCGACGCTGCGTCCATCGCGCGGAGTGCCGCATGAGCGCGCTCGGTCTGATGTCCAGCGCACTATCCACGCCGGAGTTCGCGCCACGGGACGAGCGCGTGGCGGACGAGCGCGTGGCGGACGAACGCGTGGCGGACGAACGCGTGGCGTCGGGCGACGCGACGCTCGCCGATCTGCGGGGCGAGATCGAGCGCGTGGACGCGCTGATCATCGGCGCCATCGCGGAACGCATGGCATTGTCGCGCGCCGCAGGTCGCGTGAAGGTGGCGTCGGCGCAACCGGTCACCGATCCCGCACGTGAAGCCGCCGTCGTCGCGCGCGCGTCGGTCCTGGCGCGTGCGGCGGGGTTGCCGGAGGACGAGATCCGCGCGCTCTATTGGCGAATCATGGCGATCTCCCGACGCGCACAACTCGATGTGCAGACGGAGGCGCGACACCACACCTGATGCACAGGACGAGCACACGTGCAATCGCCGTGCCGTGCCGTGCGTTCGCAGCCGCCGCTCACGAACGGCTGACGCATGACCCAGTCTGGCTCAGGCACGAGGGAGTGTCACACGGAAGCTTGCCCCCGTGGCCACCTCGTCGAGGGTGATTTCGCCGTCGTGCGCGTGCGCGATGGCCTGCGCAATGGCGAGTCCGAGGCCGGCGCCGCTGGCCTGCTGCACCAATTCACCGGTGCTCGATGCGGGCTCGCGTACGAATCGGTCGAACACGCGCGCGCGCAGCGTCGTCGAGATGCCAGGGCCATTGTCGGCAACGACGAACGTGACCTGCGACGGTGTGGCCGTGAGCGACGCGGTGACGTACCCGCCGCGCGGTGCGTGCTTGAGCGCATTGTCGAGGAGATTGAGCAGGAGACGCGTGAGCAGCGCGCGATCGCCCATCGCGAACGCTCCACCAGCCGGTTGCGCGGAGATCTGGCACTCGATGACGGCACCGCGGGTCCGGGCGATCGTACGCACGCTCCGCACGCCAACGCTCAGCAGGTCGGCAATGTCCACGCGTTCGCGCCGGTCGAGCGGACTGCCGGCGTCGGTGCGCGCGAGCAGGAACAGATCGTCCACAATGCGCGTCAGGCGCACGGACTCGTCGCGAATGACCGCCATGGCGTCGCGATACTCACTCTCGTCGCGTGTCGCGCGTTGCAACGTCACATCCGCTTCGCCACGAACGATCGCGATCGGCGTGCGCAACTCATGGGACGCATCGGCGACAAACTGCTTCTGCTTGCGGAAGGCGACATCCACGCGTCCGAGGAGATCGTTGATGACACGCGCCAGACGTCCCAGCTCGTCGTGCGCATTCACCACCGGCAGTCGCTCGTCGAGTGTCGCGGCAGAGATGCGCGCCGCGCGTGCGGCCATCTCGTCCATCGGCGCCAGACTGCGTCGCGCGAGTGCGTAGCCCGCCGCGACGGATACGATCAGCGCCAGCGGAATGACAAACGTCAGGGTCGTGCGCACACGCGCCAGCACGGCCAGGTCATCTTCGCCGGAGCGAAGCACCGCAACGATGAGCGCCGGTTCGCCCGCATAGTCCTGCCCGCCAGGCACACGCACCATCGCCGCGCGCCAGTTCACCTCATCGATGCGCACCGTGCGCAGCGTCACTTCACCGGGCTGCGTTGGCTGCATCAACAGGTCACGCACTGCCGGTGGCATGGCCAGTGTATCCGTGCCCGTCGCCAGCGGCGACGTCGTCGAATCGGGCAGCGCCAGACCGCTGGCGCGACTGCGTACAGGACCACGACTCGCGGCGACGAGACGCGCCGCTTCGTCGATGATGAAGACATCGAGGTCGCGCGTGCGTAACTCGCGCAACGCGGCACGCGCGGCATCCGTGCGCGTGACATTGCTGCTGCTGCGCGCTGCGCGACGTTCCGCGCGAACGGCCGCAGCAATCGCCCGCGCCGACTCGCTCGCCGCCGCATCGCCGTTGGCACGCAGCACCGACGTCAACGTGACAAAGCCACCTCCGGCGAAGGCGATCAGCACCATCGCCAGCACGCTCGCATTCCAGAGCGTCAATCGCAGCCGGATGGAGGCGCGCAGCTGCATCACGCCGCCGTGCCGTCAGTCAGGATATATCCGGCGCCGCGACGGGTGTGCAGCAACGGCGTCCACGGATCACGATCGATCTTGCCACGCAATCGGTTCACGTACACTTCGACGGCGTTGCTGAACGGGTCGTGATTGTCATCCCAGACATGCGCCACAATGTCCGCACGTGAAACGACACGTCCGGCATGACGTGCCAACAGCTCCAGCAACGAATACTCCTTGCTGGTGAGATTGATCGCCACGCCCCCGCGCGAGACAGTGCGGGCGAGTCCATCAACGTGCAGATCACCCACCCGCATCTGCGGCGATTGCAGCACATCGGGTCGGCGCAGCAGCGCGCGCACACGAGCGAGCAGTTCACCAAAATCGAATGGTTTGGTGAGATAATCGTCGGCACCCATGTCCAATCCGGCAATGCGATCGGCGATCGCATCGCGCGCGGTGAGCATCAGAATTGGCGTGGTGATCCCGCGTGCACGCACGTCGCGACAGACGCTCAGTCCATCCGTGCCGGGCAGCATCACATCGAGAATGATGGCGTCATAGCTGTTGACGGCGATCTGTACGATCGCCTCCGCACCATCACCCGCGACGTCCACGGCGTAGGTGGCCTCGCGGAGTCCGCGCGCGATCACGCGCGCCAGTTTCGGATCATCTTCGACAACGAGCAGACGCACGGGAGAAAGGGACGAAGGGTGGAGTGACGCGTGCACTAACGGCGCCTCATTTGAGTTGCGCGCGTTAATCGGCAGTTAAGGTCAGCGCCTCTACACTACACCAGGACGGCGTACGCGGCATGGATGCGTACTCCACAGCGTACGCGATTCGGGCATGTTGTCGCGACCACAGATCACCGATCCGCGAACCAGGGGCGGGACCCGAAGTAAGCGGACGGTGTGCAGGACACGAGGTGCCCGGGCCAAAAACCCGGGCACGTCGTGCGTTCAGGCTTGGCTCGTTCGCCGGGTCGCAATCGTGCGCTCGCGCTCTTGAGGACGACGGCGGAACCAACTCGCCACGAGATAGAACTCGTCGAGATCGTGCGTGGGGATGTCTGCACCCGCCGGGTCCGGGCCCTCAAAGATGCGCTGCGCCAGGGTGGCCAATGCTTCCTGCGCTGCCGCATCCACCGGGACCGGCACCTCGGCGCGCACGGTGCCACGTCGAATGAGATACATCCACTCGGCGCCGGCCGGACCCCTCGCGCGATACTGGAACGTCAGCCGATCCACGTTGGCGTGAAAGTGCTGCACGCGTTCGTACAGCCATGACACGCGCTCGAGCCGGTCACGCAGGACCGCCGCGCGTTCGAACTCCAGGCGAGCCGACGCGTCGAGCATGGCATGCAGCAAGGCGCTCACCGGTGCATCACTTCGTCCCTCGAGAAACGCCCGCACCGTCGCTGCGGCCTGGCGATACGCCACACCATCGCCCGCGCCCATGCAGGGCCCGACGCAGGTGCCAAGATCATGTCGCAAACAGCCGGGTGCACGCGTGCGCACAACCCGGGTCGCTGCACGCGCGCCAGCCCGAGTCGTGCGCGCCACCTGTTCATCGGCAAACCAGACCGCACCGGATGCACCGTTTCGGCGCACGTCATCCAGCGAGCAATCGCGAATGCCCGTGGCGTCGGCCAGTGAACGCACCGCGTCACGCAACCGCGAGACGCGACGGAACGGCCCGAACAGCGCCACCGCATCGGGATCGTCGGAGCGCGGCACGACCCGCAGCGCCGGCACCGGCCCGCCGGTCAGTGCGACATAGCCGCGCGGCCAATCATCAGTCACCATCATCGCGTTGAATGGCGGACGATGCGTCTTGATCAGCCGCAGCTCGCGCAGCAGCGCACCGAACTCGGTATTGGTGTACTCCCACTCGATGCTGAACGCATAGCGCAATATGCGTACGGCCTTGTTGCGACGACCTCTGGCGCGAAAGTACGAGAGCAGTCGCGTGCGCAGCGCGCGTGATTGGCCGACGTACAACACGAGACCGGTCGGGCCGAGCATGCGGTACACGCCCGGACGATTCTCGCATCCGGCGCGGACGGTGTCGCGCAGCGTCCGCCGTTGCACTGGCGTGGACTGCGGTGGCTTCACGTGCAGGCGAACAGGGGGAGTCTCCACCCCGGAATGCTATCGCGACGGCGCTGGTGGTGTGAAGTCGTCGTCGTACTGGCGTGACGCGCGGAACTCCGCGGCCTCGCGTCGAATCGACTCCAGCTCCGGCGGCAGAATCTTCTCGACGTGCCGAATCATCATCGACATGCGCGGATGCGACGCGAACCGCTCGCGGTGCCGATCGAGGAAATCCCAGTACAGCAGGTTCATGGGACAGGCATCGGGTCCGGTGCGCTGCTTCACGTTGTAGCGACACGCGCCGCAGTAGTTGCTCATGCGATTGATGTACGCTCCCGACGCCACATACGGTTTGGAGGCGAGTGTGCCGCCATCACCCCACGTGCCCATTCCTGCCACGTTGGGCAGTTCCACCCACTCGTACGCATCGGTGAACGCACTCCAGTACCAACGCGACAACGCGGCCGGCTCCACGCCAAGCAGTGTCGCGAAGTTGCACTGCACCATCAGGCGGGCGATGTGGTGCACACGCCCATGATCGCGAACAGATCGAAGGCTGTCCGACAGGCACCGCATGCCGCACGCGGCGTCGTTCCGACCCGACTCGTCGTGCGCGTTGTCGTGCGCGTTGTCGTTGTACACTTCACCGTCGGGTGCCCAGAACCATGCCGGTAACGGTAACGATGCCTGCAACGCATTCGCTGTGCGGAGCGCTGGCATGAGCTGCCAGTACATGCCGCGGATGTACTCGCGCCAGCCGAGTATCTGTCGAATGAACCCCTCGGCCGACGCGATCGGGACTGCGCCATCGCGATACGCGCGTTCGGCGCGCTTCACGACTTCGAGTGGATGCAGCAGTCCGATATTGAGCAGCGATGACAGCGCCGAGTGCAACAGGTCCGCCTGACCGTGCACGAGCGCGTCTTCGTACGGACCGAATTCCGGCAGACGCTCGACGATGAAGCGCTCGAGCCACACCTTCGCATCACGTCGCGTGGTGGGCAGTGCAAACGAGTCGACGTTACCCCATCTCCCGCGCCATCCGCGCACGCGCTCCATCACCGCACGGGTAATCGCGTCCGGCGTCACCGCCACGGGTTCGGGTACCGCGCGCCCGGCCGGCCAGGGTTTGCGATTTGCCGAGTCGAAGTTCCACGTACCGCCGGTCGGCTTGCCGTCGGGCTCCATCAGCACGCCAAGCTTCCGACGCATCTCACGATAGAACCACTCCATGCGGAACTCCTTCCTCCCCGCCGCCCATGCCGCGAAATCCGTACGCGTGGCGAGAAAGCCCCGATCCTCACGCAGTTGCAACGCGACCCCCGCATCACCGAGCAGTACGCGAGCGCGCTCGAGCTCGTCCACCATGTCCTGCTCACGTCCTTCCGTGGCCACCACACGTGCTGCACCAAGCTCGGCGGCGACGCTCAGCAGCCCTTCGGCATACGAGGGTGCGCGACGATAGATCACGCGATACCCGGCCTCCGTGAGCGACTGCGCGAAGTGCTGCATCGACGACAGCACGAGCACCAGCTTCTGACGGTGCCACGGAAGCGATGCACCCTTGGCGACCGACTCGAGCAGCACGACTACGACATCCGAGCGCGGCTCGCGTGGCAGGTTGGCGACGAGGCGCGAACACTCCCACGGCGCGACGAAGGCGAGCGTGATGGCGATCGACATGCCCACACAAGATCCGCGAACGCCATCCCGTTCCCGTACGTTTGTGCAGGGGTGCTGGCGCAGCGTTCGCGCGCGTGCTCCGAGCGCATCTGTTCCCTCCGTGAGGTCCGGAGCGCATTCTCCCCGCACTACCACAGGCGTTCGCGACGGCACTCCTTCTGCTCGCAGACGAGATCACGCCGTTCGAGTTCACATCGTCAAGCAACGGAGACCGGATCGTGAAGCTGTGGGCGTTCGCGTTGCTGCTGACGGTGCTGATTGCATGCGGCAGCACGCCGGCGAAGATGGTCAAGTCTGCACCCCGAACCGGAGCGGACCGGGTGCTCGTGGTCGTCAACTCGCGTAGCGCGGCGGGCGATTCCGTCGCGCGCTACTACATGGAGCGTCGTGCCATCGCACCCTCGCATCTCGTGCGTGTGGATGTGCCGCTGGGCGACGAGATCAACGAACTGGCGTACCGACGGATGATCATGGCGCCGATTCGTGCGGCGATCGAGTCCCTGACCGTGCGTATCGATTTCATCGTGCTGACCACCGGCATTCCCCTGCGACTCAATGGCCGCAACGGCTACAGTGTGGACGCGATGCTCGCTGGAATGAACCTGTCCATTCCGCCGATGGTGGGATTCGATTCACTCTGGATCACTCGATACCGGAATCCGTACTACAACTCCGCTGAGCCATTCAACAGCGATCGCTTCGCAATGTACCTCGTGACACGACTCGACTGCGCGCAGACGCGCGATTGCCTGGCGCTGGTCGATCGATCGCTCGACGCGCGCGCAGTTCGCGGTCCGTTCTACTTTGACGCGACGCCACCACGCGATGGCACCGATGGCTACGCGGTCATGAATCGCTTGTTGTATGCGGCCGCCTTCCGACTGCAGTTTCGCGGCCTCGACGCACCACTCGATACGTCGTCGCGCTTTGTCGCGTTCCCAGATCCGGTGATGGGCTACGCCAGCTGGGGGAGCAACGATGTGCGCTTCGACAGCTCGGCGTATCACGCAGTCCGTTTCCTGCCCGGTGCCCTCGCGGAAACCTTCGTCTCAACGAGCGCGCGCACGTTTGGACCGACGGTGGGCGGTCAGAGCAAGATCGCGGACCTCATCGCACAGGGCGTTACTGGGGTGAAGGGCTATGTGAGTGAACCCTATACGGTCGCCTTGGCCAATCCGGACATCCTCTTCGATCGGTACGTACGCGGCTTCACACTCGCGGAGTCGTTCTATGCCGCGTCACGCATGGTGCTCTGGAAGGATCTCATTGTCGGCGATCCATTGTGCGCACCTTATGCACTGCAGCCGCAACCAGCGGGGTAAGCGCCCGCACCGTCACGTCGCACGGACGGTGTGTCGATCAGCGTCGAACGAAGTAGACATACTTGGCCACCAGTCCGCCGCGTTGCGGTCGGGACCACCGGACATGCTCCAGCACGGACGTGTTCCAGTTGCTGTTCCACACGACGTACAGATCACTGCCAGGCACCACTGTCCAACGAATGCGCGCGTTCAGCGAAGCCCGGTCCGACTCGTTGTCCCATTGCGCGAAAAGTGTCGTATTCAGGCGCGGGCTCACGGCGAAGTCGGTGCGCAGTCTCGCGGTTTGCGCGGAGAACGCGACGTCGCGCAATGCGATGTCGGAGTGCACGAGGTCGAGGCTTGCCAACAGGTGCGGCGAGCGGCGAATGCGCACACCGGCACTGATCTCTCTCGAGGTGCCATCGTAGAACCCGCCCGCGCTGATGCTGCTGGACAACCGAACGGTACGCGCCTCCGAGCCGCTGAACTGCAGCTCGACACGATTCCACCAGTAGCCGCCTGGCGCCAGTGTCGCGTCGGGAAAAATCTCGAAGTCTTCGGTTGGCGCGTCGAACTCGCGCTGCACGTTGAGCTCCAACTGATCGCCAGTCTGGAACTGCAGCCCCAATGGCTTCACCTCGAGCGACGCGTTGTTCAGTCGCCAGTCGAGATCCCACACCACGTTGTACGAGAGCAAGTCGAACTCGATTTTTCGGATGGGCCCGCTGCCTGGGCGTGGGGTGATGCTCGTACCGCCGCCCAATCGATTGACCCCGCGCTGCTGCACAAATCCAAGCGCCGGATTGAATGCGGCGTCGATGCGATCGAACCGGACGACGATATCCGCATTGTCGTTTGGGTAGTCGATCATAAAGCGATAGTGCCCGCCAATCGGCGCGCCTGCGCTGTCACGACTCCAGGCCGCGTTGCCGAGCAGCACGAGATTCTGCTCGTCACCAATAACGTACGGCAAGTTGAAATCGACACCGCCATTCACGTTCGTACCACCGACACCGGGGTCATGCATGGTGGCCATCGCACCGAGGTAGCCGCGTCCGAGCACGTCGTGCTTGACGCGCGCGACCAGATCGGTCGCATCGTCGTTGTCGCCGGTTCGTGCCGCAAGGAAGCCGATCTGATTGCTGCCCGCCCGACCCTGCATGCGCACGCCGAAGGGAATGTGTACGGGTGTACCTGCGCGACTGAGTCCTATGCGTCGCGAATAAAACAACTGTGTCTGCTGCGTGCGACCGAAATCGAAGATGCCGGCGCCTTCGGTGAAGAACGGTCGCTGCTCGGGAAAGAAGAGTGGGAATCGGGTGAGATTCACCACTTGACGATCGACTTCCGCCTGCGCGAAGTCCGGGTTGAGCGTGAGATCGGCCGTCAGCGTGCGCGTGACGGGAACCTTGATGTCCACGCCGATGTGTCCGTAGGAGCCGGCTGGCACCGTGATCGAATCGCGACCCGTCGAGAAAAGTTGTCGCTCCGGCACGCGATTCTCGCTGAGCACGTATGGGCGAAGTTCGGCACGCGCGCGTGACGGCAAGCTGTCGAAGCCTGCGACCACGCCCTCGCGCTCGAGAAAGCGAAGGCCTTCGGTGCGTTTCCACGAACGCCACAGCTGCTCTTCGTTCTTGCGCCGAATGAAGCGCCGGAAGTTCATCCCCCACAGTCCATCGCCGTCGTGATAGCGCAGCGTGGCCCACGGGATGAGCATCTCGATGAAGTAGCCTTCGTCGGTGATACGCGCGCGTGCATCCCACACGCCATCCCAGCTCTCGTTCCCGGACTCGAACGTCAGATGCTCACCATCCCACAGCGCGCCGTTCGCGTTGGTGCGGAAATAGAAGCCACTGCGCTGATCGTACAGTCCATCGATGGCGACCGAGACATAGTCGTCGGAACCGAGGCTCGCGTCGCGTCGCAGCTGCGAGCGCACGATCTTCTGCGGCTCGCGATCGTAGCACCACCAACCAACGGCGAGCCCCTGCGGCGTGGCCAGCAATCGTACGACGGTGCGCTCGGTTGCCGGCGCGCCTTCCTGCGGATCGCGTTGTGTAAACTGCGTGATGGAGTCGGCGCGCAACCACTCCACTTCGTTGAACTGTGCGTCGAGTGTGATCCGACGCGACGTACGGAGGGCGCGAGGCGCGTTCGCCGCCGCGCTGTCTCTGTTCGATTCGACGCGGGTGGACGTCGTGACGGACTGCGCTCCCAGCAATCCGCTCACGCCCATCAACCCGACAGCACCGGCGATGATGCCGCCGGCGACAATGCTGCGGGAGACGATGCTGCGGGCGCTGCGCAGGCGGCGGATCAATTCGCCTCGTCAGTATCCAACTGTCCGCTCATCGAACGGGACACATGTGACCACGACATGCCAACGCCGAGCAGGATAGCGGTGCAGATCTCGACCACGTACGTGATACCGCGCGCTGACTTCGCACTCACCATCCCGGTGTCCACCAGCAGCCAGACCAATCCGCCCGCGATCGCGAGCACGAGCACAGAGCCGCCCAGGCCGATCGATCGGCGCGTGGCGTTGAGAAAAACGATCCATCCACTGAGCAATGCGACGCCGGCCAGAAACTTGATCGATGCAGAGCCGGTCGATGGCGTGTTGCCGATGAGCGGTGCGATCGCCCAGTGATAGAACGAGATGCCCTCCGGGTTGTACGTCAGGAAGACGAGTACGAGTGCGGCGAGCGCGCGTACGGCGATCCCGCCAAGCCCTGGTCCACTGTTCGCCATGATCGCGGTCTCTGCGATGAGTGTGACAGCGCGTTCGCCCAACGTCGCCGATCAGCGCCGTCGGTCGAGCAGCAGCTGTGCGTTCGTCGCCACGTCGGGCGACGGATGCTTCAGATAACGTTCGATGAAACGTGTTGCTTCCCGGTCTGCGTAGTACGAGCTCAGCTCGAGCGCACACACCAGCGTGGCCTGATCGCCGGCACTCTCGGCGATCTCCTTGAACAGCTGGAAGCCGCGCGAATAGTTGAGTCTCGCGGCAATGTCCTGTGCCTCCTTGGGCAACGCCGGGGACAACGCCTCCGCGCCACGCCCGCTCGTGAAGAGCGGGTTGCGCAGCGCCAGGCAGGAATCCATCGCCTGCACCGCCAACGTGCCGAGGTTGGGACCACAGGCGGTCAGCACGACGGTCGTGCCCATCAGGGCGCTCATCAGCGCGATCGTCAGGCGACGTACACTCAGGCGACGTGCGCTCAGGCGACGTGCGCTCATGCGGCCACCACCCGCTTGGCCACTTCCACCAGATGCTCGGCGGTGATGCCGTACTCCTTGTACAACGTCTGATAGGGCGCGCTCGCACCAAACGTCTCGATGCCGACCACGGCGCCCGTAGTGCCAACCCAGCGATACCACGACATCGGATGCGCGGCTTCGATCGCGACACGTGGCACGCCGGCCGGCAACACGAGATCGCGATAGTCCGCGCTCTGCTGCGCGAACAGTTCGAGCGATGGGCAGCTCACCACGCGCGCCGCAACACCCTGTGCGGCCAACTGCGCGCGCGCGGCGCAGGCGATCTCCACTTCAGAACCCGTCGCCATCAGCACGACGTCCGGCGCCGAACCGGCGCTGTCCGCCAGCACGTACGCGCCACGAGGCAACCCGACCTGGATGCGCGCGCGCTCGTTCAAGTACGACAGCTTCTGACGCGTCAGCACGATGGCCACCGGTCCACTCGTATGCTGAATTGCATTGCGCCACGCCTCTGAGACTTCATCGGCATCAGCTGGCCGCAGCACCACGAGATTCGGGATGCAGCGCAACGCCGTCAGCTGCTCGACGGGCTGGTGCGTCGGTCCGTCTTCACCAAGTCCGATGGAATCGTGCGTGAAGACGTAAATCACGTGCGTGCCCATGAGCGCAGCCAGTCGAATGGCGGGGCGCATGTAGTCGGAGAAGACGAGAAAGGTGCCGCCGTACGGAATGATGCCACCGTGCAATGCCATCCCGTTCATGATCGCGCCCATCGCGTGCTCACGAATCCCGAAGTGGAAATTGCGGCCACTCTGTACCGTCGGCCCGAAGTAGTCCGCGCCCTTGACGTTCGTGAGATTGGAGCCGGTCAGGTCGGCCGAACCACCAACGAGTTCCGGGATGTGCGGCGCGATGGCA
>Ga0163149_10006506_pt1 | contig 11970 bp, 9 predicted proteins | sample OliLakLV19MP5G1_FD_148604 | JGI IMG/M metagenome (GOLD analysis project Ga0163149, IMG submission 148604) | Freshwater microbial mat bacterial communities from Lake Vanda, McMurdo Dry Valleys, Antarctica - Oligotrophic Lake LV.19.MP5.G1 | ecosystem: Environmental > Aquatic > Freshwater > Lake >...
GGCCTCTTCATGATTATAATGAGTACCTTGAGCATAGGGTGTTATGTTTATACCCTTCGCATAAAATTCCCCGTTGCTAAAATAGCAATAACCATCTTGCAAATTTACTTTGCCTTCGCGAATAGATTTTATTTCTGTGCCCCGCAACACAATGCCTGCAACAAATTTATCAATCAATTCATATTGAAAGGATGCCTGCCTGTTTCGAATATTTACAGTATTTGAAAACCGCTTTTCTGCCATTTTACTTTATCTCAAACAATTCTTTTAACCTCTCTTTGGTTAACATTTTTTGACCAGTTCTCCCTGTTGCAATAATCCTTTCCCCACAGAAAGCTTCAATTGTACAAATTAATTCGTTACCCTTCATTGACTCAACTGTGGCCGTGATTTCAATTTCGGCACCCACGGTGGCAGGACTTTGATGTGTAATACTTAAGAAAGTCCCTACTCCTTCTTCCTGTTGCTCTTTCATTTCCAGAAAAAACAATCTGGAAGACCACTCAAAATCGCGCGCTAAAGCAAAGGTAGAATAAACCGGATGCAAAACCTCTTCATGAAAAGCCGCCACATCGTGTTCGGTTACCTTTTTCCTATATACTTTCTTGTCGCCAGGTTTGAAAATGAGTTTCATATTAATTACCAATGGCAAGATTAGCTAATGGAGCAACATCAAGGCTACTGAATTTATTTTCCAAAAATTTATAATGAGCCGCTATCGCAATCATGGCTGCATTATCAGTGCAGTATTCAAAATCGGGGATGAAAATTTTCCAATTTTGTCTTGCACCGTACTGTTGAAGAGATTTTCGCAACTCAGAATTTGCAGCGACACCACCTGCAATGGCAATTTGGTTTATTCCTGTTTCAGTTGATGCCTTTGAAAGTTTCTGCATCAGCATCTCAACAAGATGATATTGCAGGCTGGCACAAATGTCGTATTTATTTTTCTCTACAAAGTCTGGATCAACTAATTTTCGATCGCGCAGAAAATATAAAAAAGCAGTTTTGATGCCGCTAAATGAAAAATCATAATCAGGAATAGAAGTAGGCGGAAACTGAAAAGCCTTTGGGTTACCTAACTTCGCGAAGCCATCAATTAATGGTCCACCAGGATAAAGAAAGCCCATCATCTTGGCTGCTTTATCAAACGCTTCGCCAACTGCATCATCTCGGGTCTCGCCAATAACTTTCATGTTTAGATAACTTTCCACAAGAACAATTTGGGTGTGACCGCCACTTACCGTTAGGCAAAGAAATGGAAATGAAGGTTTTGGGTCAGCAATGAAGTGCGCCAGAACATGAGCCTCCATATGGTTGACTTCAATGAGTGGAATATCCAATGCAACGGCCATACCCTTGGCAAAAGAAACACCTACGAGCAAAGAGCCCAACAAACCTGGGCCACGGGTAAAAGCAATTGCATTTAATTCACCGGGCGCAATACCTGCTGAAGTCATTGCTTCGTTAACTACCGACAGAATCTGTTGTTGGTGCGCGCGCGAGGCAAGCTCCGGAACCACTCCCCCATATTTCTGGTGCACTGTTTGTGAGGCAATTACATTATTAAGTACCTTGCCATGTTTAACCACTGAAGCTGAAGTTTCATCACAAGAGGACTCGATGGCAAGGATTACAGGATGCATTTAGTAATAAAATGAAGTTGCAAGTTATCAAAAATCGCCTTTTAAGCCTGACTAGAAAGACGGTGCTCTATTCTGCCTATCTTTTTGTGGTATTGCTGTTTCTTAGCTTCGTTTTGTTTCAAATTCCTGCTGTACAGTCAAATCTAGCCAATCGGATTACGTCAAAATTCTCGAAAGTATCTGGCTTTGATATTTCTTATACTGACATTTATTTGGTTTGGTATGATCGGTTAGAGCTTAAAGGGTTGATCATTAAAGATCCCGACCAAAATAAAATGATAGAAGTGGGTAACCTACAGGTTAATTTCAGCCTATCAACTTTACTGCTCGATCAAAACATAAACATTGATGCGATTACACTCGAAAACGGAAGCATAAACCTTGTAAAAATTTTAGCAGGAGATTCTACACGCGATTTGAATATCAATCTATTTATTGCAGAGATTAATAAACAATCTGCGAGTGGAAGTCAAACACAGGGCTCCCCGAAACTAAACATCGGTGAAATCGGAATTTATAATACTGCTTTCAAGTTGCATGATCCTCAGCAAGATTCATTAAAAAATGCTTTCGATTTCAATCACATCAATCTTCAAATAAATGAAGCCAATGCCAATAACTTCAATCTTATTGGCGACACCATCCAATTCAAACTAAACACCCTAATCGCGGAAGAAAAAAACTGCCATCTCCCCATTCATAATCTCTCAACATTTTTTAGAATCTCACAGAACTCCATGGAGTTTATGGGATTGAATGCAAATATTGGGCAAAGTAGAATTTCAGATACTTTAATCTTTACGTATAAGAGCCTTGTAGACATGAATGATTTTAATAATAAAGTTTCTATAAAGGGCACATTAAAAAACACATTACTGTATCCGGAGGATCTTGTGCTGTTTACACCTGGCGTTAAACCCCTCCCTCAACCCTTAAGTCTCAGTGGAAACATAACCGGTAAAATTTCAAGGTTCCAGTTCCAAAATATGGCGCTGGCGCTGGGTCAAACAAAAATCGTTGGAAGTTTGCAATTGGATGGACTTCCGGCCATCAATGAAACATTTATTAATCTCAATGTAAAAGAAGGGGATGTTAACATTCAAAATCTCGCATTTCTTTTCCCGCAAAATGTTTTTGACAAGTTAACTCCACTTGGAAAATTTAAACTAGTAGGAAAGTTTACTGGATACATTGATGACTTTGTCGCCAACGGAGATTTCAGAGGTCAGTTTGGCCAAATAAAATCTGATATCAATCTTAAGATTGATCAGGCTGCAGTAAACCAATCTACTTATAGCGGAAATCTCAATATGAATGATTTCAATCTTGGTATTTTACTTCAGGATACAGCCCTGTTTCAAAAAGTAACAATGATTGGACGCATTAAAGGAAAAGGGCTCACAAAGGAAACCGCGGACTTTACTTTAGTTGGAAAAATAAATTCTATTGGAATTCGTAAATATAAGTACTCGAACATTACCACAGACGCGCGATTCGCTACGCAGTTATTTAACGGTTCCATTAATATCGATGATCCAAATCTAAAATTAAATGCAACCGGATCAATCAACATTCGCAAAGGACAAGAACTCGTTTCGATAAGAGCAAGACTTGATACACTTATAGCTGATCAATTACAACTTTCAAGGGTTCCTTTATCTATTAGTTCATACGTTGATATTGACACTAAAGGACTGGAGTTAGATAGTTTGTTTGGAGATGTTATCCTAAGAGATACCTTTATTAACTATCGAGAAAAATCACTTCAGATTGATTCTATTTCTATAAAGTCACTACTTGAAGACAATAAAAGAAAGCTTCAACTAAGAAGTTCATTTGCCGATGTGGATTTGAAAGGTGATTTCTTTTATTCATCCTTGTTTCAGGATTTGAATAGGCTCGCAACAGAATTCAAACTTAACATTAGCAATGAACCCGATGAACTGAGGACATACTATGCAAACAAACCGAAAGATGGACAAGATTACTCCGTTTACTTTCAAATCAATCTATATGATATTAATCCGGTACTTGCACTCGCTAAGCTTGACCTTGCCCTGTCCGACAATACATCTATTCAGGGAATTTTTTCAAATGGATTTACTTCTAAAATACAGGCGTTCGCCCAAATTGATACAGCCACCTATCAGGGGAAAAAATTTATTCATAACGAAATAGAGTTTTCTGGTTCGAAGATCAGAGATAGCACGAGCGTTCTGGCCATGCTTTCAATTAGCTCTGCGAGGCAAGAACTTTCAACCGTTTTAAAAACCAAAAATCTATTTTCAGAGGCGATCTGGAATAAAAATCACATTGATATAACCTTGGATGTAGATCAGGAAGGAACTACTAATATTGCGAGAGTACAGTCGGAAATTGATTTTTTGACAGACAGCACTCGAGTAAAGATACTTCCAACCCGATTTCAATTATTAGAAAAGACCTGGCAAATAAGTCAGGACAATTTTATTCTTTTAAAAAATAAAGAATGGTCAATTAAAAATCTAAAATTATACAACAACAACGAATCCTTGCTGGTAGATGGTTTTGTCTCTCAGAATCCAGAACAAACGCTAACACTCACGATCGCCAACTTAAATCTCGATATTATTAATTCAATAAGTGCAACTCCTCTTAGTGGCATTGTCAACGGAAAAATTGAAGCAAAAGATGTTTATAACGCATTGTTTCTTCAAAACAATATCACGGTAAACGACCTTGTCGTTGATAAATTTTTAGTTGGAGATGTAACTGGCACCAATATCTGGAATCGCGAGCTAAATAGATTTGACATTAGTTTCTTTATTGATCGTCAAGAAAAAAGAACCCTTGAACTTGCAGGCTTTTACAATCAAAGTAAAGAGAAACCTCTATACTTACATGCAACCTTGGAGGAAACGGACATCAAACTCATTGAACCATTTCTAAAGGGAATATTCTCCCAAATGGGCGGAACACTTTCGGGTGCCTATGAAATAACGGGAACATTTGCCGAACCCCTGATTGAAGGCGAAGGAAAAATCAAAGATGGACAAATCACGATTGATTACTTAAAAACCAATTATACATTCAATGGCACTTTGGGTATTACACCGCGGGAAATTATTTTTAAAGATTTCGATTTGTTAGACGGATTTAAAAACAAAGGCTACTTGGATGGCTATCTTACTCATCGCAATTTCTCAAAATTCAGAATAAACCTCGATGCCAACTTTAGCAACTTTCAAGCCAACTTTAGCAACTTTCAAATACTTAACACCACGTCTAAAGACAATAGTTTATTCTATGGTCAGGCCTATAGCACCGGCAAACTAAATATTTTTGGTCCGCTGTCTAACATGAAAATATCAGCCACGGCCAGAACATCAAAAAACACACGAATCTACATTCCAATAAGTGGCTCAGGTTCGGTTGAAAAAAGTGAATTTATCACGTTCGTACATTTTAACGACTCGTTGCAAAACATTACTGAAAACAAGAAAAAAGTAGCTGCCCGATCGGATGAACCGAGCGGAATCGTTCTCGATTTAAATTTAGACATCACACCGGAAGCGTATACGGAAATTATTTTCGACATTAAGGCTGGCGATATCATCCGGGGTTACGGCAATGGTGATATTAGTCTACAAATTGATACCAAGGGTGAGTTCAATATGTTTGGCCTCTACGAATTTGAAAAGGGCTATTACAATTTCACGTTGTATGATATTCTCAACAAAGAATTTAGCATCACCAAAGGCAGTCGCATCAGCTGGTCTGGCGATCCGTATGCGGGAGTTCTAAATTTAACAGCTGTTTACAGGCAGAATGCATCCTTCGCTCCAATTTTACCGAATCAAAGTGAGGAGATTATTTCTTCGCCCCAAGCCCGCAGAAAATATCCGGTAGAGGTGCTGCTTAAATTAAATGGCGCAATGCTTTCGCCACAAATTACTTTTGATATTGATGCTAAAAATCTTCCAGAAAATGTAACCACGGAAAATGGTCAAACTATTCAACCGTATTTTGCTTTCAATGCCTTTAAAGCTAAGCTAGATCAGCAGGAACTAGAACGCCAGGTCTTTAGCTTAATCATCCTTCGCAGGTTTTCCCCACCCGATGCCTTTAGTACCAGCGGTTCATTATCGAATAGTGTTAGCGAGTTACTTTCCAATCAACTAAGTTATTGGCTTACACAGGTGGATCAGAACCTTGAGATTGACATAGACTTAGGTTCACTAGACCAGGAAGCATTCAATACTTTTCAACTCAGGCTTTCGTATTCATTTTTAAATGGCCGGTTGCGAGTTACCCGTGATGGTTCGTTCAACAATCAATACAGTTCTGAAGCCGCGAATTTAATTGGAGATTGGACGATCGATTACATTTTAACAGCCGATGGAAAGTTTAAGATTAAAATGTTCAGCCGATCAAACTATAATCAGCTAAATAGTTCTGTAGGTTCACAAACGGCCGTTACAACGGGAGTAAGTTTGCTTCACACGCAAAATTTTAACCAGCTAAAAGACTTAATTCAATCCTCGCGTGACAAGCGCAGAAAGCAAGTTCTGGAAGATCCGCCCAACGAAGATGCTATCCTTGAAGATGATGATACGAAATAGGATTTCTTTTTTAAATCTGATTTCACTAATCAAGAGATCTGGTATCACTATTTTGATTTCAATCATTAGCTACACGAGCGTAGCGCAAAATACAGACTCTGCTTCTAACCTAAATTCAAAGCGATTAAAAACTGTTATTATCGGTTCAAGCGTTGCTTATGCGGGAAGCATGGTTGCACTAAGTTCAATCTGGTATAGTCAATATGATAAGCAAGAATTTCACTTTTTTAATGATGCCAGGGAATGGAAGCAAATGGATAAGTTGGGTCACTTTTATTCCGCGTTTCAATTATCTTCAATTGGTTCCCGAACTTTACAATGGAGTGGTGCCTCAAAAAAGAAATCAGATATAGCAGGTGCAATCACCGGTTTTGGTATCATGTCATCCATTGAAGTGTTGGATGGTTTTTCAGCAGGATTTGGTGCGTCTGCAAGCGATCTTCTGGCTAATGCTATTGGGGCAGGTTTTTATATTGGGCAGCAATCACTCTGGCACGAAACAAGAATCTACCCTAAGTTTTCATTTCAGCGCACCGCCTTTGCCCCCCAACGGCCTGAGTTGTTGGGGTCGGTACTATTAGAAGAGATGATCAAAGACTACAATGGTCAAACATATTGGCTTTCAGCTGATGTCGATAAGTTCGTGCGGTTTCCGAAATGGTTAAACCTGGCCGTTGGTTATGGAGCCGAGGGCATGTTGTCTGCAAATGATGCCAGTAATATCGGCCAAGGTCTAATGCCTTACCGGCAATATTTTGTAGGAATTGATTTTGACCTAACGGCAATAAAAACCCGTTCCAAACTGGTAAATACATTAATTTATGTAGCAAACATGGTGAAATTACCGGCTCCCACTTTAGAAATTTCGAAAGGCAAAGTGAAAGGCCACTTCTTTTATTTCTGATTGAGACTTGAATTTACCGGTCTTTTATTACCTTGTTCAACCTAAAACTTCTATCGTTATGGATTTAACAGCTTTCATGAAAAAATATGCCGATGAAATTGGCGGCCAATTCACTGAATATGATCAAACACAATCAATTGTAATTGTTCCAGTTTCAGGAAATCGCTATCAAACTGTAATAGGCAACATTCGCCAAAATGAATTGTACAACAGAAGGCTAATCTCGTTTACGTCAAAAGTATCCGCCCTGCAATCAACCATTGATTTCAAGATGTTACTTGAGCAATCCGCATACTTTAACTATTGTCGGTTTGTCATAAAAGAAAACTATTTGCAAGTAGAAGCCTCCACAGCTTTAGATTCAGCCACTGAGAGTGTAATTAAAGAAATGGTTCAAGAGGTTGCAAATCTTGGAGACCAATTCGAATTAAAACTCACCGACTCGGATATTCACTAGACGCTCTCAATTTCCCGGTTAAGTATGTAAATTTGCCAAAATGCAAGCTGGCTTATCGCTGCGCTTTATAGCACCCTGGGGGGTGGCTATTTGGGGGGGAGGAAAGTCCGGGCAACATAGAGCATCGTACTTCCTAACAGGAAGGGACTGGCGGAAGCGTCAGCCACAGAGAGTGCCACAGAAAACAAACTACCTCTACCCGACTTGTCGGGTTAGGGAAAAGGTGAAAAGGCGGGGTAAGAGCCCACCGGTCTTGAAAGTGATTTCAGATGCCTGGTAAACCTTACGAGTTGAAAGGCCAAATAGGCTCCGATCAAGAACTGCTCGTTCAAAAGATTGTTTCGGCAATCCATCGGAGTTGGGTAGGCTGCTTGATCCTGGCGGTGACGTCAGGACTAGATAAATGATAAGCACCCCGACTTGTCGGGGAACAGAACCCGGCTTATAGGCTTGCATTTTATTTTTTATTTATCAGGTTAAAATAAATTTATATAGCGTGCCCAAAGTACTCATCATCGAAGACGAAGCCAGCATCCGAGCTGTGCTTAAAGACATTCTTAAAGATCAAAAAGAATTAAAACTGGAAGTAGATGAAGCTAAAGATGGTGCCGAAGGACTCGTTAAACTCGAAAGCGACCACTACGATGTAGTTTTTTGCGACATCAAAATGCCAAAAGTTGATGGCATGGAAGTACTGCAACAAGCCAAAGAGAAAGGTATTAATTCTACGTTTATCATGATCTCCGCTCACGGCACAACCGAAATAGCGGTTGACGCAACAAAATTAGGAGCTTACGATTTCCTCCAAAAACCACCCGACCTTAACAGACTGCTCATTACGCTGCGCAACGCGCTTGATAAAAATAGCCTTGTAAAAGAAACAAAGATTTTAAAAAGGAAAGTTTCAACTAAATACGAAATTATTGGCAACTCAAAGGCTTTGCAAGAAGTTAAAGAGATCATTACAAAAGTTGCACCCACAGAAGCCAGAGTATTAATACTCGGACCAAATGGCTCGGGAAAGGAGCTAGTTGCTCGTCAACTGCACGAAAGCAGTGCCCGCAGCAACGGCCATTTTGTTGAAGTAAACTGCGCGGCCATACCATCTGAACTAATAGAAAGTGAATTGTTTGGCCATGAGAAGGGCTCTTTTACCTCAGCGATTAAACAGCGACTTGGCAAATTTGAACAAGCTGAAGGCGGCACATTATTTTTAGATGAGATTGGTGACATGAGCCTCTCTGCACAGGCAAAAGTATTACGAGCCCTTCAAGAGAATAAAATTACCCGTGTGGGTGGCGAAAAAGATATTTCCGTTAATGTGCGTGTGATTGCGGCTACCAACAAAGATTTAAAAAACGAAATAGCTGAGGGTCGGTTCCGCGAAGATTTATATCATCGGTTGTCAGTAATTGTAATCAAAGTTCCTGCGCTAAATGAGAGAACAGATGACATACCGGTGCTTGTCGATAAATTCTTGAATGATATTGCCAACGAATATGGCTCGAAGAAAAAAGAGATTGATAAAGACGCGCTCGGAATAATGCAAAAACACGACTGGACAGGAAATATCCGCGAACTGAGAAACGTGGTGGAGCGCCTAATAATAATGAGTGAAGGATCGATTGGATCCGCTGAGGTTAAGAAATACCTTTAGAAATTAAATACGGCTTTCAGGCGTAGTTTTCTTGACTTCTTTCTTGCTATAAGTCGGGCAAGTATACTGGCTGCACGAGGTCAGAAACGCAAGAAGGGCAACAAAAGCTAGAATTTTCTTCATAATTAGTGGCTTTACAACAGACAAAAATATCAATCTTTTAAATTTTTGCAAACTCTATGTAGGGAAATTACCGTTTAACGACAAAAACGACTACTCAACTAATAAGTTACAACCCCTCGAATCGCTGTTATCAATTCTTCCAAGTACCTCAAACATACCATTTTGATCAATCCTTCCTAAATCCTGAGTTTCAATAAACGCACAGGAATAGAAATTTGCCAAATCAATCACCTTTATTGCTCCCACTTTACCCTTAACGACTGAAAAAGGATCATTGATATCCCGAATCATCACTTTCATCCAGGGCGGAGTTTTATAGTAACCACCACCCGAGGAATAGGCTTGAGAAAATAGCTCCGTCATTCCATATTCCGAATGAATAGCTTTTACATTAAATCTGTGAGTTAAATACCCATGAAGATCTTGGCGGGTCCACTCCTTTCTACGCCCTTTCATTCCCCCGGTTTCCATTACAATGCATTGGCTTAAATCAAGCTGAAATGCTTCTGCCAAATCGAGCAAGGCAAATGAAACACCCCAGATAATAATTTTTTTCTCGCCCTCTTTCAAAAACTCAATTTTCTGAACCAATTCATCATAATTATTTAAATAAAATCCTGAATGCACGGAATTGCTCTTAGCTATTAAATGTTGAATCATGGCAATCAAAGATGAACCCGTCCGCTCGAGATAAGACGGAAGCAGCGCCAGAATGTGATATTTTTCTGAAGCTCCGTAAAACTTTTCAAAAATCTGCTCAGATAATCTCAGATAGAAGTCGAGATCTTTTACCAAGTGCTTGCTAGTGCTTGTTAAGGATGTTCCACTACTTGTAAATTCAGTTTCGGCTATCCAAACTCCGGTTTTTACGGATTGGGTTTTAAAAAAGCTGATGGGCAAAAAAGGAATTTCTTCGAGGGACCGAATCGCATTTTGCTCACAATTTAAATACCGTAAATATTCACGATAAATCTCGTTATTTTGAGCCTGAAAGCGGAAGAGCTTCAGTGCAATATCCTCAAAGTTATATTCGTTTACTGAATACAAAGAATCTTCAAAACTTTTATATGTATCCAAGTGTTGTTTATTTTACAAAAGTTAAAGGTAGAAAATGAGATTGATACGCGGCTTAGGACTTTTTTTGTTTATTTCCTTTGGGATTAGTGCCTGCTTTAACCCGCCAGAATATCCAGTGCAGCCTCAAATTGAATTTGAAAGTGTTGAGTATAGGGAATTTGGAACCGGATTCGATGCGATTTTCGATTCGTTAATTTTAAAAATAAGATTTCAAGATGGCGATGGCGATCTGGGATTGAATCCGTCTGAGATTTCCGACCCCTACAATAATAAGTATTTCTTCCGTTTTAGCAATGGAGCCTTTCTCAATTATGAGGACAAGCGAACTAACCCAAATTACGACACGCTCCCTGAATTTATAAAGCCTTTTAACTGTATCAATTGGGAAGTTACTCGCGAAAATAATATAGTCAAGGACACACTTTACTTTCAACTGAACCCAAACTACTACAACATAACCGTAGATTTTCTTATCAAGAATTTTGACGGGACATACTCCGAGTTCGATTGGACAAAAGAATTCGACTTTCCAGGCTGTGGTGGAACGTTCGATGGTCGATTCCCAATCCTATTTAAGGATAAATCTGGTTCTCCGTTGGAGGGTACTATAAAATACGGGATGGGATCTACCGGATTTAAAGCATTATTTAGCAATAAGCCTCTAAAACTAAGAATACAAATAAAAGATCGAGCCCTAAACAAAAGTCAATTGATTGAAACGCCTGATTTTACACTTTAGTAAATTTTAGGAAATCGCGAGGGATCTGATTCGCTCATCAATTCGTAAGCTGAATCGTAAACATCCTCCACATTAGGTTTGGAAAAATAATCTCCATCAGATCCATAGGCCGGTCTATGCTCTTTAGCTGAAATGGTGCGCGGAGTTGAATCAAGAAATTGATATCCCTTTTGAATTTCCAGTACTTGCTGCATCATAAATGCAGTAGCGCCACCAGGCACGTCCTCATCAGCAAAAATTACCCGGTTGGTTTTCTTTATAGATTCAACAATAATTTGATCGATATCAAAAGGTAAAAGGGTTTGCACATCAATTATCTCACACGAGATGCCATCGCTTTCTAACGCTGTTGCCGCGTCCATCACAATACGACACATCGATCCGTAAGTCACGATGGTAACATCCGTTCCTGCCCTTAAAATTTCAGGAACCCCCAACGGTATTGTAAACTCACCCACATTCTCTGGCAATCTTTCTTTTAGCCGATATCCATTCAAGCACTCGATTATCAATGCCGGATCATCGGACTGTAGCATCGTATTATAGAATCCTGCAGCCTGAGTCATATCCCTTGGAACAAGAATATGAATGCCACGAAGCGCGCCTAAAATCATTCCCATGGGGGATCCAGCATGCCACACACCTTCAAGCCTATGACCCCGGGTTCGAATTATTAATGGTGCCTTTTGGCCACCTTTAGTTCTATATTGAAGACAAGCCAAATCATCAGACAAAATCTGAATTGCGTAAAGCAAGTAATCCAGAT
>Ga0163149_10006516_pt1 | contig 11960 bp, 9 predicted proteins | sample OliLakLV19MP5G1_FD_148604 | JGI IMG/M metagenome (GOLD analysis project Ga0163149, IMG submission 148604) | Freshwater microbial mat bacterial communities from Lake Vanda, McMurdo Dry Valleys, Antarctica - Oligotrophic Lake LV.19.MP5.G1 | ecosystem: Environmental > Aquatic > Freshwater > Lake >...
GCATTTACTACATGAACAGGCTTCAAAATATAAGTAATAATCAAGATTATTTTCTTTCAATTAATGATCCAAGCTTAATAGAACCTAATAAAATATTAAAAGTGATTCAATATGAGCATCCCATATTCACTGTAGAAGCTATGCAAGCACAAAAAAGCTTGCACTTGTTGAATAATAACGATAATAACACCTATTACTGTGGCAGTTATTTCAAATATGGCTTTCATGAGGATGCGCTGGCATCCGCTATTGAGATTTGCAAAAAATTATAATAGATATAAGTATGAATTTAGAATCGTGTATATACAGTTGCGAAGTGTGGCACCGCAGATATTCACCTAAAAAGCACTATTTCAAATATAGTATCTACATGTTTTATATTGATCTAGATGAGTTAACATTACTCAATTCTAAAATAAAATTATTTGGCTACAATACTTTTAACTTATACAATTTCAGAGATAAAGACCACCTACAACTCAACCCATGGCAACATGATATAAATACTAAAGAAAATATTATAAAATATTTGGCAAACAATAAAGTAAATATAAATGAAATTGGAAAAATAAAATTATTGACCAATTTGGTAACTGCAGGCTATATTTTTAATCCCGTATCATTTTATTATGTATTTGATAATCAAAATAAACCTTTGTGTGCAGTAGTTGAAATATGCAATACCTTCCATGAATTAAAACCATATTTCATTGCGATCCACGAATGGAATGAAAAATACTTTGAAAATAAAGCTACTAAATATTTTTATGTATCTCCTTTTATTCAACACAATTCAGCATTTCACTTTCGACTGCAAATACCTTCCGAAAGTTTAACAATACATATTGATGATTTAATAGATGATGAGATTATATTAAAAACACGATTGCAAGGGAAAAAAGCACCACTTTCTGATCGTACATTATTATTCTACTTTCTCTCTATTCCGTTTATAACATTTAAAATAATTATAGCTATACATTTTCAGGCTTTAGTGCTATGGATGAAGAACTTGAAATACTACAAAAAAGCCGATCATATTGATTTGCAAAGAGAAATAACAAGACCACATAAATCCTTAAAAAACCATGGAAACTACTATCAAGAAAGCGAAGCTGTATAATCGCAAGTATAATTTATTTGAAAATCTTGTATTGAAAGGATTGAAAAATCTTCCATTTGGTAGGCTTACTATTACTTTACCAAATGGAGATTTATTGGCGATAGGCAATGGGAAAAGCAATATTGAAGCCAATATCTACATTAAAAATGCCAATTTTTATAAAAAATGTGTACTGTACGGAGATCTGGGTTTTGCCGAAGCATATATTAATGAAGATTGGAACACTGATAATATCACTGAGGTAATCCGTTTTTTTATTCTCAATCTTGAACATACTTCTTTTATGAGCGGTGGAAAGTGGAAGCAAAAGGGTATCAATTTATTTCGTTGGCTCAACAAAATATACCATTCCAGCAGAGCAAATACATTGCTTGGTTCTAAAAAGAACATAGCCGAGCATTACGATTTGGGTAATGATTTTTATAAACTATGGCTTGATAAAACAATGACATATTCCGGTGCTTACTTTATTTATCCAGATATGAATCTTGAAGAGGCGCAGTATAGTAAATACGATAGGTTATGCAGACAATTGCACCTCAAATCAAGCGATTATGTACTTGAAATTGGTAGTGGCTGGGGTAGCAATGCTATTCATATTGCTAAATATTATGGCTGTAAAGTTGATACCGTTACCATTTCAGAAGAGCAATACAAATATGTAAAAGAGCGTATAGCTATAGAGAAATTGAGCGACAAAGTATCGGTTTACTTAAAAGATTATAGGCTTATTAAGGGTAAATACGATAGAATAGTATCTATTGAAATGCTAGAGGCTGTAGGTGCGAAGTATTACAAAACCTATTTCGATACTTGTAATTCTTTGTTGAAGCCACATGGCTTATTTGCCTTGCAGGTAATTACTTGTCCTGATAGCCGATTTAATGAACTAAAGAATAATGTAGATTTTATACAAAAACACATTTTCCCAGGATCTCTGCTGCCTTCTATTGCAGAGATTACAAAATCTATAAATGCTACTAGTAAATTCACCTTAATAAATGCGAAAGACTTGGGAATTGATTATGCTAAAACATTGCATATCTGGCATTTAAGTTTCAATGCGAAAATAGAAGAAGTAAGGCAACTCGGCTATTCCGAAAGCTTTATTCGCAAGTGGAATTACTACTTGTGTTATTGTGAAGCTGCCTTTGAAATGCGAAATATCAATGTGATGCAGCTGGTGTATTCCCGACCTAATAATGTAGGGTATTGAAAGATTTATTTAGTTTGAGAACATGAATAGTCTAGCTTCCGAGATTTAGGAAAACTATAAAACTAAGACTAATTTTGAGAAAAACAGCAGCGTATGAACAGTATAAAAGAGGCCTACCGATATTTAGAAAATGCAAGGGACATTCTTAGTACAAAGGTAAAAAAAGAAGATGGTTATTATCAAGATAAGAAATATATAAAAATGGCTGGGCATACTGCCTATGCTGGCGTATTGGTAGCTTTAGACGCATTATTAAAGCAAAAAAAAGGCAGAAAATCTATAGAATGGTATAAAGAAGAGCTCTCTGAAATTGATAGAAAGATATTAAACAGGCTGGATTCGGTGTACGAACAATTGCATTTGGTAATGGGCTACGATGGCCATGGCAAAGAAAGTATAGTAAAAGAAGGCTTTAGTGATGCCGAAAAAATTATCGAATGGGTTGAAATTAGATTGGCTGCTTGATGAGATTGTCTTTCGTTTTATATTCGAAACCCATACTATTTGCTACTTCCAAGGCAGTTTGATTGTAAATACTGCCCCATTGTTGTTTCTCACTTGCACTTCACCGCCATGTGCCACCACAAATTGTCGCACAATTGCAAGCCCAAGCCCAGTACCATTTTTCTTTTTTCTTGTCACAAATGGTTCAAATATTGTCTTTTGTATTTCAGGTGGTATACCAGGGCCATTATCAATTATTGAGATGGTAACTTCGTTGTTTTCAGTATCTACATTGGCATTGATTTCTATTTTAGGATCAGCAACTTTATTGTCGTAGAGCGAATCCATCGCATTTTTCACAATGTTGGCAATCACTCTTCGCAATTTGCTTTCATCGCCCGAAATAATAATATCGGAAGTGAATTTTTTGAGCACAGGAATTACCCCTTTATTTTGAAAATCTTCGTCAGGCTGTATGCCATCGTCTATTATTTTATTAAGACTAACTGGCTGTTTCTCAATAGAAGTTTCTTTTATAAAATCAAGAAAATCGTCAAATATTTCGGAAGCTTGGCTACTACTCACATCTATTAAATCGAGCCAACCGCTTTGCACATTCTCTTTGCGCATTTGGTCGGTAAATATTTTTATGCTTTTAATAGGCGACCGCAAATCGTGCATTACCATTCCCAATGCACTTCCAATGGCAGTAAGCTTTTCCTTTTGCAACAGTCTTTCATGCAGCTCTGCATTTTTTATGGCTTTGGCAGCATTTTGCACAAATAATTTTAGCAAATAAAGTTTTTCGGTTTTGAGTTTTTCATTGCGTTTCAGGATGGCGAAAATGGTATAATCGTCCAATCTAGTAAGTACTATTTCATCTAGCTGAATAATTTCCTCTTTTTTCAGGTCGATAGTTTTAACCTTCTCTATCAAATCTTTCAAATTCACTTTCTCTTCAAGGGAACCAATGGAGAATATTTTTTCGTAGCTGAAATCGTCATGCAACTTGCCAAGTAAAGCCATATCGGTTTCTACATAAGTAGCAAGTTGATCGAGAATATTGCGAAGCAGAGAATTGAGTTGAATTTCATTGAGGCTGGTCGAAGAAATCACCTCAATCAATTTTTCTAAATTGCGAAGCTTGTTGTAATCGGTAACCGCCTTGGTAGCCAGTTGAATAATTTCTTCAGAGGCGTATGGCTTGCAGTGATAGCCAATGTTCTGCCCTGCTTGCTCTACTATTTCATCAATAGAACGGTCGCTATAAGCAGTCACAAATATTATTTCGACTTTGCTATCGTATTTTCTTATTTCGAGGGCAGTTTCAAGGCCATCCCAACCTGGCATTCTCATATCGAGAAAAATAACCGCGAAAGGGCTGTCGTTGGCTATCGATTTCTTTACCATTTCCACGCCTTCCATTCCGTTGGAGGCTTTCCTAACAGTGAAATTAGGAATATTGCTGCTATGCACTGCAAGTATTGGTTTCTCTGTATCAAAAAGCACACTTGCTGCCATGCTTATGCTTTCAAGTTCTTGGCTAGTTCTTCTAGGTACAAGTATTTCTTCAATATTATCTCTTATTATTTCCTCATCATCAATCACTAAAACCGAGGTATTGATATTTTCCTTCATTTCAAAATAGGGTATATAAAGTATTGAATATTATGTATGTTAAATGATTTTTAGTTTTATCGTTACTAATGCTCCTCTTCCCTCACCCCCGCTGCTAATTTCAATACTTCCCGAGTGGCTTTCTAATATCTGCTTGCAATTGTGTAAGCCAAAGCCAGTACCCGTTGGTTTGGTGGTGTATCCTCTTTCAAATAATTTACGCCCCGTCTCCTCATCAAACCCACAGCCAGAATCTTGCACTTCAATTACTATCGAATCGTATAGCGTGTACAATCTAACAATTATTTTTTTCTCCTCAGAATTTATATCTATCGACTCTGTACTGTTTTTGAATATGTTCAAAATTACCTGCATCAATTTCGTTCTGTCGCCTTTGATGATTGGCATTTTGGGTTGTATTTCTAAGGAAAGAGTGATATGCCTTTTATCTACCGAGGCAAAAGCCATAGAAATGCAATCGTTGATAATGGCCCGTAAATCGATAGGTTTTCGTTCTCTGGAGGTTTCTTGTCCGTCTACATACTGCCTTTGTATATTGAGTATTTCCTGAATATGGCTAATGATATTGTATTGCTCTACAATTGATTTTCGTATTTCTTCTTGGTTAATTTTTTGGGTATTTGTAATACCGTTTAACATTTCTATCAATGCGTGGGCTTTAGCTTCACCAATGGCAGAAGCAATAGCAACTGTATTTGCGGTAAAAAATGCCGTGAGATTTTCAAGATTTTTTACATTATCCTGTTCCAATTGTCTTTTAATGCGGTTGAGATACGAGCCAAAGCCCACTACCCCATTACCAATATCGTGAAGCACACCAGAGGCAATTTCAAATTTGGCTTGTTGGGTTTCTTTAATATCTGTAATATCAATGGCTATGCCTAGTACACATTTTTCGCCATTTGCCATGGTAAAGGGCATTTTCACTACGTGATTTATGCACCTTTTGCCGTCTTTTCTAGTTTGTGGTTCTTCTGCTATTTCAAAGCGCTGGCCAGTTTCGATTACTTGCTTGTCAATATCATTGTAAAACTCTACTTCCTCAGACTTGTCCCAAAAATCTCTATCAGTTTTGCCAATAATATCTTTTATGTCCATGCCAAATAGCTCCGACATTTTTTTATTGACTAAAAGAAATCTTGATTGGGAGTCTTTGAGGAATATCTGTTGCGGTACTAGATCGATGATTTTATGAAACAAATCAGATTCAAACAAATAGTTTTCTGCCTTCCGATTGATTCTATTGATGTTTTCTTCAAGATATTGAATGATTTGGAGTGTATTGGGCAGTGTGTCGTAAACAGCAAAATCATTCTCGTTAAGGTTTAATTTCTTGAGGGTAATAATGGAATTAATAACCGGATTGCCACAGAAAGCCACGTCATCTCCTTGAACAGAGCTAATAAAATATCCTTTAAATGAAAGATTGATATTTGAGGCTGATAGAATTATCACTTCTCGCTTGGCTGCACACTGAAGCATGTATTGAAAATCTGATGCTGCATGTTCTGCTTTTTCGATAGTAAAGGTTTCTGAAAATGATTCATGATGCAGCGAAGGCAATATTTTCAATAGGCTAGGCCCTACCTCAGTAATGCTAAGTTGGGCATTGAGCTTGAAGTAAAAAGGGAATAGCAATGGAAGGTCTAGCGTATATGCTGCCATGATATTTCAAATAGTAATGTGGATTTTGAAATACGCCAGATGGCGTATTTGTTATTTTACGCCATATTCTGAAAGTAGATATACCAAACTTGCAATGGTGGCAGAGCCCATTTCCAATTCTCTCTTATTTACATTTTCAAATACATCATTGTCGGTGTGATGGTAATCGAAATAGCGTTGCGAATCGGGTACAAAACCAATCAGTACTGTTCCTGTGTCTTCAAGCGGATGAATATCGGTGCCTCCATAGCCTTTGTCGAAATGCTTGATGTCGTAAGGGGCGAAATAAGGCAGCCATTTGGCGAATTTTTCTGGAGAATCGGTAAAATCAAAACCACGGGGCGTATGTCCACCAGCATCAGATTCTATGGCTGCTATGTTTTTTTCTTTATTTAATTTGGCCAATTCGGCATATTTCTCTCCACCCTTTACGCCATTTTCTTCATTCATAAACAATACTGCCCTGATGGTTCGCTTAGGCTTGATGCCCAATGCTTTGAATATTCGCAATACTTCCATGGCTTGTACACAACCTGTGCCGTCATCGTGGGCACCTTCGCCTACATCCCATGAATCTAAATGGCCACCTACTACAATTATTTCGTCAGGAAAAGTACTGCCTTTTATCTGCCCCACTACATTATATGATTTCTCATCGGGAAGCGTATGGCTATTAATCGTAAGTTGAAGGCTTAACTTTTTGTTTTGAGCAAGCAATTTATCAAGTTCAATGGCAGTATTAGTGCTGATGGCAGCGGCAGGTATTTGTGGCGTATGCGATTGGTAGGAAAGCATGCCGGTATGTGGGTAATTATCGGCTGCTAGGCCAAGAGAGCGTACAATTACGCCCATTGCCCCATACTTGGCAGCCTCTGAAGGTCCGAGCCTTCTTTGGTCGCCTGCATCGCTGTAGGCATCGAAGGTGCTGATTAATGTAGGATTCATCGGTCGCCTAAAAAACACGATTTTACCATTTACCCTATCTGCCATTTTTCTGAGGTGCGAAAGGCTGTCTACGGCTATTATTTCTGCCTTAATGCCCTCTTTTGGCGTAGCTACAGAGCCTCCCAAAGCAAGCATAGGAATTTCTTTACTAGGCTTGCCATCTACAATCAATACTGCTTTTTCTTTAGCCCCACGCACCCAATGTGGCACCATTACCTCTTGTAGGGTTACTTTTTCAGCGTACTTTTTCATTTCCAGCTCGGCCCAGCTTACGGCTTTTGCTGCTTGTGGCGATCCGCTAAGTCTATGTCCAATCTTTTTGCACAAATATCGCAACTGCTCATACGATGGGCTATTGCTGAAGGCTTCGTTGTAAATTTGCTTAATTTGAATAGAATCTTTAGGTAATTGCTGGGCAAAGCCACTTAAAGCGGCAGTTGCAAAAAAGAGGAGGTGAATTTTATTCATGATATGTGTAGCAAGCGGTTTGCCTTTGTGATTGATGTTAGAGACAACTAAATGTATAGTTTTAATTTAAAATTTAGGCTCTTTATGCCCTTAATTTTTTTATAGGTAGCTATTTAAACCATTTAGAAATTAAAGTAATTATGAACCCCTAAAATTCTTCTCGCTATTATTAAACCTCACCCCCGTCCCCTCTCCAAGGAGAGGGGTGGCGAAGGACTAACTAAACGACAAAACAACTATTACTCTTGCTGAAAAATACTTTTACAAAAAAAAAAGAACTTTTACCTAAACTGTTTCAAATCAACAAGTGCTATGCGACCTTCATAGATGGCTTTGCCTATTATTACCCCATAAATACCTTCTTTATCTAGCAATTCAATGTCATTGATATTGCTCACGCCTCCACTTGCTATTATTTGTAGGGGGGGGAAGCGGTCTTTCATTTCCTTGTACAAATCGATGGCTGGGCCTTGCAACATCCCATCTTTCGATACATCAGTAGAAATACAATATTTTATTCCCTTAGCTAAATATTCATCTACAAAATCAAAAAGATGAATCTCTGAAGTTTCTTGCCAGCCATGGACAGCTATTTTTTTATCTTTAGTATCGGCACCTAATATTATCTTTTCTGCCCCGTATTTATTTATCCATTCAGCAAATAAGGCTTTGTTTTTCACCGCTATGCTGCCACCTGTAATTTGCTTTGCCCCACATTCAAATGCTATCTCCACATCTTTATCTGATTGCAAGCCGCCTCCGAAATCGATATGCAGTTGGGTTTTGCCGGCAATGCGTTCGAGGGTTTTATAGTTCATTATTCGCTTCTCTTTTGCCCCATCCAAATCTACCAAGTGCAGCCTTTTTATACCGTTGTCTTCAAAAAGCATGGCAACATCTAAGGGGTCGTCATAATATTTGGTAACCTGAGCATAATCACCTTGGGTAAGCCTTACGCATTTGCCGTCAATAATATCAATAGCAGGAATAATTTGAATCATAGTAAAAAAATTGAGGTGAAATTAAAAAAACATTTGCTGTGTGAATTAATTACCGCTGACTAAAGCCAGCGGCAACCACATTCTCTCAGTTTTTAACTTGCCTACACTTTCAGGCAACCTATCTACTGGGTATTTAGCTTGCCTATACTTTCAAGCAATCAATCTACTGCGTATTTAGCTTGCCTACTATTTTAGGCAACCCATCTACTGGGTATTTAGCTTGCCTACTAATTTAGGCAACCCATCTACTGGGTATTTAGCTTGCCTACTATTTTAGGCAACCCTATCTACTGGGTATTTAGCTTGCCTACTATTTTAGGCAACCCTATCTATGTTATATTTCATCCTTTAGGAAAGCAATACATCAAAACCGCTTCAACACCATCTCGCTTACTGTTTTCCCAATTGATAATGAAGAAGTAGCGGCAGGAGAAGGAGCATTGCACACGTTGATAATGTACTTATCTTCAATGATAGAAAAATCATCGAGCAGCCCACCTTCACGATCGCAAGCTTGGGCTCGCACACCTGCGTGGGTAGGTATCAAATCATCCATTTCCACTTCGGGAATAAGCCTTTGTAATGCCTTGGTAAATGCCCTTTTGGAAAACGAGCGATAATATTCTCCTAGTCCGGTTTTCCAATATTTAAGGGCTACTTTCTGAAATCCCGGCCAAGAAATGGCATCCCAAAACTCTTTCAAGTCGAAATCAAACAGTCTATACCCTTCTTTTTTGAATGCAAATACAGCATTGGGGCCGCATTCTACATCGCCATTTATCATATTGGTAAAATGTACACCCAAAAACGGAAAGTTCGCATCGGGTACAGGGTAAATCAATGTTTTCACCAAATGCCTTTTTTCAGGCTTCAACAAGAAATATTCGCCCCTGAAAGGAATAATTCTAAGGTTTATCTTCTCTTTGTTGATAGCTGCGATGGCATCGGAATACAATCCAGCACAGTTTACTATCAATTTTGTATTGAAATTGCGGCTTGTAGTTACAATTTCCGAGAAATCTGCTTGGTTGATGATATTTACAACTTTTGTATTTAAGAATATCTCCCCGCCATTGGCTTTGAATAATTCTGCCATTTTCAGCGATACTTCGGTGTAATCGATAATTCCAGTATAAGGCACATAAATACCTTCAATGCCATTTACGTGCGGCTCTATGTCCTTTAATTCTTGTGAATTAAGTTTTTTGATATTGGTGAGTCCGTTTTCGATGCCACGATTGTATAGGTTTTCCAACCCCTGCAATTCGTCTTTTCGGGTAGCTACCACTACTTTGCCGCACAGATTGTATTTGATATGGTGCTTATCAGCAAAGTTTAGCAGCATATTATACCCAGTTATGCAATTGATGGCTTTGAGGCTGCCCGGCTTGTAGTACAATCCCGAATGAATAACACCGCTATTATTGCCCGTTTGGTGCTTTACAAGCTCATTTTCTTTTTCTAGCAGGGCTATTTTCAATGCAGGATTAGCTTCCTTTAGCTGAAAGGCAGTAGCCAAGCCCACTATGCCTCCGCCAATAATGGTAATGTCAAACATAACAATTGAGGGTTAAATAAATGCAAATCTAGGATTTGAAAGCGATTAATGCCTATGGGGAGGCAAATATTTAAGCAGTAGCTAAGTATTGAAATACCCTGGCAGAGATTAGGCAATACACCCATTTCCAAATAATTGGATATAACTGCAGCATATTTTTCTATGCCGTATTTTATTTATTTCATTACAATAAAGTTTTAAAATATGCAAGTATACCAACTCTACCGAAGCAGCTTTTTTAAAACCCATGAAAATCTTGCAAAAAGAAATTACACTTAATAAACACTACAATTACTAAAGAAAACCAGCTACAGTAAAAACTATTTCTTTGTGCCGTATTTCAAATAATCATATTTTTGAATCATTAATCACCTAAACTCCTTTCTGTTGTGAAAATTAATTTACCAATTGTGTTTGTACTGTGCCTGCTTTGTGCAGCATGCAGCAAATCTAAATCTTCTGGGGGCATATCGCCATCAGCACTAATACCTGATCCAAGCACCACAGATTTTTCTGCCATCAATGCCTATTTCGACCGAGGGTTTGCAGCCGCTATTTCTTATCAAAACAGAGATACATCCCTAAAAGCCGCCCATGGCAAACCTGTATTGTTAATAAAAGAATTGGTACAGAAAAGAGGTAAAGCATTAGCATATCCTGAATCGATAGAGCCCTCTCGGCAAGCCCCTTCTACTTTTCCAGTGCCTTCTGCTGTGCATGGGGATGTGCCATTATTCTCTGCTTACGATGGTGGCTATATACATATTTTCAATGGCTTTAATAAATCGTATAGCGACAATGTAGGTGAAGGCAAGCTGCCACGCCATATTGAATTGGTGTATGTATGTCGAAAATATCCTACTACAATTCAGGAACAATTTCATGCTGGATATGGCTTTCCGGTATATAAGTTTGGAGATAAAGGAAGTGCAGTAATGGGCATTTCTAAGTTTGTAGAATTCACCACCAAAACTGCAGACAAAGCTGGAAATTTTGAAGATTTAGAATGTGTAATCATTAACGAAGTATACTATAATGATGGCACAGGCAAAGGCGAAATATTCTTAACCGATAGCCGGGGCGATTTAATAAGCCAAGGTACTTTTAATGAGTTGAATGCCACTGGAGGGCCACAATACATACAAAATGCTACCGTAGGAGCAGGCGGACATCCTATTAATCACGATTTCTTTGGAATGTGGTATACTTTGGGCAGGGTGCTTACTCCAGAGAAAAGAGCAGAGGTAATTGCAAAGCTCAAACAGATATATCCTGTAGGTAAAATGCCTGATAAACCCTATTGCCTACCTGTGTTGAAATGGAACAGCAGCAAAAAATCGTTTGATGCAACGCTCAATTACAAACCCGGCTCAAGTGGAGCCCCTATTGATTCTGCCCGCACTATTGTGAGATGGTACTATGGGAATAAAAGAGGTGGAGAAGTGAAAGAAACAGGCAATCACCTCGATGAACAAGATTTGATAGCAACCACAGATGGCCGCACATTATCGCTGGTAAGGGCTTCTTATTCTTCCAAATTCCCCAATACCCCCCTCATAAATGATAGAAACATTGTAAACGTAGGCGTAGTGGTATATGATACGCAAGGCAATTACTGGAGTGAAGTTTCGGCAGTACCACTAGCCGATAGCAAATAGAACCTAAAGCAAAAAAGTCTCCTAAGTAATACTTCTGAGACTTTTCGTTAATGCCAAATAATAAAAGGCTACACAAATTCCATTATTGATTCCTCTATAATATCGGCACATTCATGAATTTGGTCTTCGGTAATGACCAATGGAGGAGCAAATCGGATAATATTGCCGTGGGTAGGCTTAGCAAGCAGCCCATTTTCGGCAAACTTCATGCACAAATCCCAAGCATTTATTTTGCTGTAACTAG
>Ga0163149_10006517_pt1 | contig 11959 bp, 10 predicted proteins | sample OliLakLV19MP5G1_FD_148604 | JGI IMG/M metagenome (GOLD analysis project Ga0163149, IMG submission 148604) | Freshwater microbial mat bacterial communities from Lake Vanda, McMurdo Dry Valleys, Antarctica - Oligotrophic Lake LV.19.MP5.G1 | ecosystem: Environmental > Aquatic > Freshwater > Lake >...
GGACACCATGTCCGGCATTATGTCCTGTATTTTTATTTGTCATCATTCATTGCTTTAATACAGGACATCAAGTCTTGAAATATGTCCTGCATTTTCTCCTATTCATTTAGTTCCATAATATCTTGTTGCCTTCCCAATTCCCTTCTTATAAATAACTTTCTTTTCAACCAATCTTGTAAGTTGCCTTGTAGCTGTTCTAATATTCATCCCAAAAGTGCTTGCAAATTCGCTTACAGATACGCTACCCAGTTTCTGAATGTAGATTACCTTATCCTTATCGTCTTCTGTTAGTTGTTTCAAGTTTTTCAAACCTGCTTGTTGTGCAATAAAATCTTTTGTTCTTCCAAAAGTTACTTCAAGCATTCCTGTTTTAAGATTGAAAGTTGGCAACGGAAAACCTTTATCAGGAAGTTGTTTCATATTCCTCAATCCAATTCCTCGTTGTTCTGCCAATCCCATTTTATTAAACACAAACATAATTTTTGGATTACGGCTTACAGATGGTGTGTCAAAAGTTTTTAAGTCATCAATTGTAAGAGGGCTTTCGGGATTCCCTGGGCTTCTTACAATTATTTTATCAGCACTGATTGAAAGAAAGTTTGTGGATTTCTCATTTTCATAATCACGATGAATGACTGCGTTGGCAATTGCTTCACGAAGAATTTCAATTGGGAAATCTTCCTTTTCAATTCGCTTTCCTTTGCTACGGTCAATGGTAATTTTTAATGCCTTGTCTTTTACATAGTCAAGAATTTGCTGCACTTGATTTACAATTGGTCCGCCAAAATCTTTTATTTCCTGTTCACCTTTACCGTAATTGATTTCTACTTTAAACAAAGTGTGAGGATAAATGTCTTCCACTTTTTTGCCGAATAAAATTAAGCCCAACCTTGTTGGGTGAATAATTCCTTTGCTGTCTTTATCAGCCAATTCAAAATCCAAAGCCCATTGGGTAAAATCATCAGAAGGATAGCTGAATGATGCGGTAGAATACTGCAAGAATTGTTTGATGGTTGTTGCATCAAACTGATTAAGAGTAGAAGAGGAAACAGGTTTCTGCAAATAGCTTTTTGCTTTTTGCAGTTTCTCTTTTTTTACTTGCATTTGTTCTGCTTCTTTTTCTTTTATGAATTGAGCATTGCTTTTTCTTATTTCCATTTCAAAGTGTGCAGGAAATTCAACTACTTTAATTCCTTTTTTAGTAAGAAAATTTACTCCCTCATTTTCTACTTTGGGGTTCGGGTCTCTCATGCCAATATAAACGGTGCTGATTCTTGCTTTTGAAATATGGGTTGAGCATCCTCTTTTCGGTGGTTTCCGTGCTTCTTACTCTCCTGGATCCGTGGAAAGAATAAACTGAGAAAAGTAAATGGCCTCACTTTGTCCTACCCGCAACGCGATATTCCCGAACACGAAATCAACAATCTCAAAGATTGTATTGTTGCGCAGTTTGGCCAGTCCATTACTACTAAGGGCGATTGTGACAAACTCTCGGAATCAATCGAAACAAATGTCCTCAAAAATGTAAGCGTAAACACGTTGCGCAGGTTTTTTGATGTGATGCCCACCTTAAGCAAGCCTTCGTTAGAAACACTGAAGTGAAGTGCCGTCAGATCTTCCGATCTGACGTTTTTGAATGCTGTATTATCATGTTTAAAATATTTCGTGCCGATGGCACTTTGACTGGAAACGTTTGGCTGGATTTCTACAGATATCGGATGCCTAAAGGCCTCTATGCAATGTAGGGACTATATGTTGGTAGAATTTGGGTAGAATATAAATTTTGAATCCCATAGGGATGAAACATGACAAAGTAGGATTAAATTTAAGCTCAGTGAATCTGTGGCTTTGTTTTTTAATGAACAAATAGATGTCGAATTTTTAAAATTGAAATGAATCATGCGATAAGAGCACACAAAACTTGCTAAGGGCGAACCAGAAGCATGCGTTTGAAATACCATTCGTGATGGGCTAACTATATCAGTAGATTTTAACTACGAAAAGCAAACTACTTAAGCAATAACTCGCCCACTTCTCTCCAACCATTTACCCGCTTAAAATGATTGAACTGCAAATTATGCGGAGCAGAAAACAGCAACTTCTCCCCATTAAATGTTTCGAGATTATGTGGAAGATCATCAATCATATAATCTCCATACACTACGGTTTTCCTGCCACAGAAAACAAATTGTTTCCAGTGAAGAAAAGGAAAGTGCTCATTGAGCCATTCCAGTTTCTCGGGCAACGAGTTGGGAAACTCCATGGCCGATGACACAATGAATACTTCGTATTTCTCATTAAGTTCTTTCATCACTTCCTGGCTGTGTTGGTTCACGGCCATAGTTCTGAAGAAATCTTTGCGGAAGGTGAAATTGTAAACCGCATCATGATTGTCCGGAAACCGTTTCATCTCTTCCTTATGGTTCATCGACTCGCGCGGCACGCGAACGCCAAACTCTTTTTCGTAAAAATTAATGAACTGACCGGTGGCATCTGCCAGCACATCGTCCATGTCTACAATTAATCGCTTCATAGAGCGCAATGATAATTAAGTTTTAGGAAATTCTTTCAGTAAAACTGTCAGCAAGGCTGTTGCCATTACATTTTATCGTAAAAAACTATTCCTTTGGGAATATTTAACACCTCACGGTTGTCTAACATAAAAATTCGATTGGATTTCATACCTTATACCATATGGAACAACCTAGTGACGAGGTACTAATCGGGAAATCCAGAGCAGGAGATATGGCTGCCTTCAAAATGCTGGTAATGCGGCATGAAGGCAAGGTGGCAGGAGTGATCCGTTCCATGCTTGGGGCCACTCCGGAGGTGGAAGATGTAGGGCAGGAAGTGTTCATCCGGTTTTATGATGCACTCAGTAAATTTCGGGGAGATTCGCAGGTGAGCACCTACCTGGTGAGGATCGCTATTTACTTTTGTTGCATGAGAAATTGCAATGATGGATATTGTAAGGTGATTATCTAACCCAAAATTCTTTGCGCTACCTTATCTTTATTTCTTGTTTTAGTCTGTTCATTCTTTTTGCTTCGTGCAGTTCACGTGGCAAAATCAAAAGTCACCACATACGTGCTGCTCAAAAAATCAATGGGCTCTCTTTCTCACGTGAGGAAATAAAAACCATGAAGGCTTATCTGAATGAAAACAGAAAAGGCTATGACTCTATGCGCTCACTATCTTTATCCTATGAGGTAGCACTCCCGCTGCACTTTGATCCACGCCCGGATAATTTTCAATTCAAGAAAAGAGAAAATATTTCTGATTGGAAATATCAGGATACGGTATCGTTGCCATCCACTGATGAAGAGATTGCTTTCATGACCGTTGCACAACTTAGCACATTGATCAAACAAAAAAAATTAACCTCCACACGGCTAACGAATATTTATCTCACACGCATTAAAAAATTCAAAGACACATTATCATCCGTAGTTACCATAACCGAGGAACTTGCGCTGAAACAAGCTAAGCAAGCGGACGAAGAAATTGCACAAGGAAAATATCGTGGCCCTTTGCATGGACTTCCGTATGGAATCAAAGATCTTTTTGCCGTTCCCGGTTATAAAACCACCTGGGGTGCAGAGCCCTATCAAAATCAAATAATTGATGAGAAGGCAGAGGTAGTAAGAAGGCTCGAGGATGCCGGAGCAGTACTAATAGCCAAGTTAACGACCGGAGCATTGGCACGCGGTGATGTTTGGTTTGGAGGCAAAACAAAAAATCCGTGGGATCTTAAACAAGGTGCTAGCGGATCATCGGCAGGCTCTGCTTCCTCTACATCAGCAGGACTCGTTGCCTTTTCTATTGGTACCGAAACATTAGGGTCTATACTCTCACCTTCCACACGATGCGGTGTTACAGGGCTTCGTCCTTCATTTGGTGGGGTGAGTCGTGCAGGCGCAATGACGTTGTCATGGTCGATGGACAAGGCGGGACCGATTTGCCGGTCTGCCCAAGATTGTGCCATCGTATTTGAAATCATTCGTGGTAAAAATCCGGAAGGTGAAAAAGATCGTGCCGTAATTGATTATCATTTTTCGTTTAACCCACCGGACAACCTGAAAGAATACAAGATTGGGTATGCGAAAGAATTGTTCGATAAAGACACCGCCACCACGGGTGTAAACAATTCTGCGACCCTTAAATTACTTATTGAATTAGGTGCCGATTTAAAAGAAATGAAACTCCCTGACCAAGTGCCCTACGATGTGTTTGATATTATTCTGCGTTCGGAGGCAGGCGCTTATTTTGATGACCTGGTGCGCAGTCATAAAGAGCAAGCGTTATCGGAGCAAAATGCAGAATCGAGGGCCAACTCATTACGCCAATCCAGGTTCATACCGGCTGTTGAATATTTGCAAGCCAATCGTCATCGAAAAGTATTGATTGAAAAATTCAATACCCTAATGAAGGATTATGATTTCATCGTTGTGCCGGAAAATGGGAAAAATCAATCGCTGCTTACAAATCTGACAGGGCATCCTGCCATTTCTATTCCTACTGGTTTTGATAAGAAAGGACATCCTACCGCTGTAATTCTGATTGGAAATCTTTACGATGAAGGCCCTATTCTGGAAGCTGCCTATATTTTTCAGAAATCAACAGATTTTGACAATAAGCATCCACCTTACTTTATTAAATAACCGGACGCTTTGAAGTACTATTTTCTAATTCAGGTTTGCTAATCAAGAATCTTGTCAATTATCATTCTTCTTTTTAGGCAGATTTTCATTTCTGAAATACTTGTCTTCTTCATCCTCATCTCCTTTTCTGATAAGCTGACCGATCTCAAGAATCTTAAACTCTGTTCTGCGGTTTCGCTGACGCCCTTCCGGATTATCACTGCCATCAGGATGGGTGTTGCGCGCAATCGGTTTGGATTCTCCATACCCTTTCGCCACCAGGCGATTTGGATCAATGCCTTTTTGTATCAGGTAATTCACAGTGGACTGTGCTCTGCGCTGCGACAGCTCAATGTTGTAGGCATCCGAAGCCACACTGTCGGTGTGCGAACCCATTTCTATTTTTAAGTCCGAGTTGTCGTTCAGAAGTGTTACCAGCTTATCAAGTTCAATGGCTGCATCCCTTCTGATATCGGCAGAATCATAACCAAAGTAAATGTTCTCAAGAACAAAAACTTTGTTGCGCTCTTTTCTGTCCAGCACCAGAATGGTGTCGAATGTGATATTCGTAATCAAGTCCTTCAACGATTCAAGGGGCACGGATTTTCCTACCGTGGTATATGATTGTCTCCGGGTGATAAAGCCATCCGTTTCGCCAAGCAGTGAATAGTTCTCGTTTTCGTATACGCGGAAAAGAAACTTGCCATCATTGCCGGTCACGAAATCCTGCATCACATCGCCATCCGGGTCGAGCAGCGAAACTTTTGTGTTTGGTAAAATCTCACGCGTGCTGTCTTTGCGGATCATATAGGTGATACCCTGCAAAAAATAGTTGACTACCTTCAGGTTAGGATCTTCATTGATGAAGGTGTAAATGTCATCATCGCCCTTACCGCCTTCGCGATTGGATGTGAAGAACCCGCGATCGGGCTTGAATAAGAACATACCGAAATCATCTGCCGTAGAGTTTACAGGCTGGCCCAAATTCTCAACCACTGTTTTTCCATTCACGCGGTTCAGAACAAAAATGTCGAGCATACCGTAGCCGGGATGTCCATCGGAAGAAAAATACATTTTTCCATTTTCAGATACATAGGGAAATGTTTCTGCCCCTGAAGAGTTAATCTCTGCTCCCAGATTTTTTACCTTTCCGAAGCGGCCCCGTGAGTCCATCTGTGCCGAGTACAAATCCAGGTCTCCATAGCCACCTTTGCGATTGGAGGAAAAATAAAGCGTGCGTCCGTCTGCACTGAGTGCTGGTGTGGATTCCCACGCATCAGGCAAATTTATATTGATGGGCAGCGCCTCCGACCATTCTCCATTCCGGTAACGGGATATATACAAATCCACATCATTGGTGCCTTTGCGTTTTCCGGTGTTGCCCTTGGCAAAAATCATGGTCTTGCCGTCAGGTGTGAAGGTGATACATCCTTCGTTGATATTTGATTCGTTGATCAATGCAGGCAGGGGAGTGATGGTGCTAGCATTTACATTGGCGCCACTGGTCTCCGCTTTATAGATGTCGGTGAATGGTGTGCCAGTAGCCTCATAAATTTTAGAGTTGGCCCGCGATGATGTGAAATACAGTTCGTTGTTAGAATATACCGCATTGTATTCGGTAAACGGTGTGTTGATAGATTCCAGGTTTTTTACCTTATAGTAGCTCTTCTTTTCGTTAAGTTTTGCAAGATAACTGAGGCCGTCAATTTCTTTTTGCGCACGATCTTTTATTTTTTCATCCTTAGCATCCGTCTCTAAAGACTCCAATACTACACGTGCTTCATCATATTTAGAATTTGCCTGGAGGGATTTGGCATAAAACAATTTTACAGAATCTGCATTGATGCCGCGGCCGCCTGCCTTTGCATAAAATGGTTCCGCCTCCTTAATACGGTTGGATAACCGATAGGATTCTGCGATATAATAGTTTGCGCTGCCATTAGCCGGCTGCTTGCGAAGGACTCCTTTATAATAACTGATTACGCTTTCGTACTTACCGTAGCGAAATGACTTCATCGCCTTCTTTTCGGGGCTGCATGCCGCGATTGCTATGACGATACCTAAAACAACTATACCTCTTACTCTCATGCGGGCTTACTTATCCTTTAAAATTACAAAAAAATAAATGCTAAGAAGTTAACGCTGTTTTGGACAAATATTTTGTCATCCACGATTTTTCTGCCGGTATCTGCCATTTTGTTTCCCATTCTGCCTTGGTGGTTGCCAGTGTGTTGAAGGTTATGGTTGAGGCCTGCAAACGGCCTGAAGCAAAGTTGGCCTTTACTTCGCTCAACGAAATAAGGGTGACCGCGTCATCCAGATAGAATGCCACCTTGGAACGATCCAACAGATCTACTCCGGTGGCTGCCTGAATTTGTCTTAAAACACCCACCGAACTATCTATCGAACATCCGCTGGGATTATGGAAGTCTTCATCTACTGACATGATCACAAACTGATTTTTTTCAATTCGGAATGATGACTTCAAAGCCTGTCCGTGGGCGTTCCATTGTTCGCAAAAAACTTTTAGAGCCTTGCTCACCAGTTCCTCCTCATGGGAAGTAAAAGGGCGGCTTCCCTGATAAATCCACACCCTGCTTTCGGCACTTAACTCTTCAAAAGGAATATACATACATCAACTCATTAAATCTTAACACCTATTACTTCTATAAACCTTGCGCTTCGGCAATAAGTTCTGCCAGGTCCTTCACCTTTACTTCCGCTTCTTTCTCCTTGTTTTTCACGCCATCGGTCATCATGGTCATGCAGAAGGGGCAAGCCACCACCACTGTTGTGGCACCGGTTGCGAGCGCTTCTTCTGTGCGCGCAATGTTAATGTCCTTATTGCCCTTTTCAGGTTCTTTAAACATCTGCGCCCCACCGGCACCGCAGCATAAACCGGTTTTGCGTGAACGCTTCATTTCAACCAGGTCGGCATCGAGGGCTTTTAACACTTCTCTTGGCGCTTCATAAATGTTATTGGCGCGACCGAGATAACATGAATCGTGATACGTAATCTTCTTTCCTTTGAACGAACCTCCCTCGGTCATTTTGATCTTGCCTTCGTTGATCAGTTGCTGAAGCAATGTGGTGTGATGAACTACTTCATAGTTGCCGCCCAATTCAGGATATTCATTTTTCAATGTGTTGAAACAATGCGGGCAAGCAGTCACTATTTTCTTAATGCCATAGCCATTCAACACCTGAATGTTGCTCATGGCCTGCATCTGAAACAGAAATTCATTGCCGGCCCTGCGGGCAGGATCTCCGGTGCAGGTTTCTTCGGTGCCCAATACAGCAAACTTGATATTAACGGCATTCAGAATTTTCACAAAGGCTTGTGTCACACGCTTGGCGCGATCGTCAAACGAGCCGGCACAGCCTACCCAGAAAAGGATTTCGGGTGTTTCGCCTTTAGCTACTAATTCGGCAACGGTGGGTGCGGTCATGGTTAGTTGATGGTTATTCGTTGTTCGTATCTTCTTCTTTTGCTTACTTCTGAATCCAATTAGCCCGATCAGCTGGTGAGAATTTCCAGGGAGCAAAGCTCGTTTCGATATTCTGAAACATGGAGTTCCATTGGGCCGGTGAACCGGATTCTTCCATCGCTACGTATCTTCTTAGCTCTAAAATTATTTCGAGAGGGTTAATCATCACCGGGCACGACTCCACGCAGGCATTGCAACTGGTGCAGGCGTTGATTTCTTCTTTGGTGATGTAGTCGTTTAATAATGTCTTACCATCATTCAATCCGGGGCCACCCGTTTCTAAACTCTTGCCCACTTCTTCCATGCGATCGCGTGTGTCCATCATGATCTTGCGCGGAGAAAGTTTCTTTCCCGTAAGGTTAGCAGGGCACTCAGAAGTACAACGACCACACTCGGTACACGCGTAGGCAGCCATTAAATTATTCCACGAAAGATCGTTTACGTCCTTTGCTCCGAATCTTCCGGGTTCACCGGCAGGTGCGGCAACAGTTTCAAGGCCCAGCATCGATTTTACTTCGCGCGTAACTACGGGCATATTATTAATGTGGCCCTGCGCTTCAAGCTTGGCAAAGTAGGTATTGGGAAATGCCAGAAAGATGTGGAGGTGCTTTGAGTACGTAACATAAATGGCAAAACCCAGAATGCCTATGATATGAAACCACCAGGCAAAGCGCTCGATGATTATAAGTGTTGAGGTGTTCAGGCTTTCGAATAATGGGATCAGGAACGAACTAAAAAAAAGTGTGCCAGTGGCTACATAGTGCTCGTCCGTTGTTTGCAAAACCTGATCGCTGGCATTCATGGTGAGGATAGCCGACATCAAGACAATTTCAGTAACGAGAATAAGATTAGCATCCAGGCGAGGCCAGTTGGTCATCTCGGCCGACCAGAAGCGAGGAATCTTCATAATATTTCTTCGAGTCAGAAAAAAGACGCAAGCCAACAATACAGCTACAGCCAGAAACTCGAACACATTCATCAATACATTATAAAAACCACCCAAATATGGAGCAAATATGCGATGTGTGCCGAGCAAGCCATCAATCACAAACTCCAATACTTCCAGATTGATCACTAAGAAGCCTATATATATGAAGAAGTGAAGAGAGGCAGGAATAAAGCGCTTAAACATCTTCTTTTGACCAAAAGCCACCAAAACCATGTTGCTCAACCGCGCAGAAGGATGGTCTTTGATTTCGTTCTGCTTGCCCAGGTTTATGTTGGCCCGGATGCGCAACACCCGCTTTCGGATAAAGTAACTTGCCACACCCAGCGTAATGACGAATAGAATTTGTTGCAGATATTGCATACCAGAGAAAGAATTTGACGGGAATTTAGTTTACGTCACCGTTTGAACCTATAATATTAGAATCAAAACCTTAAAATTTCGAACTCAGTTTGCAGCAAAACTAAATTTCCATAGTTTTGTGGCCCTGTTTACACGTAAGCAGATAGAAAGTGTCGGTGACGTAGCTCAGTTGGTAGAGCAAAGGACTGAAAATCCTTGTGTCGGGGGTTCAATTCCCTCCGTCACCACAAAAATGAAAGCCTCAGAAATCTGAGGCTTTTTCATTCATCCCTGTTTATCTCTTCAATCACAGCCACAACCTTTTTCACACTCCTCCAAGGTATTGAACGGCACAACGCCATCACACCCACCCCACGTAAAGGGTTTGCACTTCTTTTCAGTCTTATCATAAAAATACCTGGTAAAGATGGCCTGGCATAGACCCGCATCAGGTTCTAAGCTACATTTTTCACTCTTTACACAATCATCTTTGCACTGTGTTAACAACAACACTAAGGGTATTAAGAATATTTTTAGCGAGCTCTTCATTATATACAATAGACACCAGGTCAATTAAAATAGTTGTAATTCTTATGTGTTGGACGTGACAACTTTTTAAACTGCACCAATAGAATTAGCTGCCACCCAAGCCGTAGTCCACGCTGCCTGAAAGTTGAACCCACCGGTTTCTCCATCCATGTCAAGTACTTCGCCAGCAAAGTATAAACCTGACACTTTCTTACTTTCCATGGAATTCAATTCAATGTCATTCAATGAAACTCCTCCACAGGTAACAAACTCTTCTTTGAATGTGGTTTTGCCTTTGATGTGAAATGGGCAGGCAAACAACAACTCAATTAACCGATTGATCACTTTATTAGATTGATCACTCCACGTTCTTCCTTCTTCTGCTCCGGCTCTCAAAGAAAGAAATTCCCATAATCTTTTTGGAAGATTGAAGAGCGGATTGCTTACTACCTGTTTTTTGCTGTTTTCATTTTTCAACTTCATCAGTGCGCTGCGCACTTCCGTTTCGGGTTTGCCTGTCCAGTTTACTAATGCCGTGAATGTATAGTGGACTTTATGAAGATCTACTGCGGCCCACGCGGAAAGTTTAATAACGGCAGGGCCACTGAGTCCCCAATGCGTAATGAGCACTGGCCCACGTTGCGAAAGTTTTGATCCAGCTATTTTTACCTCGGCATCAGGAACAGCAACGCCCATCAGGTCAGTAAACTCTTTCGAGGAATCATTGAAGGTAAACAAAGAGGGAATCGGCTGAACGATCTCATGACCAAGATCGGAAAGCCAACGGTAATTTTCTGGTTTGTTATAACCACCGGCCGCAACGATAATATGAGTCGCGGTGTATTGCTGTTCGTGGCAATGCACATGAAAAACTTTTCCCATCTTTTCTATGCGCGTTACTTCCTGGCTGATTTTGATTTCAATGTTTAATCGCTCTGCTTCGCGAAGAAAGCAATCAATAATAGTTTGAGAATTATCCGTGATCGGAAACATGCGACCATCTTCTTCGGCTTTTAGTTCCACGTCATGATTCTCAAACCACGCTACCGTATCTTTCGCCTGAAACTTTTGAAATAAACTTTTTAATGCTCGCTGTCCGCGCGGATAATGCTTTGATAAGGGAGTGGCTTCAAAGCAATGATGTGTTACGTTGCACCTTCCTCCACCCGATACTTTTACTTTTGATAATAGCTTGGACGTTTTTTCAAGAATCAAAACGCGAAAGCCTTTCTTGCTTTGTGCTGCTTCAATCGCTCCAAAGAAACCTGCTGCGCCACCTCCAATTACAATTAAGTCATACTTTGAAGGCATCATTATGCAGGTGAGATTTCATTAATGCAAAGGAACTGGAACAATGGCTAATTTTTTCATCACACGCTGGTTCACAAACCAGATAAGCACGATGGTTATAAAAGTAGTGATCGCTACTACATATCCAAGAATATCATAATGCAATAATTCACCGGAAGGAGACTGCACCACAATTAATCCTGCCGCATAAGCGGCAACACCTCCGGAGATTTGCTGAACAGAAGAATTGATACTCATGAATGCTCCGCGATCGGATTGCTCAGGTACGGCAGACAAAAGCGCCTGAGATGAAATCATGCGTGCGGTGATACCGGCAAACATAATCACGTTCATCACCATGACCAACCATAATGGTGTGACTCCCAGATTGCAATAGATCACAACGATGACGATCGTCACCAAAGAGCCCACAAAAAAAGTACGATACTTTCCCCAGCTATCGCTAAACTTTCCAATCAGCGGGCCGATAACCATCGAGCACAGCCCGGTAACGGTATATAGTAGCGGCAAACTAGCGGGTGATATTTTCAAATTGTTTACGCCAAACACCGTACCGAATGGCATCATCATAAAACCGCCCGTAGCCAGTAACGCGGTAGCTGCAAAAGTTTTAAGATAAACGGAGTTCGAAGCAGTCTTCGCCAGATGGACAAAAGCATTCCTGTCAGATTTGGTTTTCACGTGAGCATCAATGGGTTTTAAGT
>Ga0163149_10006518_pt1 | contig 11959 bp, 17 predicted proteins | sample OliLakLV19MP5G1_FD_148604 | JGI IMG/M metagenome (GOLD analysis project Ga0163149, IMG submission 148604) | Freshwater microbial mat bacterial communities from Lake Vanda, McMurdo Dry Valleys, Antarctica - Oligotrophic Lake LV.19.MP5.G1 | ecosystem: Environmental > Aquatic > Freshwater > Lake >...
CATCATATCTATCCACAAATAATTTGTAAACAAAAGTGAACCCGAACAATATATACCCAATAATTTACCAGACTCTGTGATGCTCATTCCGTTTACTGTTCGGAACGAAAGGTAGATTGAAAAGTGTTTTTAATTCATTCCATTCCCATAAAAATAAATCCATATTTGCTAAAACCATGAAACCCACAAGTGCTGGTGTAAATGCAAAGTAATAAGAGAATGTTATCACGAATACAGTAGTAATGATCAGGAAGTAAATCAAAGCCCCGAGTTTTGCGAACAGTTGGGTCACGAGTAAAAATCCGGCAAGTAACTGGCCAAGGCCTATAAATTTCCAATACATGCCTGACTGATACATGGTTTCAAAAAAGATGAAGCGCAGAGTTCAAAGGCTCCGCCTCTCCACTCACTGAAGTAAAACGTTTGCCCTCTATTTTTATCAGACTTGCAAATGCAAATGCTCCTTCAAGTAAATAGCGAGTATAGATTGCAAAGACTTGTGCCCAGACACTGTTTTTTATTTTCTGATAATCCATTTCAATTTTTAATACCCGTTGTATTTCTTTTATTTAATCAATTACTCCACGCTAAAGGCAAACATGAAGTCGTTTGATCCAAAGAAATACTCGCCTTGGTTCATGTTTTTTACAAGCAGATGATAATATCCATCTTTAATCCTTTTTACTTCGTAGTTTATTTTTTCAAAAGAAGTAGATGTACTAGTAGCTTTAGTTTTTGTGGTTATAAAAACTCGTTGCTCTTTCCTTACTTCGAATTGCACTAAGTCAAATACTGACGTTGGGTCCGTTCCGGGAGTTACTTTTACTACAAACATCAACTCTGCTTGTTTAGCAATCTTTACGCTGGATGAAACTCCCTTAAGAAAAAAACCGCCTTCGGCACTGGACAAACCTTTCGCTTTTGCCATGGTGTTGTATTGGGATTTCTCCAACTCTACAAGCTGCCCTGTTCTGGTATCTATAAAAGCAGGCTTGTCATTGAATTCGGGCAGGTTCTGTGCCTTTGCGTTTGAACATGAAAATAGAAATGTGGCTAGTAGTAGAAATGTTTTCATTTTGGATTGGTTTTCATTTTATTTTTTTTCAATAATACATTCAATGGTTCTACATTGTATTCCTTCCGTTGCATATCATTGGATAGTGTTGTGTCAATGGGCGCTAGTAACATTTCGCCAGTTTGATCATCAAAAACAAATTGAGTTCCGAATTTTTGATACCCAAAAGTGAATAAGAGATAGCGGTCGTAATTTAGCGCTACAATCCTTGGAATATTTTGTTCCTTAATCGTTACGGAGTCATTTTTCTTCCTGAGTTCGAAGAGCGCTGTAGATGATAGTTTGTACGCTAATAAAAAGTTCTCTGCACTTATACTGGTTAACTTTCCATCACAAAACTTTGCAGCCGTATGTTGTAAAATCCACGCTGCTCTTATTTTATCTTTCACAGTTACGACCTTGTTTTCAGCGAGTAAATGAAATATTTTTTCTCGATGCTTTTTATCATATGCTTCTAGATTAACAGTATCTGTTTTTGCGTCAAGTTCTCTTATCTCAATATCTTTTAGATAGAGGTCTTTAATCAGAGCGTTATCCTCGCTTTCCGATACTTCGGTCTTTCTAACTGAACAGCCTATGATTGTAGCCAAAAGGACTAGAGAAAGAAGTTTGGTAATAAATATTTTCATGCGTTTGATACTGCTATTGTTTCTATGGGTGCTGTAAAAATCAAATCATACCTGTTACGGTCAATGTCAAAAAATGGATGGGCTTGTTTCATCTGCTTCTTTTACTATTAATGTTTTGTCGTATAGCGGTAAGGTGATGTGTCTTGCTGAAGAAATTGTGATCTTCATTGAATCAATTATTTATTCTATAGCTGAATACAGCTTCCTCCAATTACTTTCCAATCTCCGGAAAATGAACGCCAAATTCGGTTGTATTTAAATCGTCCTTCAATAGGTGTTCCCAGCATTTTTCCTTTTGTCGTGTAAATAACAATGACTACCGCAGTGCTTTCTATAGTATTAATTTGCTCTATTGTAGACTTCAACTCCTCCACGACCATTGTGCCTGAACGATGAGAAGCCAAATCCATTTCTTTTGTAATGGTTTTCCCATCTGGTGTAATGAATAACAAGTCGTTATGTAGTAATCTGTCAAGAGCATTAATATCACTTATTTTAATTGCTTCTACTAGTTCGTTCTCCAGTTTCACGATTTCGTTTTTATCTATCATCATACCTTAAATTTGTATTTCATTTTTAGTAACGGGTGACTACGACAAAATAAGTTCATAGTACCCGCGTCATCCATTTCGAATTGTTCAGCTACGATAATCCCAGAATTATTGCCAACACATACATGCGCAATTAATGAGAAGTCAATCTGTAGTTTAACCCTAAGTTCACATAAAATGGAAGTAAGGGGGCTGTCTTAAAATCTTGCGAGATCACCTTTCCAAGACCAAGTGTTAAGTCTGTCTTTTTAAAAGAATAACCTGTTTGCAAGCCATAGGAAAAATTACCCCCGGTGCCCGGCTCGTACCATCCATCAACCACTTCTGCATAAACGTTCTCTCTGAACTCTTGGGAGTGCTTAAAATGCGTAACAATCGCTTTGTCAAAACCTACTTCAGCAGCTACAAACCATTTCGACTTGTAATATCCAAATGTTCCTTTCATTTCACTACCAAAGTTTTGAAGTCTCACCAACTCAGTTTCATGCCTTCGGTAAATACCTTGTATTGCTACGGCACCCCTGAAGTTCGATCTATTCAAAAGCAGAATTTGCCCGCCAATTTTCGTTTTGAAATCATCAAATAGCTTTTCACCCGAAGGCATAGAAAAATTAGCATTAATGATAAGGGGAAGTTTTGTGTTAAGCTTATACCCATAGCCTATCCCATACGATAAAGAATAATCTAAACCGAAATTGGCGTTTAGAATGTGCTTGGTGTTGCCCACCGTATTCCAATTTATTATTTGAGCATTTACTTTTGGTATGCAAAAAACAATAGCTATAAAGGCTATTATGATATTTAGCTTCTTCATTTGTTAATACGTTTTAGAGGTTTAAAGGCTATTCAGGTATTCAATTACTAAAGGTTCTGTTACATTTGTCCAGGTATCGAGTTGATCAAACATACCTGAATGACCCACACCCTGTATTTTAAAAACGTCCTTGTTAGGATAAGCTGAAAAAATCTTTTGTGCCCAATTATCTGAGTATGCTTTGTTGTTACTACTATAAAAAAAGAGCACTTTTTTCTGAAATTGAGAAATTCCTTCAGAAAAATCAGGCTGATACTTTTCGCCAATTTCAAACGAGGCGGAACCGATCACCGCACCATCCCGAGCTGATTTGTAAAATAGGCCATTAGGACCCAGGTTTGATTTAATATCCCCCACCGCCACATTAGCTGCCGCCAACTGTGCCAACTTATAATCAAGTATCTCGTGTTGGTTTTCTTTCCCTGTCAAAAATTGGTCTATGTATGCGGCATCATTTAACGCTTCGCTCCACAATCCAAGTGACCGTGAATTACCTATATATTCCACAACATCATCCCATTTCAAACCTCCGGGTTCTGCTAAAATTAATCCGTCAATATCATTTGGATACTTTCCTGCATAACCAGTACCCATCATAGAACCCCATGATTGAGTTAATAAAACCACCTTTTGATCGGGTTGAGTTTTGTAGTGATTAATTATACCTTTCAAGTCATCATAAAATGTATTTGCAATACCATTGGCACCTTGATTTTTATACCACGCCCTCGGAAATCTTTGAGATAGACCAGAACCTCTCTGGTCGTAAAAAACAACCCTATAACCTTTATCTGCCAAACTTTTGCAGTTGAGCATATAGCGAAAATTTGCACCGGGGCCGCCATGAAGAACTACTATTAAAGTTTTATCAGGCTGGCCAAAAGCCTGTGCATGAAGCTTAACCCCATTTATAATTAGTGAAGGAATTGTTGGGTCATCCATTACTGTTTTTGGTACTAAATTGCCGGGCTCAGTAATTAATTTTTCTTTGTCGCAAGATGAAAACGTAGCGAACGAAGCTATGGCGATAAGAACTAAACGTAATTTGTTTTTCATTTTAATTATTTGTTTCGTTGTAAGTAATAGACAATGCATTCACCTTCTACCCCTATGCCGATAGTTAATAAAGATTGAAGAAGTGCTTTCTTATGTATTTCATTTCCAAAGTGCGATTGGTACTAAGTCATTTAACACTAATAGGATGGATAGCTGTAGTACAAAAAAACGGCTGTAGACAAGAAAGAAACTAAAGATAAACGGTATGTCTATGCATTCAATGTTATCATATTCTAAAGTGTATTTCTTAAGAAGTAAGTCGGACCCCGTTTGACTGCACTATAAAATTTATTCCGTTAATTTATTTAGCATCGCGCTGGCTGATTGCGAATTCGGATTCTTTTGAAGCACATCGTTTACTCTACTTTTGGCTTTACTTTTATTACCTAGTGTCAAATAGTACTCAGCAAGTTTCATATAGAGGTCTTCATTAAAGTAGTATGGAGTGACCAGTTCAATAATGGAAGTTCCTTTTGTGATTGTCGCGATATCATCCTTTGCGGACATAGCCTTGTAATATCCATGGGCAGCAATCAACTGCAAATCATAATTATCTTTGTCTTTGCTCAATGTTGTTCTTGCCCATGCCATCTCGCCCTGCATGGCTTTTTTTACGAGTACCATACTCATCTCATCTTTGTATTTATTTCTTTTTGCCAGCTCTTTTCCCAACGACTTTACAATTTCTTCTGCTACCAACGTAGTGGAGTACGGATTTTGCCCAGTAATAAAATTTTCATCCCTGATCATGAATGGCAACATGGCTTCTCCTTTTTCATACTTCGCACCACGGAGCAGTAATCTATCTTCCAATAAAAATGGAAACTCAGAACCTGTCTTCCCAAACATGGCTTCTTCTTCATTACAAAACCCGGTGATTGATTTATTTTCGATTAAATACTGACCATCTTTCTTGATATTCGCGAATGCGATCGTACCATGGCAAACTGCAGAGATAATAGCTTTGTTGGCATTCATTTCTAAAATCAAATCTTGCAATGCAGGATCTACCACTAAATCGAACATAGGACCCTTTCCGCCAACAATATAAATTGCATCGTAGTCATTTGCGTGAAGCGATGCCGTTGGTTTCGTGCGCTTCAATAACCCCATAGCGATTGAATCCTGTACCATTATTTTATTATAGGGCTTTTCTTTGTTGAATTGTCCTGCTTCTACGGCACCACCTTTTGGGCTGGCTACGTCTATCCGTAGTCCATTCGCTTTAAAGATGAGATAGGCTTGAGAAAATTCATCCATTTCATAGCTGGGTCGTGTCTTCCCCATGTCCTTTCCATAGCTACTCACGATCATAACAATTTTATTTGTTTTCGATTGTGCATAAAGCGTTGCAGGGACGCTAATGAGTAAGATTAAAAGTAGTTTCATTTTACAAATTTTAGTTAAGATTGTTAATATCTGTACACAAGACGTTCAAGGAATATTTTTGTTACACGTATTGAGGTCGGTGGCCAATGCGTAGATGTACTTATCTAGGTTATCGTTTTGAATTTTTTTTAAATCCATTAGGAAACATAAGGAAGAGCAGAATACAAATTAAGATCACGTTATACTCAACACCATTTCTTCCACCACCCACCACATACCACCCATCTTTCCAATGAACCAAGATGATTCCCATCAATAGAATAGAAATGGTAAGGAGTGAAACTGGCTTAATATATTTGTTGAGTACTAATAATACAGCACAAATCACATGCGAAATCTTAATGGCCCATGCTAACGGAACGCCCACGGGAGCAAAGCCGATTTGGTTTAAAAATAAATTACCAAATGAGTTCACACCTCCATCAAACATACCTGGAAGGCTATGCGATAAAAGAATAACAGCTACTCCTAATCGTAGTATAAATGTTCGATCACCAATTTCTCCTGCTATTCTCATATCGTTTATGTTTCTGAATGGGCTGCCCCGAACTCAATCGTGTTTGGGTTCTGATAACTCAAAATAGTCGCCCTTTGTTTTGTTCAACGTTGTGGAGATTAATTTGAAGTTTCCACTCTCCGCTTTTAAGTTTACAAATTTGTCAATGATGCTTCTGTGTCTATAGATAATAAATGTATTGTAAACGTTTGGGTTAATTTTATTCAGATTGACTTCACTGTCCGCGTCACTAAATGATGGAACAAAAGTCAATGCAACATTTTTCAAATTTAGTTTGCTGCCCAATTGCTCTAACTCCTTTCTCCTAGCTGCTTGATTATAATTATTGCCATTGCCGTAAACAAAATATGCTTTCAAATACTTATTTCTAGCAATACTTTCTTGTTCTAAAAATGCCAACCATTTTTTTACGTCAACCCAGTCTGGATTGTTCCCCACGAAGTAAACAATACCATGATAGCGGCCATATTTACAGACTGGACAAGTTCTCGTTCCTTTGTCTGGCCCCCATGCATGAAATGGGATAAATGAAGGTTGGTCTTCACCAATGGTTAAACCAGATATGTTTTCATTCTTTTTCTTTGGGTAATTTGGAATATTTAGTCCTAAAATAATATCGTGCTCAGCAATTTGAATATTTCCATTTAGTAATACCCTAACTACTCCACTGCCACCTCTATTTTCTTGAGGGTATCTTTTGAAATAGGGTATCAGTAATTTATCGTCATCAAAATTTATGTCATCAGGATAATATTCGTTATCTACATCAGGTTCTTTAATGGATAAATGTATGTGTGCCGGTAAAACATCCTTAGGATAGGGTGCGGGTCTTACTGTATAAATTGCGTATTTTCCGTTTTCGCCTGTTTTAATCCAACCTCGTATGTGTCCATGAGGCTTCGCTCTGTCGTTCATTCCATGTCTTGGTGAGTATAAGCCATCATTGTCAGTCTGCCAATAATAGATTATAACATTCTCGGCTGGAGTTCTCCCATCAAGTTCATATACTGTCCCAGTAACCAAAAGTTTTTGCCCCTTTTCAGTCCAACCAGCACTTGTGTCTGATGAGTATAAATTTGTCGGCAGACCAACATACATAATTTCACAGCCGTCACAACCACCTCCAACAGATTTCCCTTTGTCGGTCAAAGTTCGATTTTCTGTAGTGTTATTACTCTGTCCGTTACAACCGCCTAGTGTCGTAACAAGTATAATTAGAAGTCCTAAGTGATAATGTCGGCTCATACTTTTTTGTCAAACTGGGTTGCCCATAATTAAAAAATATGAGAAGGTGAAGCAACTACCACCATGCCCGAGTTATCTGCTACGCCAGCTCTCTCCGATTTCAAAGATCCACCTGCAAAAACTTTGATTCTAATCGTTTGCCCTACTGAGCCTCCGGTACCTCCCACAGTCAGAGCTGCGCTTGGTACTGAAGAAGCGTATGTTATATCCTTATTCCATGGCAAGGAAGGTATAGTCTCGTTTGACCCACCGCCACTTGCATTAATATAAGTGGCACTCAACGTGCCTACAAAATTTCCGGTTACCTCAAACCTTATGTCCCGACTTTTGGCTGGAGACGGCTCATCTTTGCTACAAGAGAATGACAATAATGAAAGAGTTAAAATAGAAAGAGCTTTAAGGTATTTTTGTGGATTCATAATCTTGTTTTATAAAATGTTTCATACTAAGATGTTGGCATCTTAATGTACTAAGTGTTTATTGACAGAACTCTCGTATGTAATTGGATTCGAGATTCTAATTTCGTCAATTGTTTGGCCGCTAATAACCTGAACCAATGCAGGGTCCGTATTAATGCCGAAGGTGTGAGGAATTGCACCCACCAAAACCATAACTCCAATAATTAGGAAAATTATCCACGCATACTTTTCATAAAATTTTTTGTTCATAGGTTTTTTATGTTTCAATGCGAGGCCATTTCCAAGTCCAAGTGCATCAAATGAAGGTCCAAAAGGGATACCTATTGGCCAAGCATAAGTGGATCTTTTAAATCTAAATTGAACAACATCTTTAGGTGTAATCCTATAGCCTGCATTTAAATTGTATATACCCGGGATTGTTTGTTTTATCTAAATTACCCAACAACAATACTGTACTCCCAACAAACCACCGTTTATAAGTGCTGTCGATTTCAACATTTTGTGCGTTAACTTTTAGAGTGCTTGTCATCGTTAAGGTCAATGCGAATAATAAAATTTCCTTTTGCATGTCTTTTTTTATTGTTAATTAATACTGCAAAGATAGATTGGCAATAGTCTTAAAATCGTTCACTTAAGTTAAGAAATGAAGTTACTCTTTTCTTTTTCCCAAAATTCTTGCTTTTAGTCTGCTTAATGATTGAGGCTTAATACCTAAATAACTAGCTAATTGGTGTTGTGGCAAACGTTGAATAAGGCCCGGTCGTATAGGGGTTAGTACATTACAGTGGCTGGTGTTCTTGTCATTCGCTAATTCTTAGCACTACATTACCTTTTTTTCTTCCTAAGTCAACATACCTATGTGCTTCTATTATTTCGTCCATTTGAAAAGTCTTGTCAATTACCGCCTTAAATGCTCCTTTTTCAAATAGCTCTTTTAATAGCTGTAATTGTTGTCTTGTTTCCGAAGCATTTACAGAACTTACACTCTTATAAATTCCGTTTCCGTTCAAGAGTTTTTCACATTGTTTTCTGTTGGATTTACCAACTGCATCAAAAATTATATCAAACTTTTCTGTTTGTTTAGTAAAGTCTTCTTTGTCGTATAGAATAATGTTTGTAACTTCTAATTCAATAATAAGTTTTTGTCCTTCGAAACTGCAAACTGCGGTTATATCAGCTTTGTAATATTTTGCTATTTGGATTGCTGCCGTACCTACTGAACCCGTTGCACCGATAATCAAGATTTTAGGGTTTGACTTTTCGGCTATTTTTGCTTTATCCAAGAAGTAAATAGCTGTTTGTCCACCAAAAATTATAGCAACAGCTTCTTCGAATGTAGCATTATTGGGCATTTTAATTACATTGCTATTTTGATTAACTGCAATGTATTCTGCATAAGTACCGAAATTAAACCCTGTCATACCGAATACTTTATCACCTTCTTTGAACTTAGAAACTTTGTCTCCAACAGATTCAACAACTCCCGAAAAAACAGTTCCTAAAATGGGTTTTCTTGGTTTTGAAATACCTAAAACCAATCGCATTACGACCTTCAGAAATCCCTTAACATCAAGGCTTCTTACCCTTACATCTGCAGAGTTGACCGCAGTAGCAACTATTTTGACAAGAATTTGACTGTCTTTGGGTATTGGCTTTGAAACTTCCTGAATTTGCAAAACTTCAGGGGTTCCATATTTGGTGCAAATGACTGCCTTCATCTAATCATTGTAGTTTTAAAAATAATACCCAAAATGCAAGCCCGGCTGCCAAACTTTTCAACTACTGCCATGCTAAGCTCACCCGGTCCACCGCATTCTGAATAAACAATAGCCCTCATCTTTTTGCATTTTAATCTATTGAAGTCAAGTTGTACCTGATGAGCCCCCAACTGTCAATCCTAAAAGAATACACAGCCTATTTCTTTAAACTTACCTTGTAAATTCAACTACTTGGGCACTTACCGTTATCGTTCTTCTGACAAAGAAAGGGGCAAAACCACTGAAGTGTTCCTCTGTGATCACGTTGATTATGGCTTTGGAACCATTCAGCAAGTTGGCTTTCTTCATCATAGTTGAGTACGCATTTTCGTACAATTGCCTTTTGTTCATACCTCCAATGGCCAATACATAAGATGTCTCCGAACTTCCGCTTACCTGATCAATTACTTTGAAGTTGTTCTCACTTAAGTGTACCTCAGTGGCGTTTTGATTGTGGTTGGTAACAAGGGCGGTGCCGATGCCACATGAACTAAGAAATGCCGCGAGCAATAATAACACGGAATAAATGCCGATCTTTTTCATTGTAGTAATTATTTATTGTTATAGATGTATTAAAAATTAAACCCGAAATGCAGACCTGGTTCAGGTGTCCATTTTGGCCACTTGTCATCTTTTTCTTTAAACCCATCAGGCATTCTTGATTGATAAGGACGACCAGCAACACCAACTGATGGCTCTATAAAAAACCTATCCTTAAAGAGTTTAAAGTGATAGCCTACTCGATAAGTGTTGAATATAATGAAGGCATTTCCCACCTTATCACCGTTTTCATTCTTAAATGTTTGCCACATGGGCGTTGCGTGAACTGCTGCATAAAGACCTTTCCAAAAATACCTCTGATAAGCAAGACCAATACCATACTCTCTTATATTACCAGGAAATTTCTCTTCTGGGGTTCCGTATGCATCGTTATAAAAAGGGTTTATACCCAGCGGCCAAGAATGTTTCCAAGTGATTAATTCAATGGAAATTACATCTTTTCCTGTGATACGATAGCCTAAATTGAGTTGAGCAAAGCCTGGGGGGTTTACTTTACTAAAATTACCTAAAAGGAATAAAGTGCTGCCAACGAAACATCGTTTGTAAGTACTGTCTGTTTTGGCATATTGTGCATTCACCTGTAAACTGCTTGTTAAAACTAAAACAAGTCCAATCCATAAAATTTTCTTTTGCATATCTTTTTAATTAATGTTAAACGATGCTGCAAAAGTAGATAGGCGAGACACAATAACTCGTTCACTTAAGTTAAGAAATGAACCTTACCCTTTATCGTTCTCTATAATCCGTGCTCTTAACCTGCTTAATGATTGTGGTTTTATGCCAAGATAACTCGCTAATTGGTGTTGTGGAACACGCTGAATAAGGTCTGGTCTTTTTTGTAGTAAATTCAAGTATCGCTGTTCAGGTGAAGAAGTCTTAAACTCGTCAAAGTCGATTTGTTGTTTAACTAACAATTCTTCCGACAATATTCTACACATTATTTCAAACTTTGGAAATTTACTGTTTATTTCTACTTCCATATCAGAATTTGAAACTGTAAGAATACTGTCTTCAACACAACTAATGAAATATTCAGAAGGAGCTTTATTTATAACACAATGAGGTGTTAAGGCGTCCATTTCTGTGTAGAAAGCTGTTGTTTTTTCTTCTCCGTCTATTTTGTAATAAATCCGAATACAGCCTTTTAAAACAAAATAGCTATCCTTCGATTTTTGTCCTTCTTTGAGTAAAGTCGTCCCTTTCTTTACCGAGCGAAATAAGTCCAAAGATACGAGTGCGTTCTTCTCATCTTCTGTCAGAGAAACATATTTTGATATAAAGTCAAATAGTGTGTTTTTCATTGTTTTGTTTTTGTTACTGCCGTCTGTTACACTTGCCACCAACGTCCGGCTTGCTGCTGTAGCGGGATTTTGAAACGCTCAACTTTCGCACGTGACCGAACGAAATTAAGAAACTAAAACTACGATGCATGTCCACCGTGACAGTGTCCGAAAGGATGAGCAAGACAAATCATTTGCCACGGGAACAAAATTATTCCCATTATTATCAGTAGCAATTTGGATTTGAATTTACGCATTCATCGCAAAGGTAGTTAAAATTAGTGACCGGGTAATTTGGCTTTTTTGGTTTTGTGAAGGTGCTTAAAGCTTGGCGGGTGGGGATTTGGCTCTTGCCATAGCTTTGGTGTCGCGTTGGGTTTGCGCGGCTATGGCATGTGCCAAAAACGCTGGGCATTCGGAGGGGAATCTTTTTAAAAAAGCGAAGGGTCGGCCATTACTTCATTGTCAACCGAGTCTTGATCTGTTTTCTCAACCGTCTCGTTGGTCGCGTACTTGTCCATGTGGAAAATTTGTTTTATGTCAGCCGTTGTGTTTGAAAACTAATTTGTCCCGACCCTATGGATGGCAACGTAAAGGTATTTGCGAAGTGGCGCTGGACAAATATAAATAATTAACTCGACCAGCGCCATTTTGCAAATACCATGT
>Ga0163149_10006525_pt1 | contig 11951 bp, 7 predicted proteins | sample OliLakLV19MP5G1_FD_148604 | JGI IMG/M metagenome (GOLD analysis project Ga0163149, IMG submission 148604) | Freshwater microbial mat bacterial communities from Lake Vanda, McMurdo Dry Valleys, Antarctica - Oligotrophic Lake LV.19.MP5.G1 | ecosystem: Environmental > Aquatic > Freshwater > Lake >...
GTCCAAATTGGATGCAGATTCGCGCCATAAACTCCTCCAATCACTAGCCCAATTCGACCGTGGGGCCCCGGATGGAGAGTCGCATGTTGTTTAGCAAATAATTGATAGTAACAGTAACAAATTGCTCGGAAACGATGGCACGACCCTCATTGTGACATTTGATTTTGCTTCAAGATTTGGCTAACCCCTTTGCTTCATGGCTGTAATCATTAAGGTTTTTACACTACCAATATTTGAGGAGGTAATGAGACGATCGTGCCCGTAGGCGCGAAGTACAAACCTATGTGTAAATCTCATTGCCTTCTTTAAACTAGTACTACAAAAACCTACATGTATGTACATCTTCTATTCTCTACTACAGTACCTTGTACTAGCTAGCTAGCTAGCTAGCTAGCGAAGGGCAAATCACTTAGAAATCATCTGCCAGAGTCAACATTGTACCGGTACGCACTGCAAGTGTGTAACTGTCAAAAGCCAGTCTGCAAGGTCCGGTAAACAGTGATCAGTCGTGCCTTGTTAGTCACTCTTGAAATATGCTCTTGAAACTCTTGAAACTCTTGCTACCTCTTGATATCTCTTGAAATACTCTTGAAATGTGTTACCATCTCTTGAAACGCTTGATGCACTTGATACTCTTGAAACTCAAATTGATTTTAAAATGGGTCTGCGCGCGTGCGCGCCCAATTGAATTTTGAATTTTTCAAACGTTTCAAGCACTCTTGAAACGTGCTCTTGAAACTCTTGAAACTCTTGCTACCTCTTGATATCTCTTGAAATACTCTTGAAACTTGTTACTATCTCTTGAACCGCTTGAAACTCTTGATACTCTTGAAACGCTTGAAATGTATGCGAATCGATTTACCGCACCTTGCTGAAATCCTTTGCAATCCATACAGTAGCACTACAGTACTACTACGACTATCTACTAGCTAGCTAGTAGCTAGCTAGCTAGTAGCTACTACTAGTAGTTTACCTACTCAACTGGTGGCCATCGGTTCATTTCCCAAAGTGACAAGTACATTAGTTATAGTTGTAACGACTTCAAAAATATTGTTTGCAGGGTTCTTCACGACAACACCCACCACTCTCATAAAATATTTCATAGCGAAACCACATGACTCGTCTTAGTCCAATCTTCTGTCAGTTGGCTGTGACTTTCTGCTTTGCTTCTTCTGGTGGCAGAACCAGCGCGTTTTCCGCGATAGACTCTTCCTCCTACCGACGAGCACAATATTATTTGGCAGGACCTCCTGGGACAGCTTCGCAGCCATTCTCATCTTTGTTTCTGGCATCCATTAGCTCCCCTGGTCCCGAAGACGAGGATGGCGTCAAGCGCGAATATGCTCGAGTGCGAAGAAAGCGAGAAAGGCGATCTTACTATGATGACGATGATGGCGATTTCGATAACAGCATAGACGATGAAAGCGACGACAGGAACGGCCGCAGAAGGGTAGACCAGGGCGCGGTTGCAGATAATTACCCTGGCCGTGAGATTGACGAGGATATCGAGTTTTATGATGAGGATGATGCTGAAGAAGACAATGAGTACATAGACGACAATGATGACGAGGAGTACTCTTTTTTTGGCAGTGGTGTCATCCCAAATCCGCTTCTGGATTCCATCGATCCCGATGGAGCTGCTGATCGCTTTCCGGAACTGGTCACGGATCCGAAATTTTTGTTTGACATGTTTCTTTTTGTGGTCTTCCTTGACTTTTTGAGTGTTGTAGGACCTCAACAGACTATGTCTGTCATTCCTTGGTCCTGAGCAGCATTTTTGTCTCCACTGGATGGTGTCATTTTGCACTAGGGGTTACCAAATCACCGATCGGCGTTTCAACATCCAAAAAAGTTTTACCAATGAGATCAGCACTGATGTCACAACCATATCCATTACTTATCCAGTGCCGTGTAGCCAAAGATTGATTCTGTATCGATTGAAAAGTGTGGTGAACTCTACTTTTACAAATACTTTGGATCGCAATTTCCCAAACATTTGAGTCGTTTTAACAAGAACAGCATTACCCTACACCTTTTGGCAATGGCTGGCAGTGGCGGCAGAGCTAGTAGCTAGCTAGTTAGGTTGTAGCTGTATGGTGTTAACTGTGACGTGTGCTACTGCTGCTAATATCGTGGTACCAGTCTTCATGCCCATTGTGGTCCAGAATGCTATGGTAGGAGGGACAGCACTTTGCTAGTTGCTTCAGCCCAACCCTGAGGCCATTTTTGCCTGGGCTGGGAGGGAAGGGGTTATCGAAAGAAATGCTTCCTGATTATGAGTAATGTGTAGGGAATGGAAAAGAAAACTTTCAAGCACAGGAGAGTTCTCCTTGTTAACTAACAGACCTTCTTGATCACCATGGGCAGAAAAAAATTGGCATACATGCAGACCTCATGCTGCTCATTGTGCTCTTCCACTTTGCGTCCCATGCGTCTGGTGGGGTACCCGAAAGGTTTTCAGATGATCTTGTGGCCAACTGTTTTGTCATGTCCCATGTTCTTCGGGTCAGCATAGCTGTGGGCAACATGGATGATCTGTTGCACATCCCGAAAAGAGCAGGTTGTGCTAGAGTTACTCACCAGATTGGGTAAACTTTGCTCCAACAGTGTGCAGGGCTCATTTCACACGTTTGCTTGAGACAGGCTCATACTTTCTGTTCTTTGCAAGCTCTCTCCTGCAAGGTTGCATAGCAAAGAAGTTGATGAAATCAAGTTCCCCCCATGGACATAGAAAGCCAATCCGTAATTGCTTGGATGCAACATGCCATTTGCAACACACCTGCACCCATGACACATCTCTTGTTGTTGAGACACCAACGCAATTTGCAAGAGGCGGTTCCACCATGAAGATGATCACTTCAACTTGCATTTGCTGCATCTTCTATTGCTATTGATGGCGTGCATGTCCACAAACTAAGACGTCGTTTGACTGTCTCTTTTAAGGCCATTGTCATATCATTCAATGCATTTCCAGATGTTTTATCAGATGAGACATCATGGTTCAAATCTCCATTCCAGTGCTCATCTTAAGAAACAACACATCATGTCTGCATGTGATTGGCGAAGTGTGATGTGAGTTCAATTTAGCTCGCCAATGTCATCACGCCATCACATGACATTGAACAATGTCATTGCTTACAGCAACATTGCATCCTCACATCTTATGGACATACCTGCTGTAATTGTTAATCATCGTGCATGTTCAAAAGATAGGTTAGATCAATCAACATCAACTGTTTCAACATCACATTTGGGTTCAGCAACACACAAAAAGAGAGAAAGCAAAATGACAACAACAGCTGATCTAATCAGACTGCATAAAATGTGACACATTGAAAAGGCTAGCTCTTGTGGATTGTCCTACATGGCGGAGTTTAAGTTGACATTCTCTTTCTAATCATGATTCTCTTTTAATTCATGATTGTGGAATGCCAATGGAAACCAAGCTGCAGTGATTCGCACTTGTCTACACGCATGTTGTCCACCTGACCTGCTGACATTTCCTTCCACAACAGTTGGACAATTAGAATGCATGTGTCATGTCTGCACGTCATGGATTATTTTATTCTACATGCATGTTTTCTTTTTTGTCATGGAGGAATCTTTAACAAATGAAAGACATTGTCTGAGTGCTTTTTGAAACAACAAACAAACTTGGCAACCAACTAGCTGCTTGGCATTGCCAACAATGCTGACATTGCTAACATCATGCATTTGATAACCATCTGACAAATTGTGCCAACATTGTTCACATTGTCCAATTGCCAACCAAACAATCTGTTGGCATCTGAAGTTGTGGCAACAGTTTCACATGACATTGTTCCATAAAGGTTGCCAATTAGGATGCATGCTTCATTTTTGTTTCAATGTTGTTCTTTTCACTTCTAACACTGCTGCTTACACCATTGATTGCTGACACTGCTACCACTCTCACTAACTAGTTAGCAGTGTCACTACTACTAGCTAGGTGAGTGGCCGTGTCTGCCTACCAAACTCAACTGTGCCTGGCTTTAGTGCACACACTGGCTCCACAAACCTCACTTACTTCCGGCTTTTCCGGAACCAAAGGCTGCAAATACGTTTGACGAAGAACTGCAATTTCATTAATTTGTTCGTCGGTTTACTGTAGATACCCATGCCACTCACCTCCTGCGTTGGTATGGTATGGTTCGCAGGGAGTATCTTGGATCCATCTTTTGTAGTCGCATTATTTCGCCTCCCGCCATTATTTTTTTTAATTTTCCGTTTCCATTTCCATTTCTTTTGTGGGGTGTTGTTACCTTTCCCTACTAGATCTATAATAGTGTTTTTTGGAAAAAGTCAAGGAAAAACATGAAGTTTTCGATGGTGTCCTTTCTTGCCGTGGGGGGGGCTTTCCTGCCTGTCCTCGTTTCCTCCTTCACTTCTTCCCATCAGAATCATCTCAAGACGCCATTGTTGAACTTGAGGCCAAGTAAGGCCAGTAGTGACAAGGCGAAACCAAGCTTCCAGTGGTTACCAGAGGAACAGTTCTACTATGGCTCTCAGCAGCAGCAGACGCGGCTTCACATGGCATTCAAGACAGACCAGCCAACCAATATGTGGGACGGTCCTATGGCTCTTACCCGAGAGCGTGATGCTTGTGGTGTGGGTTTTATTGCGAACACAAAAACTGGAGGTACGTTTCCAAAATATTTTTGGGTTTATCCACTCTGCAGGCAAAAAGTGTCTGTAATTCATTTCGAAAAAGCACGGGTCGCCAATGTGCTCAATTAATATATAATTCTAACAAATTTCTCTACACGCTGGACTTGCATTCTCTGCAGGGGAATTTGGAACTCACAAGGTCCTCCAGCAAGGTCTTTCGGCCTTGTCATGCATGGAACATCGCGGCGCATGCGGTGGAGATGGAGTTTCGGGAGACGGAGCCGGAATCATGACACAAATTCCATGGAAGCTTTTTGGTGAATACAGGTCGGAAGACTCTCTTCAACCAGGCGTGGGCATGATCTTCCTTCCAAAGAATGAGGAGAGGCGACAAGCTGTAATGAAAATGATTGAAAGCGTTTGCACAGCCAATGAACTCGAATTTCTTGGATGGCGTGAAGTCCCTGTTGATCCATCAGTCCTCGGTGAAATGGCACGTCAAGCAATGCCTAGTATTTGGCAGTTCTTTGTTAAGGTCCCCAAACGTTTGAAGAACGACGACGATGGAAGAGATGGTTTTGAGCGGACCCTTTACCTTGTACGACGCCGCTTTGATGTCGAACGAAAGCGTCTAGGGCTTGTGTGGGACGACGATGACGTCTACGTAGTGTCCTTCAGTTCTCAGACTATTGTCTACAAGGGGATGGTGCAGTCCTCTGTTCTGCCTCGGTTCTATAAGGATCTCACCGATGAAGACTACACCACCAAGTTTGTTATTTACCACAGGCGATTTTCCACTAACACCAACCCTCGCTGGCCTTTAGCTCAACCAATGCGTGTTGTCGGCCATAATGGAGAAATCAATACTCTGCTTGGGAACGTTAACTGGATCAAGGCCCGCGAGGCCTCTAAGGGTGGTATCCCCAAGGACAGGAGGGATAAGCGCTTCGAAATAGGCGATTTTGTCGATTATGACTCGACAGAGAATATCGTCACAATGTGTGATACCCAAGACATCCCGTCTCTCTTGGAGCCTGTGGTTGACTTGGACAGGTCTGACTCCGCTAATCTTGACTCTGTATTCGAGCTCATGACCAAGTCTCGTCACAGAGCTCCCTGCGCTTTAATGGCGATGGTCCCCACAGCCTACGAGAATAACCCTGACCTGAAAAACAATCCTGAAATTGTTGATTTCTACAGATTCCACGGAGGGCTTCTTGAAGCCTGGGACGGGCCAGCCCTGTTGGTTTTCTCGGATGGAAAATCCATTGGAGCGTCTCTAGACCGCAACGGACTCCGACCAGCCCGTTACTCGATCACAAAAGATGGATCTGTTTACATGATGAGTGAAACTGGCGTCATTCCTGATTTGCCTGAAGCGGACATAATTGAAAAGGGGCGTCTGGGCCCAGGTCAGATGATTAACGTAGACCTCAAATCCGGAGAATTTAAAGACAACATTCGAATCAAGAGCGAAATTGCTTCCCGTAAGTTGAAATCGCTCTGTGGGATTAAGTCGGAATCATTACATAACCTTACATATTTTCAACCTTTTCCCCCTTTTCCCCCTTTGCAGGCCACCCTTATGGCGAGTGGATCAAAAGCAAGAGAAAGGATGTCAAGAAAACAGACTTTCCTGTCGACCGGATCTACGACGAAGACACCACTACTTTTGCGCAATCAACGTTCGGGTGGAGTCTAGAGGATATAGGTATGCAAATTGCAGACATGGCAGGAGCCGCGAAAGAAACCACCTACTCGATGGGCGACGACGCACCCTTGTCTGCTCTTTCTGAAAGGCCACACCCCTTGTACAATTATTTCAAGCAGCGCTTCGCGCAGGTTACAAATCCACCAATCGATCCCTTGCGAGAAGGTGTAGTGATGTCGCTCGCGACAACTCTTGGTAAAAAGGAGAGTATCTATAAAGTTTCTGAGAGAGGTGCCAGGCTTATTCACTTGGAGTCCCCCTTGTTGAACGAGGCTGAGATGGATCAAATCAAAGAAATGGCTGAAACGAAAAATGGTGGCTTCTTGCAGCAACGATTATCCACTCGGTATGATCTGGCTGACGGTCCAACGGGGATCCATGGAGCCCTTGATGCACTGTGTGATAAAGCAGTGGCGGAAGTGAAAAATGGAGTAGAGGTTTTGATTTTAAGTGACAAAGCTGACGACATCGCGACGATGCAAGATACTACTTACATCCCACCCCTTGTTGCCGTTGGGGCAGTTCACCACCGGCTCATTGTAGAAGGACTTCGGATGGACGTTGGAATTGTTGCTGAGACTGGTTCAGCCTGGTCAACTCACCACTTTGCATGCCTCGTTGGATTTGGTGCGAATGCCGTGCACCCATATTTGGCCTTAGAAACAGTTAAATCCTGGCACCAATTAGAGAAGACTCAAAAGATGATGGATGCCGGAAAACTCAAGAAGGCAACCGCAGCAGAAGCTCAGGAAAATTACCGCACTGCTGTTGAGAACGGTCTGTTGAAGATTCTATCTAAGATGGGCATTTCACTGCTGACTTCGTATTCAGGAGCACAAATTTTTGAAGCACTTGGCATCGGTGAAGATGTAATCAATCGGTGCTTTAAAGGCACGACAAGTCGCATCGGTGGGATGTCCCTTGAGGATATTGCTTCCGAAACTGTCATGATGCGCCCAGAGGTTGTTAAGGAAAAAATGAAACTATTAAATTATGGCTTTTACAAGCCAGTGCCCGCGCTTGGAGAGTACCACGCCAATTCTGCTGATCTAGCCAAGCTTTTGCATGAGGCAATTGGTCTGGATAAAAAGGTTAGCGCTGCGACCAACCGGGACGAACTGGAAAATGACGGTGTCCAACCCGCAAGTGCTGGTAAGTAGAGCTATGATTCTCTTTTTTTGTTTCCTTTCGGATCAGACATGATTCGCGCTACTTCCCTGATGGAGTTGGCCCTTGTGTAACCTCGAAATTGCTCTGAATTCTGTGAAGTATCTTGAATCGCCGCACCTAAACTCATCAAGCTGTCATTTGCCTTCGCAGCAAATTACGAAATTTTTAAGAAGAGTCTCCAAACTGCCCCTCTCGCAAACATTCGCGATTTGCTTGACTTCGATTCTGGTAGGTCTGGATGATCAAGATGTGTACAGTGATGAATACTGTCAATTGTGTTGAATCGTGCCTTGCTCATTAAACGATGTTTTTGTTTTCCCGTTTGCCTGGCAAACCAGATCGTGCAAGTATTCCGATCGAAGAGGTTGAGCCAGCGTCTGAGATTATGCAAAGATTTTGCACAGGCGCCATGTCTCTTGGAGCACTCAGTCGCGAAGCTCATGAGACCCTGGCTATCGCCATGAATCGCATCGGAGGAAAATCAAATTCTGGTGAAGGAGGTGAAGATATTGTTCGTACTCTCCCGATCGATGACGTCGACGAGAAAGGCAGGAGCCCTACTTTCCCACATTTGGCTGGGTTGAAGAAAGGGGACTCAGCAAACTCCTTCATACACCAAGTCGCGTCAGGCCGCTTCGGTGTCACACCACAATTCTTGGTGACCGCTAAACAACTTGAGATCAAGATGGCTCAGGGTGCGAAGCCGGGCGAAGGTGGTCAGCTACCAGGCACAAAAGTTTCCGACTACATTGCCACTCTACGAGCAAGCAAACCTGGTGTCACTTTGATTTCTCCACCCCCTCATCATGATATTTACAGTATTGAGGTACGTCTGTTCCTTTCTGTCCCCATATGCAACGCTTTTGTACGACCGTCTATCCACATCTCACCCTTACTTGTAATTTTTCCCATAGGATCTGGCCCAGCTCATCCATGACCTGCACGCCGTGAATGAGAAAGCTGGTGTTTCCGTCAAGCTCGTATCCTCTATTGGAATTGGCACTGTGGCTTGTGGTGTGGCGAAAGCGCAGGCAGATCTAATTCAGATTTCGGGCAATGATGGCGGCACTGGTGCATCGCCTCTTTCTTCCATCAAGCATGCGGGTTGTCCGTGGGAGCTCGGCTTAACGGAGGCCCACTCGGCACTGTTGAACAACAACCTCCGTGATCGGGTCACCATCCGCGTTGATGGGGGGATTCGCACCGGTCGAGATGTAGCCATTGCCGCTATGCTGGGTGCTGAGGAGTTTGGTTTCGGAACAATTGCTATGATCGCGGAAGGGTGCGTGATGGCTCGAGTTTGCCATCTTAATACTTGCCCTGTTGGAGTAACCAGCCAGAAGGAAGAGTTGCGGAAGAAGTTCCCAGGGACTCCTGAGCATGTCGTGAATTTTTTTGGGTTCGTTGCTGAAGAGGTTCGTCAGTTGATGGCTCATCTTGGATACGCCAAGTTTGAAGACTTGATCGGCCGGGCTGACCTCTTGAGTGAGAGCCATGAGCAGAAGGACCGCGTGGCGAAAACAAAGAATATGGATCTAAATCCATTCTTTAGTGGTGTTCCTGATACAAGCAAGGATCGTGGCTTTTTGAAGGCCACAATGGAAAGCGGTCAAAAAGTTCCGAAAGAAGAGATCGTCCACATCAACGGCTTCAGCTCTGACCTTGACCGTGAAATCTGTGCTAATGCTGAGATCCAAAAGGTCATCGCGGATAATTCTGGTGAGGCGGCCCTGTCCTTGCAGATTAAAAACACCGACCGAAGTGTGTGTGCAATGATTGTTGGAGATATTGCACGCGCCCACGGAAACGTTGGTTTTAAGGGACGCATTAACTTGCAACTTGAGGGAAGTGCCGGGCAGTCATTTGGAGCTTTCGTACTTCCTGGTCTTAATGTTCGCCTAAGCGGAGAAGCGAATGACTACGTGGGAAAAGGAATGCACGGTGGTGAAATCGTCGTTGTTCCCGATAATGATGCAGGCTTCGTCGCAGCTGATTCCAGCATTGTCGGAAATGCTTGCTTGTATGGAGCTACTGGTGGTGACTTCCACGCCAATGGTCGTGCTGGCGAACGCTTCGGCGTTAGAAATAGCGGGGCTTTTGCAGTAGCTGAAGGAGCTGGCGATCACTGTTGTGAGTACATGACTGGTGGTGTTGTGGTCATGTTGGGAAGCGTCGGTCGCAATGTTGGTGCTGGCATGACTGGTGGTATTGGCTATTTTTATGATGCTGATGACAGCCTCCCAGAAAAAATTAACGGCGAGATCGTCAAGATGCAACGTCTTGTGACTGACGAAGGTGAAGATCAGTTGAAGCACATGATTGAAAGGCATTATGAGCTCACGGGAAGTGAACGCGCGGAAGAGATACTTAACAACTGGGAAGAAGCCAAAGGAAGGTTCTGGCAGGTTTTCCCACCAGCAGAGGCGAACACCCCAATGGTAAAAAAGCCGGAACTGGTTGTTGAAGGAGATCGTCTTCGTGTATCGGCGTCAGCTCCTGATGGTGCAATGTGTTTCCTGCCCGTTGGTGGCAGAATGACGCCTGAGCAAACGCAACGATGCGCAGATTAGAATCAACCTTCATATTTCATCTATGTTTGAAAGTAAACGTAAACTAGAAATGAACTTGTAGATAAACACGTATGATGGCAGTCAGGTGGCCCCTTCATGATGTTCAGTGCAATCTCAGAAAATTATTTGGCACGACTGAGATTAACATGGTGTTATCAGGCGAAAAGAAACATATCAAAGCTAAAATTTCTGCGACGCTTATGTAAGGAACAGACCACTCTCTGGCTAGATGACCCATGCAAAGTACACTCATTATAGTCTAATGTAGCTCCAATAAGCCTGAGATGTCCTTGTTGGTCATTCATCAGGTAGATCTGGGGTGAAACCCTTAAATAATGGTTTTTTTTGCCATACAGTAACTAACAAAATGAATTTTTTTAAGGACATTTCAGAGTAGTTCTGGTGCCTTTAACATATAGGCAAGACGTTTTGTATGGGATGCAATAGTTAACAATGGACCTATTGTGTCCCGGTTCACTGGTGAATGTTGGACCCGGTGACCGTGGAAAGTGTTTCTTTTGCCCGATAACACCCAACAACACTGAGTAAATTCTCGAGTCGTGCAAAATCGTTGAAAAACTCAGCGAGATGGCACGGAGTATCCTTAATGTGGTCTCTGTGCGCTAGTAGATTGGCAAGCATGACCTAGCTTGTTCCAATGCTCTAGTTTATTGCAGCTTGCAGGAGCAGGATAATGACATTCATTTTGACTTCAAGCGCTACTAACTTCTACTACAATTTTTATTGTAGCAGTCAGCCAGCATAGGGCAACCTGAAATTAAAAGAAATGTCACCACGTGGGTCAGTCGGTTCTTTTTAACATGAAACATTGGTGTGATGAAGAGAGCAGCAAAACTAAATCACCTAGCCCATGTTCACACTGGTAGGATCACACTAGCAGTGGCATCAGGAACGACTGGCAGTGTTGGACAGGTTGCACACTTCTGCCCAAACATTTGTGAAGGACAGAGGTGACTTGGATTGTTGAGGAGGGGGAGGATCGCCGTCATCATCGATGGGTGCTTGGCAGTGGGTGTGGCGAGCTGGGACAGAATCGACAGCATCCATCGGCACAGAGGTCATCAAGTTCTGATGAGTCAATTAGAGCACAGAGCTTCAGTTGCTACGTCAGGAAAGCGTATAATGGCCTACGTTTTTAATGAAGGGGGCATTTGGCCTTAATTAAGACCAATTGGCTGTCACAAAAGCGCGATTGGCCATTCATCAACGGCAAATTGGAGTTTCGATACCACATTTAACCGTTCGAACTGCCACAAAGCCGACGAATGGTATAAATGACATGCATCAAGGCCGATTCATTAAATGTGATAGCCAACAGCAGTGCGTCGCAACGGCCAAACAAAGAACATTGTGCCCAACCATAATCGCACAATGCTAAAAGTAATAGACGACCAAAAATTATTACCAAATTGCCCATTCAAAGTTCCACATTTGGCCTACAATTTGGCATCACATCGAAACAAACTCTCCATTTACCCATGTCTAGTTACCTACTGACATGCACTAGGTGCAAAAAGAAGTTTAAAAATCAGCGTGCTTTAACACAGCATCATCGCAAATCAACCATATGTCAGGCCCAAAAAATGCCAAAAGTTAGCTACAATTTGGCCTTGGATGATGCTCCCGCCGCAACTTCGTTATTGGCATTTACGCGAGTTGATCTTGCCAAAAGACGTACTGAAATGGCCAAATCTAGCACTCCCAAAGCCAATTTGCACCTTAGTAGCACTAAAAACGGTCAATCCAAATGGGTTGACTTTGTAACTGACGAGACCACTTTGGATGAATTTTCAGTCCTCGATGGCGATTCAGAGGATGATTTTGAGCCTTCCATGTTGAGCAATGAAGGTGAT
>Ga0163149_10006530_pt1 | contig 11943 bp, 12 predicted proteins | sample OliLakLV19MP5G1_FD_148604 | JGI IMG/M metagenome (GOLD analysis project Ga0163149, IMG submission 148604) | Freshwater microbial mat bacterial communities from Lake Vanda, McMurdo Dry Valleys, Antarctica - Oligotrophic Lake LV.19.MP5.G1 | ecosystem: Environmental > Aquatic > Freshwater > Lake >...
ATTTACCGTTCCCTTTTTCCACGAACTCTCCAAAGTGTTGCTGAGGATGATCAACTGGATTATTGCCTGCACTCCTTTTGCCGTCTTGTCCTTGATTGCCAACGCCCTTGGATCCCAAGATGATCTTAGTGGAGCCTTTGCCAACGTTGGTTACTTGGTGGCAGCCTGCTTGGTCGGATTCATTGCTCATTTCATCATAACCGATATTTGTTTCTTCTGGGTGGCGTCTGGCATGAACCCTATCTCTTACCTCAAGTTCATCATTCCAGCTCAGACGACCGCATTGGCTTGCGCTTCCAGTGCTGCCACTCTCCCTGTCACCATGGAATGTGTCAAGGCCACTGGCATTGTTCCCGATGACATTCGCAACTTTGTCCTTCCACTCGGGGCAACCATCAATATGGACGGAAGTGCCATCTACTTTCCCTGCGCTTGCGTCTGGTTGGCTGTCTTGAACGGCGTCGAAGTCAATGCGGGACACATGATCCTTCTCATCATCTTGTCGACCATTGGATCTGCTGGAGCCGCTCCGGTGCCATCCTCTGGGCTGGTGTTGGTCATTACCGCCTACAACACCGTCTTTGGAACGACTGGAACACCCAATGGATTTGAATTTGTGGTGGCGATTGATTTCTTCCTAGACCGTTGCATTACCGCCTTGAACATTACAGGTGATTCCGTGGTTGCTGGAATCATTGCGGCTCGTACTCCCTGGACAGAAGACATCACAACGAAAGGCGAGACAGGCGGAGACGAAGAAGAAGAAGTGCTACCTGAATCCGATGAGAAAGCCGTGTAAATATAATGACGAATCCTTCGCGCTGGTTTTGTATTGCGCAGTCAAGGCGAGATAGTTGGGCCGAGCTCTTTTGCCGATTTCTGTTTTATCCAACTGGACGATCTTCTATAAGACATCTGTTGTAAAAATAAATATTGATCAATTTTTGAGATGGGAGAAGTGTTATAAAATGTGCCTACTAGTAGCTAGATAACAAGCTAGGGGTGTTCAATGTGGGAAGGAACGTCTAGGGAATTATTTTGTAATAAAAAATAATAGAGATTGCGTAGACGTATGCTGTGCTGGTGGGGAAGGCTTGGATAGATGTGGTGCACTCCGACCAACTGATAGTATAACGGTTACTGCAAAGCATAGCGGGCGGAATTAAAACGCCACAGATCCCTTGAAGGGGTCATGGTTCATCAAATGAACCTTGAAGCTGTGGAGCTTTGATTCGTGAATGCGCCGTTCCATTTGTGACAATTGATCCACATTATTTGCTTGTCGAAGTTCTTCCAAGGCAGCTCGCAAATCATCTTCGCTGTCCTCGATTAACTGCACAAGGCGCAAAGCTCGCCGCTGCTTCGCTTCCGCCTTGGCTTCTTCGGATTGTGCCAATTCGCTCTCAAAGTCTTGCATGAGTTTGGCATCGTGCAAACGTTCCATTTCTGCATTTACTTTCTGGAGTTCGTCCATAGCATGTTCATGTTCTTCTGCGGCCTCCACTGCTAACTGCTCTAGTTGAAAGCGTTTCAAATGAGCCAAATAGGCCATTTTCTCGAGACTGTCTTCTGTGATTTCGTCGTCGTCTTCGCAGCCTGCACCTGCAAGTTGCCGGAAATAATTGGCTTGGAAATGAAACGCGTCGCGCAAATCACGATAATCTTTCTGTAGACGACCAATTGTTTCCTCGCTCAACAAAGAAGAAACGCCTTTATCACGATGGAGCACCACCAAAGTCCTCCCCGTCACATGTGGCATGGGTGTTCTTACAAAACAAACCACAGGTCGAAATCTAACGACGATCAAAGTAGCGAGCAAAAGATAAGTGGTTGACACCATGATTCTGATTGATCGTATTGATTATTTGTTTGGATATCTTAGATGCTGCAAATGTTCAATATTGTGCGAAAGAAAGCTTGGAGCGGATGGAAAGAGAGAGTAACGCTCGTTTTGTTTTTGTTCTTGGAAGAATAAGATATACCATACCGGACGCAAGGATGTTTATCTTGATGTTCGTGTCGCTACTCCAGAAGGTGCTATGCAATTCATACGATGCATGGCGTCTCCGGCACAATACGACTCACTACCAGAACTGGTACCAGTACTAGTACAAGTACCAGGATCATGCATGCACTGCACATGCACTCGTGCCGCTAAGGTGTGACAGCTGGTGTGACACAAGTTTCTCAAAAGTTCTTCCAAAATCAGAAGAAGAGGATATCGAGAACACAAATATTGTGGACGCTTCGATAGCCCCCCGGCTTGTTAGTGATTGAAAACAAATGACTAAGCTTTACGGTGCACACATGATCGTAAATCATTGACAGCTATTAAGAACGCACACGTTCCCGAGATCACCGCTCAAAACGCCCCTCGACTGTTTCCGATGCAATAACAGCAGCACACGAGCCTTTCATGGAAGGCATTGGCGCAAAAAGCCGCTTGAAGAGACACAAGTATGTAGTGCCAATGTAGGCAACTCCAGTACGAGAAAGGACCGCGAGCTAACTGAACTTGTCGGCATGCCTGGAGGCAGTTCGAGTCGAGGAACCGAAAGAGGCAAAGGAAGCCGTCTGAACACAACTGTAATGACTGGGGTTAGCAGGCAAACAACAAGTCATTGAAGGGGGCTACTGTAGGTGCGGTCGGTGCTATGCCCCAAGCAAGGCGGTTCAAGTCAACATCAGTCATTGAAGAATCTCGCTAAAACGAACTAATTGTAGCTTACTAGTTGGTTCAGAATCAGAACTGAAAGCCTGACTGAGATGCCAAGAAAGGAACCGACGCTTCAATGACTGAGTGGGTTGACGGAGTGAGGCGGGATGGCGGAAAGCACTCAGAAACCGAGTGGTACCTATGCCCGGCCAAAAACCGACGCATTGTTCTTTCTCCGTCAAAACGAAGCCAGTCAAATCAAGCTATCCAGTCATTGCATCAAGTTGCATCAAGTTGCATCTAGCTAGTAGTTAGCTCTAGTAGTAAGTATTGTTGATACCAGAGGTGAGCCCTGCCGCTGCCAGGCAAGATTGAGTTGATTGATTTCTGGAAACCTGTGAGTTCGGATTGAAGGGCATCATCTACTGCCTGACATCGCTGATCACATACTAGCTAGTAGAGTCGTACTGTAGCTGCGGGCAATAAACTAAAGTAGCTACATTGGCATGCATTCTTCTGCAGTGTCGAGGTGGTCCTGGCTAGCTGTGCCGTGATCTTGTTCCATCATGGCTTTGTATTGTAAGGGGGAAGTCTGCGTCCTAGTGTCTGAGCGGGATCACGTAGCCGCCGTAGACCAGCTTCTTCGCCGAGCAGCCGATCGACATGTTCCACTGTTGGTACCACCAAAGAAGCATGCTAAATTAGGTTAGGGGTGTTAGATAGAGAGAGGCAGCTAGCTCTAGACAATGATGAAAGTAGGCTAGACTAGAATAAGATAAATGTTTTTGTGTCCAACTGAAGTTTATTACATGTTATTATTTACAATGAGTAGTTCTTCAGGTAGCGGACACTACCAGGAGGAGAAAGGCTGTCGTTCGGCGAGATGCTTTGGATAATATATATATGTACAATCCATTGTAAGCATCCCACGCGAACTCGAAGCGAGTTTCCTTCCTAGTACCAAGGAGCAGAGCAGGTGCAGGGCGTGATAAGTGTATATGTACAACACGCTCAAGACCGCCGATTGCTGTTTGGTGTGTTCTTCATGGATGAAACGCAAATCATCCAGTACTGTTCGTTAGTCGAGACTTATCGCGACCACGGGCTCCAACCGGTGATACTGTATTTAGTATCGGTAACCGGCAGACTATATGTGCAGGAGAGCACCAGTGGTCGTTTCAGACGTCGTCGTCGAACGGTGGGGGAAAAGAGGCCTGGACTGGCTGTTTGTGTATATGTACATTGACAGTCAGGTTCTTGAAATTGTATGTAGAAACACTTGGTAGTAAAGTGTTGTTTTGTTCAGAGAGTATGTTCATCCCATAAGATCAATGGAACTGCGGAGGGTCTTGGATCGGTTCAAGCCGCTTTCTTCCGAGCGAGATCGCTTTCCAAGGCTCGATAGAGAAAGACTAGAGGAGGCCGAGTCGACACTGGCAGTCTCTTCTTCCTCAGCATCATCAAAGCTCCATTCGAGAGAGGGGAATGCCTCTTCGTTGGAGACTTCGAATAGTGCTGACATATCAAAAGAGAAAGCGGATGCTGCGGGGGAATCCATGGTCGATCGCTTGACACGCTTGTTGCTAATCATATTAAGAGCTTCAGTGGCAGACATGATTGATTGTTGGTTGTTTAGTTAGTTTAGTTAGTAGTTGGGTTTTGGTGGTTTTTGTAGTAACCAAGGTTGCGTTTTTGATTTTATGGGCAATCAAAAGCGGCATGCACTAATCAAAGGGATTCATGCATGTTCTCCGGTCTCGACTTCCGCTTGTAGTTGTTCTCTGTGAGGAATAGGTATACGACATTTCGCTGACAGCTTTTAGTTAACGTAAAGAACAGACGCATTTCGATCTCTGTTCTTCACACAAGATGTTTGCGAAGATTACCCGCCACCTCAGGGAGAAAAATCGAATTGTCGATGTCGCACTTGCTCTTCTTTGTAAAATTGTTGGACCTAAAGAAGAACAAGTGCGAACTTCAAGAAGTGATTTTTAGCTTCTTTCGTGCGTTCCACTTCCGCGACCACGAGGACCACGAGGATTCTTCGTCGCAAAAAAAGATGCTTTAGTACGTAATTTGGTTGAGGGTTCTTACTGTAGCTCACAGTTGGTAAGCTGATTGAACTTATCTATTCCCTGAGCTTCTTCCAAACGCGAAGGTTCTTTGAAATAAGCCGCCACGCAATTCCTTGTTCCTCACACGGCATTGCACATGGCTATTTAGTGTCAATGTGGTGTCCAACTTCGCTCGTACATCGATTAAAATATTCGGTTGCAATTGCACCAAATTACAGAAAGATGCGCACTTGACTCGTACTTCGAAGTATTATATTTTTTCCACTCCTACTTGTTTCGACTGATTTACTTCTGCAGTGTCTAAAATTGTCCATGCCAGAACTCCAGTCTTTGGGTACTATTCGTAGATACAGTAAAATCTTACGTTCAACAGGAACGAATTGTCAAATTTATAAGTACTGCTCGTACGCACTAATACTCGGACTAGACTAGAACTACAGTTACTAGCTAGCTAGGTGAACGTACTTCCTATTCAGAACTCGGGATGTTAAAGGCTTCACTTTGCTATTTAAAGCTGGTCAATAACTGCTCCCGGTTCTGGACATTATGGGAGCACACTGGGTTTAAAGCCTGGAAACTATGACTGAATTTACGTACAACTGTTATTCTACGTTTAAAGATTGTTTGGCTTCTGTCATGCTCGTGGGGTCTAAGTTGATTGAGAGCTTCTTTGTTGTACCCGGAGTTCCATCAAAGGAACTTTCTTTGAGAATAGTTTGCGCCACCTCAGAGAGATATCAGTGTCATATTCGCATTCGATGGCCACATCGGCAGCGAAGAACAGCAACAAACCAGTTGGTCGCCCCCTCTGTTGGTAGCTTTGTTATCCACTTTCGCTACTTTTAGGAAGTCTTCTCGTATCTAGCTAGTAGGTAGCTAGCTAGTGTAGTAGTCAGAGAGAAAGAAAGTGCAGTTGCTATCCTATCTCGCTGGGTTGATGCTGAGATAGTCAAGCGTCGAAGAAACCCACCTACCATGTTGGAGTAGAAGCACAAGGAAATACTACTAATCTACTTCTACTACTACCACTAGCTACATCCAAAACGGAGAGAGCCTGGTTTGATACTTTCAAGACAATGCGTCGGGCATCAACCGCCGTTGATAAGCTAGGCTCATTTGGCGGGGGGCTAGATCTACTAGGAGGGCTTTCCTCTTTAGCTGCCAAGGAAGCAGAGACATCGCCGGCCTCTGCCGCCCTGGATTCCATCCTCAAAGCATCTGCGTCGAGAAAACGACTCAAATTGGGAAAGCATGATTCACCCGCATCAACTAATTCGCTGATCAACTTCAACAAGGGAGGAGCGTCCAACGCTGCCAACTTTGATATGACAGACCTCTTTCAAGCCACCGAGTCTGACACCAACAAGATCAGTTTTGATTTCCCCACGCTGGCATGGGATTTTGGAGACGACGATAACGACGTTCTTGGGCCCAATATAGGAGGAGGAGGTAATGGTGGAAGCCCAGCTTCCAACGCTCTGGCTGCCGTGGCGTCCAAGTTTGACGAACCATGTAAATTACAACACGATGATGATGACGACCTAGACTTCTTTGGAGGCTCGTTACATGGACGTTCTAAATCTCAACCATCGTTGCTTCTGGGTAAGCGAAATCGAAGCGGTGGCATGTTGAGATCCAAAACGATGCGGTCGGAGGTGGACGGATTGATAAGCTACCTTGGTGATCATCATCGCAGTCTTGCACAAAGCACAGTACGAATGTAGAAAACTGAACAAAGCACAGCATACCGTATGCTGTACCCGATTTGTACATAACAGCGGGTCAGGCATCGGGAACTACGGTCTGGATTGTCCCATGCTAACAATCTTGAACCTGCTCATAGATCTATTGACAATAATTGTATATTAAGATGCAACACTTCATTATCGTAAACGTCGTGAACGTAGCAAACAAAGCATAGGCATGTAGCTATGAGAGTTACTCAGGAGGTCATCACATGCTAACAATTCTCTCCCCCTTGCATAGCAAACACAGCTTCATTGCCTTCATCAGGCACAATGTGTAGCAATGTAGCAATGGATAGACTATGTTCTGCACTGCATGATATGCTTTGCTCACTGCGGTCTCGATTGTCCTGTGCTAACAATCCTCTAGTCTACTTGTCTGTGGATCTATGAACAACAATTGCACAGGGAACTCTTCATTTGCAATCTCTAATTGGAAAAGCTTGGAGTGCATCTATGCATCTTTATTTCCAAAAGTCTCTTGCTAAACATTCTCTTTCTTATCAAGACTGCATTCACTGATGCCTCTGTTTGTTGTAAAAAATGTTTCCATGGACATCTTGTTTGGTCTGACACCTGACAGCTGGTGTCTAGCTAGTCAACAATGGCACAAACATGGTTGCATGGTCACAAACATTGACATTTCATGTTCAAAACTCAAAAGGATTTTGAGCAACAAAACACATTTTTCGAACTGAAAAACTGTGAGAAAATTACATGTGATGTGCATTCCTTGCCCCCATTGACATTAAAACATACAAATTTGTGCAATGCAAGCTCATTCAGGCAGATCCATTGCATTCATCAATGGTTTGCACATTCCCGAGAACAAGAACAATTCCAAAACAATTGCTGCAAAGATGTCACAACTTTGTTTCGAAACCATTCATGTAAAACTAATTTTGAAAGCAGCAACATCTGCACGGATGCATGTGCAAGACAATGATGCCTTCATTTTGATGTTGTTTGTCTGACATTGGTTTCCAAAACTTGAAGATTGCCGTCTGTTGTTTGCTGTGGCAACAACAACAATTTCTCCAAGCCTCCATGATGAACAGGGCATGGCCCATGAGTGTTAGCATCCCTTTCTTCGAAGACCTGAAAGTAAGCCATGCACATGTGCATCTCCCGTTGCATTGGATGTAGCACCCATTCTGCGAGTCCCACCAGTGAATGCCTCATTTGTTTGTTTCTGCTGATCAAGCTAGAATGAAGCTATCTGCTACTGCAATCAAGACCTTTATGGAGGAGCATAAAGACATTTATCCTCACAATGACATTCCTACAACTCGTCAGGGACACCACCCTAAGTGGTTGCTTAGCATGAGCAGGAACAAAGAGGGTCAAGTGTCGAGGCAGTTGGGACATTATGTCATCGGGGCCAGTTGTTTGAATCATGAGAACATGCAGAAACCAATCATGGATGGTGATGGTGTTCCCCTCCCAGCTGACTTTGCAGAAGTTCTGGACAGTCTTGAGACTTGGGGAGTAACCAAACACAGCTGCTGGCTACAAAAGTCACTCATGGCAATGCACGAGTGCTTGAAAGAAGACAACATGCATGGAGGAGTTGCACCCAAAAAGATGAGACTGTTCCATGACTCCGTTCTTCAGGGCATTCAAAGAAAGGCTGAGATGGAATTTGGTAGAAAAAGTGCAGACTGTGACAAGATTTTGGAGAATTGGAACACTTGCTTTTGGGTGAGGTGCAGGGAGGAGCATTCTTTCTTTTGTGTGGCATGTGACAGCATGCATTGTGCTGAAGAGATGATTGAATCCATCCATGCTGCCAACAATGCTAACATTTATTCCACTGCCACCATAGCACACAACACCACTGCAAACGTTGTTCCAGAATCTCCTTTGTCCACGGTGGCCAGTTCTCAGTCGTTTGCTGGAGAAAGCACCCATGAGTGATCACGTTGAATGTCCAATTCGTCTGACTGTCATGACAAGTAAGAACTTACCCACTAGTAAATAATGCCCACCTGTCTGGCATTCATGTCTTCAGCATGCCAATGTTTGTGAGGGCTGTCACACTCAGTTAGATGGATTAATGCAAAAGGGTCCCATTCGGCCAAGGCTGTTGCCGTGGTGTTCTTTTCTCCAGCCGCATTTAGCACAATGTCCACTCGAACATTTGTGGCCGAACGATTCTTCTCTTAGATGACTTCCCTTCCGATAACTACAAGAAACACATCAGGTCTTCCTTGTGAATCGGTCAAGCACATTTCCGTTCGTAGAAAAACGTTGCACATGCCACGGTCGACCTGCCTCCATGTTTTCCTGCATGATTTGTTGCGTTTGCATAGTCATCGCACCATGCAAGATGGCCGGATTTAACGGGTTGGGCATTCCAAAGGGAACAGTTCCGGTTGTGGGGTGCTGCACTGTGGTTGCTGTTGGCACAGCCGGCATGGTTACAAAATTTCGAGTCTCGCGAATAGCATTCCGAAGTTCTTGACGCCGGTGGACATCAATTGGGTTGTCGGCTTGTGCTGCAATTCTTTTCTTTTGTTCCGCATTGTCACAGTGCTGCTGCAGCTGAATGGCGCTTTTTCTTCTTATGAGAACCACTGATTCTCCATCGAGAAGCTTCTGATGCCGGCTTGCCACTTCTCGATTCCACGCGATGCTGAAGGCATGGTAGCCATCTTTGGCCCACGGGCCGACATTCCTCTTAAACTTAGGATGCAAGGTGTCAAATGTGGCGAACTCTTCAATGTGGATCGTTGTGGGTGGTTTTTCCCCTGTGTGAAAAGGATGTTAGGGCTGTTGGTTCGTTAACCTTTCGCACGCTTCGGCCACAATTTCGTTGGGCCTCATGAGAGGAATGATCCTCTCTGCTGCTGCCTCCATAGCTGGATCTTCATCAGAGATCTCGGCTTCTTTAGCGTCACCATCCGAAACGTTCAGTGGTGCGTCATCATCCTGGTGCGGTGTGTTTCCCGTGTTAGGATCTTCATCGGTGGTTGGGTCTCCGTCTGGAGCAAAACCGCCCATGTCGGCTGACATCTGACTTGCACTGAGTCCTGACTTTGATGACCGACAGCGATGCCAGAATTCTTGTTGGGATAGAAGACTGGCATTGTGAAAGCCAAAAAACTCTTGTTCATTTGACGGAGGAAGTGCCCGCACGGACAGCTGCGCGAAGGGAAGTCTGTGGTCGCTGCAGCCAGCCGATGATGCCAAACTGTTGAGCTGAGCGAGGGCCTCTGCACGGTGAGCACCATGATCAACACATCCGAGGTGATTGACACGTTTTTACTTGTTCAACATCTCAAAGCAAGCAGAAGCCTTGTGATCACACAATCCAACACCAATGTGGGAACCAGTCAATTGGCCCAATCCATGGTGATCTGATTCTGTGGAACTGTTGCCTCGCCAACAGAAATGCGCCTTGGTCTTGGGGTTCTCGTGGTGCATTGAGATGTTTGGAGGATCAGAGAGACATCCATTTCTGATGTGCTGAAGTTGGTCTTGAATCACTGCGTCGGTTTCCTTGCAATTTTTAAAGAACCTAATGGGAACAGGCTCATCACTGTTGGGATCACGAGTTGCCAATTGCATGTCGGTTTCAGCGTCGCAAAACTTGATGTGTCGGATTGCCGCCATGACACGTTCCATAAGCAGCTCAGGCTTTGGAATGATCTCATTTGCTTCTTTTCTAATGGACTTGACAGTTGGCTGCCATTGAAGATCTTGTGGATTAGTCTTCCCGCACTTTTCCATGAGTCTTTGCCGTGAACGTCTAAATTCTTCAGCCGTCACTTCAAAAAGAGCCTGACTTATCGAGCTTCAAAACACAGCACCCTTCTCGGATTTTGGCTTTGCCAAAGCCGGATCCCAACGTCGGTGCCAGTGGAAGGAATCGATCAGCACATGAACATGGTCTCCAAAGATGCTCTTGAGGCCTTCACAAAATTTGCAACAAACATCAATGAAAACAGCGTTGACAGTCTTGCCAAGGCGTGCATTCCGGTTCTTGAATGTGTCAAATCCGGCTTGAGCGGCACCAACGACCCTCCTCCATCCGTGACCTTCCAGAAAACAGTCATTCCATCTTCATTCTGCATGTTGAACATGCTGGCATGTGGTTTGAAGCACTGGCCTGGGCCTGTGTGAACATGCGTCTTACCTGCCGCCTTGTAGGACCAATCAATTTTTACAATTTTGGCCGACAAACCCATCATTTTGGCATCCTGCATGGGCTTTCGGTGCCTAAATTCAGTTTCTTGAATGCTGTTGACTTGCCCGGCGGACAAGAACCTTGCGTTATGTCCAGTGAGATCTTGCACGTCAGAAAACAATGAAGGCAAGGCCTCATTTTGCGTTCCTGCAGCAGGAGGGAGGTGGGGAGGATTGTCAGCCACGGCATCTTCAATGGTCTGCCAGGTGTCAACTTCTGCAAGTTCTGCCTCTTTGGCTTTCAGCTGTTTGCTTAGTTCTTTTCTCCAATGGCGTTTGGCATCAAAGTGTTGGGTGGCCTCTCCCTTCCACTTGTTTGGCTTGGCGTTGCGTGTTCGCTTAGAACAAAATGCCCCATTTACATCCTCGAACCCTAGCAACTCGACAGCATTGTTAACACCTAAGTCTGTTAGTTGCTTCAGCTTGGAAACTCCAACACTACGAAGTGGCAAATCACGGTTGTTGCGCGACTGCTTCTGGTCGCACAATCGATGGAAACAGAGCTTGTTCCTCGTGGGGGAGGTGGCGGATAAATCAAGAGCACAGCATTCAGGGACTCGAGCTGTGCTTTCAGCAACCGGATCTCGCGCTGCAACCCATTCAACAAACGGTTCACAGGACCACTCTTTTTGATTTGTTCTTCCAATGCTGTAGCAATTGTGAGTTGGCTTGTGTCAAAAAGAGACACGTTCTTGGATGGACCACATTTGATTCGCTGTGACCTCACAGCGTGCAGACATAACTGACAGTCTTGAAAATGATTGTCGACTGCAATTTTCTCTAGGTGACGTGCGATGCGAGCAGAGGGTGCATCCGGCAAGTTAACAATGAAACTGCACAACTCTTCCTCCACTGCACACTCAGTGGACAGACAGAAATTGAAATAACCAATGATTCCTGTGGCATCAAGCGAGAGTGATTGCTTGTTGTGTCCAGTGAATTCCTTGTTGCATTGACGACATGGCTAGAACTTTGTGTCCAAACATTTGTGGGAACTGATTCCAAAGAGCAGCTTGGGACACTTAACCCACCGTGAGCTAGCCACTTCGACGTGTTTGTTGCTTTTACAATTCGGGCAGCTTGGCACATGATCGGGGATCAGCAGGTGTGGGACCCAAACTGTCACTGACTTGACGTAAAACAATTCGGCCGCAATCTTTTTGGGGGAGCTCAAAGCAATGTGCTTTCCACCAAGTTGTGTGACATTCCTCCAGTCCTTTGCATGGAAGCATTTGTGTTGCTTTGGATCTGTTTCCGACCTAAGATCCTTTGCAAATTG
>Ga0163149_10006532_pt1 | contig 11943 bp, 12 predicted proteins | sample OliLakLV19MP5G1_FD_148604 | JGI IMG/M metagenome (GOLD analysis project Ga0163149, IMG submission 148604) | Freshwater microbial mat bacterial communities from Lake Vanda, McMurdo Dry Valleys, Antarctica - Oligotrophic Lake LV.19.MP5.G1 | ecosystem: Environmental > Aquatic > Freshwater > Lake >...
CCTCTCATTCATGGACACCCTGTCAACACAGGGTTGGGCAGTCTCAACCAATTCAACCACTGACAGACCTAGCAACAGCAGCACTGCCAGCAGCAATCAGCCACAGCACACTCAGCAACTTTCGATGACAGACGGGCTCAAACGTCCTGAAATTCAAAAAAATCAACCGCTGTGAGTGGACAATTCAACCACTGACTGACTGGTTCCTAGCAGTGATTCCACTTGAAACGCACCTGGATTGGACGCTTCTTCCACGGATTCCACTGAGCGATTCAAACATCATGAAACTCAATCCACCACTGTGAGATTCAATGGCTGGTTCCCAGCAGTGATTCCACTGGAAACATGGCTTGATTGGACGCTTCCAAGCTTCCAAACAGAGCGACTTGAATGCAAGACTGGCACAAAACTTGCGAAATTCAAAAATTCAACCGCTGAGACTTGATCCTAATGGATCCTTTGTGCTTTTGGCAACAGATGGAGTGTTGCACTCACAGTGGACAAAGGAAGCTTCTCTTCTTCCAACCACCTAAACGTCCTGAAATTCAATCTGCTGTCACTGGCAGCACTTCCTTCCAGTGCAAATGGACCTGGAATGGACATTCTGCCACTGACACCACTGACAACACACAGCGACTTCAGCGCAGGACCGGCTCAAGCGTCCTAAAATTCAAATGATTCAACTGCTGACATGGATGTCCATTGGCAACAGCAGCACTTCCACTGGACAAAACCTGGATTGGACCTTCTTTCACTGCCAATGCACTGACAAACACTCAGTGGCAGACAGGTTCAAAATTCAGTGGTTGACAGCAGTGGTTCCCAGCAGCTTCTGGGTGCATGTTTTCGAAGCCAGCTGAACACTGGTTGTGAAATTTCACATGCCCCTGGGTTGGGTTCCTGAATCAGCAGAGCCACTAGCTAGCTGGTGCTAGCAGCTGAAGTTGAAGTTGCATTTCGCGACCATTGAACCAATCCTGCATGCAAGTTGCTGAGTGTGACGCAAAATTTTGGGGGGAAGCCAAGGAACTCTGAAGGAATTTTGGCAATGAGTTCCTTGGTTCCTGTGAGAATTTGTCCAGCATTTGACCCCTTCATTTCCTAGGAATTCCTGTGTTCCTGTGGGAAGAGAGGAATTCCTAGGAATTCCTCTTCCTCTTCCTAAGGAAATCCCATCTGAGGAATGAGACTGCCTGGCTTGACAATCAGGCAATGTCATGGTGTCCACAAAAGAGAAGATTCATGTGCTGGGAGAAGTGGCAAGCCAATTTGTGTGATTGTTTGCATTGCTGACTTCTAGCTTGTGGACTTGAAAAGGATGCTTCACAACAGTTTCATTTTGACTACAAACTTTGACTGTTGTCAGTGAGCCCACATGAAAAAACAAAAGTGCAGCTAGCTTTTTCTTTTGCTTCATTTTGCCTCAAATTTGGTGTTTCTTTTGTCACTTTCCAAAAGGGCAGGAAAAGAAGTAAAAGGAGAAGGAAAAGAGGAATTCAAACTCCTTTTGGAGCCCCCCACCCACCACCAAGGAACCACAAAAAGGAAAGTGCAACCAAGCATCAGAGAAGAGCATTGTCCATGGTCATGCAATCAGTCTGTGTTTGCTGCCTTTGCAAACAATGATCTGTAAGAAGTCTGACATGCAAACTTTTCTCAGATAACAATTGTGTGTAAAAATTAGTCACTTTTGTTTGTAACATTGAAGCTCACAAGCAATGCCTTTTGATGAGCAACAAAGAAACTGGAAAAATTGTGATTTTTGACAAAGATGTGAATGGATTGCATGTTGCACCTTCATCAGACATGTCAAATGGTGCATGTGAAAATGAAACATTGTGCAGCAAAATGCAAGTTGTTGGAGCAGAGACAGCGACATTTTTTACAAGGCAATTGCTTATCCATCTGTCAGAGACCACAAACATGTCATTCAGTCAAATCAGATTAAAAATTGTCAAGTGACTCCTGAAGACATCAAGAATTGGTTGAAAACACATGGAGACAGTGTGCATGCTCTGAAAGGAAAGAGCACAAGGAAAAAGCCAAGGGCAGTTGTGTGTGACCACATTGAAATTCCATAGGAATTCATTGAGGCACACAAGGGTGCTGTTCCATTTGTTGACATCTTGTGCATTGATGGGTCACTTTTCTCTTGACTCTGTTCAAAAACACAAGGCTGATTGCCATTTGGCACATCAAAGGCAGAAAAGAATCAAGTCCATTGGAAGCTGTTGATGATGCATTTGAAGCTGGTTTTGAGACAAAGGAATTTCATGCACACAATGAATTTTGATGCTTGGAAGACCATCTGAAGGCAATGGACATTGAGCCTAATTTTTGTGCAGCACATGAGCATGTGCCGAAATTGCAAGACTGATCAGAGTGGTCAAAGAACGGCACGGGTCACCTGCCACAGCACTCCCCACAGCTGTTGGCCCAAAATCATGATCATCAGGGGGGCAGGCAATCGTGTGAAATGGATGAATGCTTTCCCCCCTCTGGTGGCATGTCAAATCAATTTGGTCCCAGAACAATCATCATTGGGAGGCCCTTGGATTGTGAAAAACATTGCAAAGTGGCCTTTGGCAGTCATGTTCAAGCCATCAACCAAAACAATCCTACAAACACCAATGAGGAAAGGACTGTTGATGGAATTTTTTAAAAACCCTTGACAGCATTCAAGGACGGCATGTGGTGCCAGATTTGAAAACAGGACAGCCCCGCACAATGCATTTTGTCAAAGAGATCCTGATTGCCAAGGCAGTCAATCTGGGAGTTGAGCAGCTGGCCAAGAAAGATGGTTGCAGACGACATGCAAAACCTATTTTTAGAACCTGTGCTTCGCTCACAGGAGCAGAGGACAATGACAACAACAACATTGACAACAACATTGAAGAAAATTGTTTGAGTGATGAGCAAGACAGCATCCGTTTTGCATGGAGAGGAATCAGACAGTGACAAGGAATTGGAGGAAGAAGAAGAAACGTTTGTTCCAGGAGTGGAGGACAATCAAAGCATTGGTTCCAATGATCCTCCTCCAGATGGAGATCCCATTGGCATTGTTGACAAGGATTTTTTTGAAAGAACAAGGACATGCAAGTGAAACAACAATTTGTCAAGACAACACTGCTGCTGTGTTGTTGGAAAAGAATGGCAAGGAGAGTTCTAGCAAGAGAACTAGGCACACAAACATCATGTGTTTCTTCATCAAGGACTGCATTGACAAGGGATGCCCAACAGTGGAACATTGTCCAACTGACAAGTGACTGTGTGTGCCGCAATCGTTGGCAGAGCAATCCAAATCGGAACCGAATGGAAGAGAGCAAAGGCTTGAAGGTGATCAAGTCCAAAGCAATGGAAGCATGACTCAGGAGGAGTCAATCTTGGAAGAGGCATCCAGTCAATCCAATCAAGGGTTTGTTCCACCAAAACATGGATCAGTTCCGAAGTGGACTTGGAACAGAGAAGGACCAGAAAGAAATGAAAGCCGAATCGGGTGGATGTCATGGATGGGTGTGCTCAATCCATGAAGGGCTGGACTGAGTTGGTGGTCAAAGCAGAGATGAGGGGTTCCGAGGAAAGGCTCCTGCATCCAAAATGACAGGACTTGGTATGAGCGGAGCAGAGACCGAACTCAACTGTGGAGACGACTGAAGCCGTGCACTCTGACAAAAGGGAAGGAATGTGAGCCTACTAGCCAGTGATTAAAAGCCAAACCAGTTTTCTTATTTATGCTCCAATGAACCAGATGCAGCAACCTTCCACCAAGAAGATCCACAGAGCTGGCCACCAGGTCTAATCAAGGCAGCAATAGTCCCCTCTCCACTGCAGAAACTTCTGCACAATGCGCAGGGTAGGCACACAATTTGCTCCAGCAGATTTGCTATTAAAGCATGTTGTGGTAAATCATTGTGTCCATCCAAAATGCCCCCTTGCCGACAGGTCAAGGTGGTTAAAGCAGAGTACAAATGCGTTTGCTCCGTGACCAATCGAAAGGACGTGGAATCCTCGCTCGTGCTACCAACACTGCCAGCGCTGGGAGACGACCCACCAAATGATGCTCAACTGCTAGTCATAGGATTCCACGCCGAGGCAAGATCGCCCTGTTGGCAGGAATGTTTGGTTTCGTAATTGTTCAAATTGGCACCCACCAAAGACTGTTCGGCTAACGTCTGTCCCAAACAAATCAGTTGTTGATGGTGGTGGTTATGCAGTGGTTGCTATCATACTGTAGGTGCAATTGTGTTCTGTGGAGGAAGAAGATGGTGCTTCAGGAAAGAGATCTGGGGACACTTGTGACTTTGAAGGAATCCCCAATGCTTGGGTAGGTCCTCGGCCTCGTAGCCTGTTGAGGACACTTTGATTCCCCCATCGCCGTCGATACCCCCGTCAAACATTCCTTTCAGCAGTTCTCCACTTCTCCACAATGTAAATGTATTGTTGATAGATGGTACAAGCAACAGTCGATGCTTATGATTATGACATTTGAAACAATGCTAGTAGCAACAATAGCAGCGTCGGTGCTACCTACAGCAGCACCAGTGCCAGTACCAGTACGAGTACCTGGTACCAGTCAGTGACGCGACGAGTGGTATCTCAACAGAAAGAAAAGGCGCCGACCTGACCTGTCATTGCTGTCATTGCTGGCAACGGATAAAATGGTAAATCATAATGGAGTGCACATGAGATCGGAGACAGAAAGTGCTCACTCTAATATGTAATACAGTAGTGCCGTACTGCTGCAGTACAATGGCACTGGTCATCCATTCCAGGAATCTCAATTGAATAGGGACACTGACACAGTGACACTGTCTTTACTACTAGTATGTATTTATTGTAACTTGTACTGGGCCTTGATATCTGCTGATTCTCTCTGCCTTGCAGTCAATCTTTCCCTCAAAGCAGCAATGGTTTTCTCCAGCTGAGGAAACAATGGATGGAAGAGGAAACAAATAAATCTGTTAAGAAAAATACATTCTCATGTAAAACACAGTACAAATCAAGTAATAAAGGCAATTACATTTTCGCGATTGGAAATGACGGAAGGTAAGACTTCTCCGACCGTCCGCTCGACCAAAACCTCCCCCACGAGTCTGTAGGCGCGTCGATTGGGATCTAGCGGCTTCAAGGACTCTTCGACGAGTCGGTGTTCATTGCGATCCATTTCCAATTCCGATACCTTTTGCATCAATTGACTGCATTCTGCCGATATTTGTCGATATTTTTGGAGGACCGCTTGCTTGTGTTGGCGCCACTTCGGAAGACATAATAGAATAATTAATTTAATAAGAAAGTAATTCGTTGTGGTAGAAGTCGTATTGTAGGTAGTAGTAGTAGTAGATGGCGTTATTGATGGTGTAACAGCGCTCGATACGGTAGGTGCTACTAGTATTGGACTACGGTAGAAGCTATTGGCCTCGTTGAAAACAATTTTTCAATTGTAGCGGCCGCAACGGTACAACGTAGTGCTGTTGTGGTGGCCATTGATTCATTGATTCGACATTCATGCAATGGCGGCTGTTGCTGTTGTAGCCGCCCCCGCGCCGTTGCGTTATTGTAGTTTCGGTTGGTGCATTGGTTCTGCTGCGCGTCGATGAATGAATGGTTCGGTCGAACATGTGTGCGAGATAGGATTCGTGTCCGTGACCCACGCCTTCCACGAAACACTGGGTCACGGATCTTACCCTACAACCAGTGTTATCGGGTGTTATTGGGTAGAAAAAAGCCCCCTTATTTTTCCGGGAAAAGTATCCAAGTTAGACTGCAACATGATTCTGAATACAATCCGCCAAAAAAAAGAGCTATCTTGTGTTGAAATCCCAGAATTAATAGTGAATTACACGATCCCTGGCCCCATGACCAATTTTCTATATGGGAGGCCACCAGGTGGCTTATGGGGAAAATTTCAAATTTTTTTTTATTGAAGATCTATCAAAATTATACGATTCCAAGCAGTTTGAGCCACCTTTCGTGGAAATCGGGGAAATAAAGTTGAACATCACCATGCCTGCTGCCATGACCCGGATCCTATAGGGGGGTCATCAGGTGGGTTATGGGGGAAAAAAAATGTATTGCATATCTGTTAAAATTAGAGGATTCGAAGCAAAATGAGCCAACTTTTTTCGGGGGTTGAAAATTTTCAACGGGTTGCCACACTGTTGCCACCACATAGCATGGCCCTACGTCCCATAGGGGGAGGTCATCAGGTGGGTTATGGGAGATTTTTTTTTATGGAATATCTATCAAAATTAGACGATTCCAAGCAGGATGAGCCAACTTTTTTTTTCGAAAATTTTCATAAAAAATATCACCATCGCTGCTAGGACGTACCTTGCTACTGCTGGCTAGCTACTCCGGTCGATGCCCGTAACCCCGCCCGGATGGACTGTTGGGCACCCAGAAAGGAGCCAGGTCGAGTGCACCCCCACGTATGCTGCAACAAGCCTTCCTTTTCTTCTCGTTTTTCTTCTCGTTTCAATCTTGGTGGCAGTGGTGTAGACCGGCGCCCGTTTCTCGTTGGATTACCATTCACTTCGTTGATTCACTGAGTGATTTCTTAGATTTTCATCTCGGTCTTCACGACAGTGCCCGACTGTTACCCTTCCTGCGCAGTTGACTCTTATCTTGCGTCTTCCAAACCCAGGTTCTTGTTCGCTGCTGCTACCAATGCTTCCGAGCCCCTATTTTCTTCCGCTTTGAAATTCGAGCGACCTCCGTTCCATGACTGGCATTGTATGGGATCTACAAACCATTGGGTCATCGCCGACGGTAGCATTCTGGGATGAAATCTGCATGAAATGTGTCGGAATGTGCAGTGGCGACCGAGTGGGTGCTATGGCTGCTATGGCTTGCTTTGGGTCTGCTTCTTCGGCACACAGTGAGGGTGGTGCCAGTACGAAACATCTTGCAGGCACGGTGTGGCACCCGCGGCCATTCTCTCTTGTTCCCGTCATTGACAGGAGCGGGGAAGAATCATCCTTTAGGGTTGAATGTTTGGATCCGGGAAGTTGTGATCGCCGCTCAGATGTAGGAAATGATAGATATGTTAACTGCGCTGGATACGGATATTCAAATTGGGTGTCGATCTTCTCGAGAAAAAGAATGGCTTTACAAAGAATGCAGGAGACATGCCACGACTGTGTGGCACCATGCAGGATGGATCAAGCCCTCGGCTCTGCAATTGTTGGTGACATTCCAGTGCCTAGAGTAGGATCGCTACCTCATATCGTTTCGTAACAACAAAAATCCATCCTTGACTGATGGGATATACTTGCCATCGAAATCATGGAAGGTGACTGGAAGATGGATGCAGCCATTGCCCAAGCGACAAGTCATGACAGGAATGACGGCATCGTCGCCTACTTGATTGTCTTGCTGTTGCCGACTGCAATAGATGCCAATGTCTCAGAGCCATATTTATCGGCTTTTGTTGTACGTGTGTCCCAACATCAAGCCCTTAGGCTGAACTGAAAGATGTCCTGCCAGGACCCGTGTCCTTCGATCTTGCCTTGCTGGCGACCATTCCTGCGGGCATCGGACGGTACACTCCAGGCGAATATCGCCCTTTCTTTCTTTGCAGTCTCTTCCTGGCTCTGGTACTTGCGGGTGTTGCTGTTCCCAACGCCCTAGCTAGCTAGATAGATAGATAGCTAGGGCTTACAACAAGATGGGGTCACCACGCCCACCGCCGTCTTTGATTCGTTCACCCAGCAGTGTCTTCTCCGGGATACGCAAACGGTTAAAGCAAATGTTGGGCTACATACTTGCACCTCGACGGAACGCACTTCGCTACTAGCTCGATTTCTGTGGGACTTTAGCTAGAGCTAACTACGGTATAACTCATGAGGCACCTCCATTGTCGAACGGGAAGCACTTCTTGTCACCCTATTGTCGTTGGTCTGTTGTTGAGGCTGAGGCCTTCAATTTATCGAGTGATTCTTGCTAGCTAGCTAGCTAGCTAGCTAGCTAGCTAGTGACTGACTCAATCACTCTTCGAAGAAAATCGCCGTTGGCGAGAATTCAGCTAGTTAGTCTACCGGTACCAGGTACTGGTTGTACATGGTCAGTTCCACCATACATTATCTGGCTAATAGCTAGCTAGTAGCTAGTAGCTAGCTAGACTCACTGCTGTACTAACAGGTACTACTAGCTAGTAGCTAATAGTCTAGCTAGTTGAGAACCTGGCAGACAATGCTGCAACTGGCGAAAAAATAAAATCATTTCTTCGATTCGACTACGTAGTAGGTACTATTCAATTATTTTGATACAACTACACTAGTCTCCTGGTAGCTGGTGCATCGCTACAATTACCATCGTCGACATGCGACGAGTAGTAATTTTACGTCTATTGTACATATAGAAAATGGCACAACGAAGAATAATGATGCACAAGCAAAGAGGTACTGTGGCTGCTCTTCTCTTCCTGCTGGTGGGAGCATCGGCCTTTGCGACGGTTCCTGCTGGGCATGCCTTGAAAATTCCAGGATCTTCCACTAAATCGACGACGACGACGACGACGACTTCATTATCATCAAGACCAAATTCCTTCCTACTTCGTGCCACCCCCGACGACACGGATTCCGAAAATAATAGCAACAACAAATGGCTGGTGCCTGGGATCGCCTTGGCTTCTGTGGTATCCTTGTCGCTGGCAGCAAAAATTGGAGCATTGCCGGGTCCACCCAATGGTTCTGGAAGTTTTGATCCCTATACCGATGCTATGATACTGCAGGATGTTGGAGCTACACTACTGACTGGAACATTGGGATATATTTTTGTCAAGGCCAACACTTGGGCCGCGGAGAAGGGCTATGTGAATCCCAAGGACTCTAGAAAAATCATTCACACACTCTCAGCCCCATTGTTTGTGGTATTTTGGCCCCTATTTTCAACTGCCTTTGGAGCCAGATTTTTTGCTGCCAGTGTCAGTCTCGCCAATGCTTGCCGCCTCTATATTGCAGGATCCGGCGGTGACAAGTCCTTGGCCTTTGCTGTTTCTAGATCAGGAGATTCCAAAGAGGCACTGGGAGGTCCCTTTCTTTATGTCATTATTCTGTTTGCTTCAATAGTCTTGGCATGGAGAGATTCTCCAGTGGGTGTGATTGCTCTGAGTGCCATGGCCGCTGGTGATGGACTGGCGGATTTGCTGGGACGTCGCTATGGTGCCAACAACAAGTGGTTCTTCAACAGGGATAAATCCATGGCAGGAACCTTGGCCTTCTTTGTGGGATCTACATTGTGTGCTTGGATTTTACTACAAGTCTTATGGATTGATTTGTTGCCGTCGTCATTGGTGCCTGCTGATACAAGTCCAGAATTATTATTGTGTGCCATTATGCTGGCCAGCTCCATCCTGGAAGTGGTGCCCTGGGGAAAATTGGTAGATGACAATTGGGTTGTGCCATTAGGTGCAGCTGTAATGGCAGCAGTGGCATTCTCATAAAGCAGACAATAATCATCTAAATACAAATACCGCCACCACTGTTAAATCTTCTTTTAAATCTTTTTTTACACTACCCCAACTAAGCAACATACAAATTGGAATCAGCATAGTGGTTATTAGTAAATGGACGTTCCGACACCAATCGATGACTACCAAATGGACGTTCCGATGAACAACAAGGGATCCTCCCACTCTTTCCTTTGCTTCGACGGTTGTGCCGATCAAAGAACACTACCGTTGCACCAGTTGTTCACTCTCCACCAATTCCGTCAACATTGCTCGGTGTTCACTCTTTGAATCGACGCGACGGAACATTCATCCACACCGGCAACATCATTCAAGCATCGCTTCTTCCTACCGGCAACATCATTCAAGCATCGCTTCTTCCTACGGAGGGCTTAAAGAACAAATCGCTGCTTTTATCAAAGCCGGAACCTCCATCACACAGGTGCAACGACAACCTCTATCGAATCGACAATCGGCGCGACAGAACTGAACACCAATCGATCATCCAGCTACCAAATTCCACAGCAGGAATAGGGGTCCACTCAGGACGGGTTGGTTGAGGCCCACGAAGGGCAATTTCCACAGCAGGAACAGTGGTCCACTCAGGACAGGGGTTGGGTTTAAAATTCCACAGCAGGAATAGGGGTCCACTCAGGACGGGTTGGTTGAGGTCCACTCAGGACGGGTTGGTTGAGGCCCACGCAGGGCAATTTCCACAGCAGGAATAGGGGTCCACTCAGGACAGGGGTTGGGTACAAAAAAGGATGTGGGCTGGAATTGAACCAGCATCTGCCATTGGTCGCTCTGCCATTGAGCTACCACATCAGGTTGGGAACGTTAGCTTTTGACACGGCCTTAACTTTAGTTGAGTTGATTCCAAGTACATGGGACCAGTGGAGGACGTTTCAGCTACTTCTCGCAAGCGATATTCTGCCGGTTTGACATGCACCACAAACATGCCGGAGCCTTGATGTGCCGAAGCTATTGAACGTTCATATGCCAGGGGTTGGTTGACATTGCGTGTGTCAGTGGATTTCTTAAGCAGAGTTTACTCTCCCATAAAGGTTTTTGCGTTATGGCCTATAACGGGAGGATTGCCCTCCAGGGGTTGGTTGACATTGCGTGTGTCAGTGGATTTCTTAAGCAGAGTTTACTCTCCCATAAAGGTTTTTACGTTATGGCCTATAACGGGAGGATTGCCCTCCAGAAAAAGAAAAGAAAGTGGACCCGTCGATCCGTCGAGAACAAACAGAAGCATGCAAGTGGACAATAACGAAGGATGATAACGAATGGACGACAACGAAAGCAGGGGCCTGTAGGGAGGCATTCACAGCAGGGAAGAGAGGCAGTCACCGCACATATAACCTTAAAAGCAAAAAGAAACAAGCAAAGAGAAAAGAAGAGTGCCTTGACCACACATCCCGCCACGCGCGCACGCGACACCCACCCCTTAGCCAACAACACTCTTCAGTGAGAACCATCTGCCTCCACAGCATCAAGCTGGCCAACTTGACACTGCTGTCAGCTTCTGGTCACATCAAGCTGGCCTGACATGATGCAACCATTGGCCAAAAACAGATGGGGTTAGTGCAAACAAACAAAGCAAATCCCCCGTCAAAATTGTAGTGAAAATTGTAGTGAAAATCGTTGGAGCAATGTGAATTGCAGTTGAGCCTTGTGCCGTGTCTGACAGTCTTAATCTTGTGTCTCTGAGAGGTAGCATTGTGTTTGTAAACGACGGAAAGATAGCAGGAATCAAAAGGGAAGGAATAATGCGTTGTTCTGATTCTGAAGGAACCTCCACCTTCAATCCGGGGGTCTTGTCTTTTGCCCATACCGAAAGGCTGCCGTTGCTGTCGTGCAGAGAGTGTTCCAATTCCAAGGATGATCTGCTGTGGTGTCCGTGAGAGTTGTTGTGTTGTGCAAGAGGGATTCACTCCAGCACCAGCGTGATCTTACTCTCCACTGCAATCAATGTAATTGACTGCTACAAACACATGTTGGCGTCGCGTGGTTGTGGGTGGGTCGCCGACAGCCTTGTTTGTTGATGCATTGTTGACACAATTGATTGATGCTTCACAAAACATAAAAGGATGTATGCACATGTGCATGTCAAAGTCAATTAGACCTTGTAGTTGACTCGCTTGAGAGTGCGAATTCGACGTGAGCGTCTGAGAGGTTGCGTTGTGACTCCCTTTGACTTGTTGATTGCTGCAATGCGAGCAGAACGTCGGAGTGGTTGCGCAGTTGCCGTGGGACGAGTTGCTGTGGGACGAGTTGCTGTGGGAGGAGATGGGATCTCCATGTCGTTGTCGTCCTCCATGTCAAACGCTGGGGCAAAATCATTGTCGGTTGATGGAACAATGTCGTCAATGCGCTGGATTTCGATGCGCTGAGTTTCGATGCGCTGGGTTTCGACACGCTGGGTTTCGATGCGCTGGGTTTCGATGCGCTGGGTTTCGATGCGCTGGGTTTCGATGCGCTGGGTTTCGTTG
>Ga0163149_10006535_pt1 | contig 11940 bp, 6 predicted proteins | sample OliLakLV19MP5G1_FD_148604 | JGI IMG/M metagenome (GOLD analysis project Ga0163149, IMG submission 148604) | Freshwater microbial mat bacterial communities from Lake Vanda, McMurdo Dry Valleys, Antarctica - Oligotrophic Lake LV.19.MP5.G1 | ecosystem: Environmental > Aquatic > Freshwater > Lake >...
GAACAAAAACAAGCGATCATTAGAAGATTTTAAAGCCCTCATTTCACCTGCTGCCCTCCCCTACCTCGAGCAAATGGCTTTGCTAAGCAAAAGCAGTACACAAAACCGTTTTGGCAAAACAATACAAATGTATATTCCCATGTACTTGTCAAATGAATGTCAGAACATTTGTACGTACTGTGGTTTTAGTATGCACAATAAAATAAAAAGAACTACGCTTACGGATACACAAATAACACAGGAAGCGAAAATTATTAAAGCATTGGGGTATGATCATATTTTACTTGTAACCGGCGAATCGGCACAGGTAGAAACAAAATATTTTATCAATGCGGTGAAATTATTGAGAAATTATTTTTCACAGATAAGTATTGAGGTACAACCTTTAGATCAAAATGATTACCAGCAATTGCAGGAGAGCGGAGTAAATACCGTTTTAGTTTACCAGGAAACGTATAACAAAACAAACTACAAGCAATATCATACGAAAGGAAAAAAATCAAATTTTAATTACCGCCTCGAAACGCCTGATAGAATTGGCAAAGCGGGAATTCATAAAATTGGCCTTGGAGTTATACTTGGATTAGAAGACTGGAGAACAGATAGTTTTTTTACTGCATTGCATTTAAATTATTTAGAAAAAAATTACTGGCAAACAAAATATTCCATTTCTTTTCCAAGACTGAGACCAGCAGAGGATATCATCAGCCCTAATGTTACATTAAGTGATAAAGAATTTGTGCAGCTTATTTGCGCGTACAGGATCTTTAATGAAGAATTGGAATTGTCGCTATCCACAAGAGAAAGCGAAAAATTAAGGAACAACATTATCCAATTGGGCATTACATCCATTAGTGCAGGATCAAAAACAAATCCTGGCGGATACAGCGTTGAGCAGGATTCATTGGAGCAATTCGAAATAGATGATAGCCGTTCTCCTCAGGAGATCGCGCAAATGATAAAGAGTCTAGGTTATGAGCCTGTTTGGAAAGACTGGGACAAAGTTTATAGTTTTGTTTAGCATGTTAACTCAGGAAGAAAAATTAAGATATAACAGGCAAATCATTTTGCCGGGCATTGGTGAATCCGGCCAGGAAAAACTGAAAGCTGCCAAAGTATTGGTTATTGGCGCTGGCGGCCTTGGCTCCCCGGTTCTGCTTTATCTTGCTGCAGCAGGCATAGGAAACATTGGTATTATAGATGGTGATAAAATTGACAAAAGCAATCTCCAGCGACAGATAATTTATAATTCCGAAGATGAAGGTAAAAGCAAAAGTGCAACTGCAATGCAAAAACTAAAATCACTTAATCCTTTAATAAACATCATTTGTCATAACCATCTGCTAAACACTGAAAATGCTTTATCTATAATTCCGGATTATGACATTGTTGTAGATGGCTCAGATAATTTTCCGACACGATATCTTATTAATGATGCTTGTGTGATGTTGAACAAACCATTTGTTTCCGGTGCTGTTTATCAATTTGAAGGACAAATCTCGGTTTTTAATTATAACAATGGTCCAACCTATCGTTGTTTGTTTCCAGAACCTCCTGGTCCCGGAGAATCACCCGATTGTTCTGAAGCAGGTGTATTAGGTGCAGTAACCGGTATTATAGGTTCAAGGCAGGCAGCAGAAGTTATTAAGATGGTAACAGGAATAGGAAATGTGCTATCGGGAAAGATGATGGTAATAAATGTTTTAGAAAACATGACAAGTTATTTTGACATTGTACTTAATCCATCGAATAAAAAAATTGATTCGTTAAATAACTATACAAATGCTTGTAGTTATGAAAATATAAAATCCATTACCGCAAATGAATTAAAACAGATGATCACCTCCAAGGAAACATTTCAACTTATTGATGTGCGTGAAGAAAATGAATTTGCACACAAAAATATTGGGGGAGAATCAATTCCATTAAGCGCTTTGGATCAAAAGTTTCAAAACATAAAAAGAGACAAAAAAGTAATAATTCATTGCCAGTCGGGAAAAAGAAGTGAAAAAGCGATAGACTATTTACAAAAAGAACACGGCTTCAACAACCTCTATAACCTCGAAGGTGGATTAAGTGCGTGGATCAAAACTGACACTTTAGTGAAATCAACAACTGACAACTAATCACCAATAACACTTTTCATTTCTTTAAACGCCCCAACAGGATTTGATGATTGCCAGATATATCCTAATGTAGCCACTCCGTAAAAACCTAAGCCACAGACCTCTTTAATATTCAAAGGCGAAATGCCCCCAAGAGCAACAACATTTCGTTCGATATTTTTTAGCTGGTTCGCGATTCTATTCAACTCTGTACATGGAGAATAATCAGGCTTTGATATACTTTTGAATACCGGAGAATAAAAAACATATTCGTAATTATCTTCACATTGTTTTAATTCCGACAGATCGTGAAACGAAGAGGAAATAATTTTTGATGTATAATCGTGTGAATCTGCTTCGCCTGATTTTCTTGATATTTCATTTAAATGAATCCCTTTCAAATTAAATTTTTCGATCAACGGATAGTGATAATGAATAACAATTCTATTCAGAAATTCCGAGGGAATTTTATTTAAATAATCCTCGTATTCATCGATCCCAGAAACCGGTTTTCTTAGATGAAACAATTCCAGGCCCTGCTCAAACATCAACAATAGATTATTAATCTCGTTTGATTCAAATTTGTCTGGGCTAAGTACAATCAGCTTCATTATTCAAAAGTACAAGTTGATATTGCATTCTATCAAAAAAAAGTTATATTTATAAAAAGGCACTTTTCTGATGCGCACCCAGTTAATTACGACTCTTTTCCTTTTTGTTTCCATTCTGGGGCTTGCCCAAAGGAGACAGATCAACTGCCTTGGTGATACTGTTAAATATTTATCCATTGGGAGAGAACATAAGGGTATTGGCCTAGGAAATCCTTCCAAATACTCGGGAGTCAGGCTAAGTGTTGTAGACAAAAATTGCATTACAAATGGTGTAACATTCAATCTTTTCTCTGATGTAAACAGTAGAAAGACCAATGGGCTTGATGTAGGATTTTCTCAATCTGCAGGAAGCGTTAATGGTGTTTCAATTGGTTTATTGGGAAATAACATTGATTATGAATTAAGGGGTTTTGGCTTTGGAACCATCCTAAGCGAAGGATTAAATATTTATGGTGTTTCCTTAACAGGAGGATTTCAACGCGCAGATAAATTCCATGGGCTATGTATTGCAGGACTTATGTACCGTTCTTTTGAAACCAAAGGATTGATTGTTAGCGGACTCGTGCTTCAAAATGACAGTGTATACAGCGGAGTTGCAATAACAGGCGGCTTATCGAAGATGACCATTTTAAAAGGCTTAAGTATAGCGATTGCTAATTGGAGTGATGAAGTTAAAGGTATTCAACTGGGCCTAATAAATAAAACGAATTACATGAAGGGCATTCAATTCGGTTTAATAAATATAATTACAGAAAATCCCAAATGGGCGAGAGTTTTCCCACTGATAAATATGAGTTTCAAAACAAAACCAATAAATATAGACCTCGAAATAGATGTGGATCTTCTTGCTATAAATCAGTGTAAAAATGGAACTTTAGACTATGAAACAGCTTCTTCCTTAACCGTTAACGATACAATAAAACGGGAGCTTGGTTCATTGAGTATTCTATCAGAGGATAGTTTAATTCTTTCTTTTGTCAAACCCTTTAACATGAATTCAATAGAGGTTTACCTAGATGATAAGATGGTATATCCGGTTAAAGGAAATGTAATGGATACAACCTCACACCCCATGGAGCAATTTGTAAAGATTCGGAAAGCAGAGTTAAACTATCTTAAAGTAGTCAATAAAAAGGGACATAAATGCATGGAGGCTAATTGGAAACCGAAATATGCTATTCTTCGTTTTTCTTATCCAAATGAGGATTCTGATCACCTTTTAATGACCTATACCAACGATTTTATTCCTGCGGAAGGCGCAAAATAAATATTGTTTCGTAATCTTATTTTTTTGTGACATAATATTTATTCCTTCGCTTTTGGAGGCTGCTTTAATTTTTGCAAATACCTCTCATACAATTCACCCAATGAGCTGAATTCTTCTCTGTAAAAAATACCAACCCCCTGTGTGTATGGTCCCGTTGCACTGGTCAAAAGTGAATTATCATTGGCTTTGTTAAATGCTCTTAGGCGTAACTTGCCATCATTGGTAATTTTGTATTCCACATTAACATCACCCGCAATATTGCTAGCATTTTGCTGTGCGTTTACTCCATTCGTTACACCAAGGTTGCCATCAATTGTCACCCTATCGTTAAATACTTGTGTAGAAAGAGCAACCTCCAACTCCTCATTGCTCAAATCATCACCGGGACGATAATTCACTCCAACATCAAAATCCTTGCTTATCTGCGAAAGCCAATTGCTCAATTGATTCGAAAGTAACTCAGATGAATTAGCCACACCCGCGCCGCTGACTCCATCCGTTGAACCACCACTCGAGGTAAGCTGGGACGGGGTAACAAAACTCTTCAATATAAGGAGAGAGAACACCTGCTTATTCATTTCCTGTTCCGTATTGAGATAACTTTTAATTTGCTGCCGTGTATTATCATCCAGCGTTGGAAGATCAATATCAAACGTAATAGTTGGCGACATTAATTTATCCGTCATTTTTAGTCTGCAATAGACAGGGTAGCGTTTTCCGGAAGAATCTTCTGGAAAGAAAGGACGTATAGAAGCAGTTTGCTTATATATCGCGGTTATGTTTGCTTCAGCCTCATAAGGATCACCAGACCACTTTATTGTACCTCCTCTTTCAATATCAAATTTTTTATTTACAATATTTTTAAGCGTGAATAAATAATCACCTTCCGTTATTTCGTAATTCCCATACATACTAAAATCGCCCAAAGTACTTATATCCATTTCTATATTTCCTTTCCCTCGGCCTCTTATCACATCCCCGATTTTAGAATCGAATATCAGTTGGATTTCAGCGGCCGGAGTAAGTTCCAGGTCAAAATTTAATTTCATTCCATTCAGATCCACCTTGCTATTTTTATTCATAGCAATAGTATCTGTTTGCTTCTTTTTAAATGTGATGAAACTATTTTCACTTACTTCTTCTATTGATGAAAGAGGTATATTCATTTGAGTACCCTTTTCCGTTTTAAGATTAGCATCAATGACGATATTATTTACATAACCGAAGAAATTTATGATGCCTGAAACATTTGCTCTCCCATAAAACAATTCGTTATTATATGCACTCGTATTTAAGCATTGAAATTTATTAGCACTCATATCAAAGTCAAGCTGAAAATTTTTGAAATTGTCGTGATAAACTTTTCCGGTAAGACTTGCTGTTCCAAATCCATATTTTCTTTCGTCACTCTGATCTTTCGAATCAGTAATTGACAAATTCTCTACACCAAATGAATTATTATCAATATTTATATCTCCCAAAAGGCGATATTTTGTATTTAAATAATCAATAGTTGTAATCGCAGTAACACTTAGCTTTCCTTTTAATAATGGCTTTTCCGGAGTGCCGTTAATCGTAATCCCTCCTGAAAATTGACCGGAAAGGTTAGAACAATATCCTTCCAAATAACTCTCAAACATTTTTAATTTTATTGCCTCAAGATCAAGTCCAATGTCGAGACTATTCTCTTTTCGTAATGGATAATAATTGCCCTTAAAATCTAAATTCGTAATAATACCTTTTGAAAACTTTCCATCTACTGCAACTCCCTCTTTTTCTTTATCCCACTTACTGTTAATTTTTCCGTCACCAATCAATTCATTGTTAAGAAAAATTCGTGAGCAAGACAAAGTGCTCGATAGTAAAAATTTATCATAAAAATCTATTACTGAAGTTTCACCTGAAATAGTTCCCTTTAAACGAGTTCCGGACGAACTGATAAAAGGATTAACAGTAGCGAGATTGAACTTCGTAAGTTTAACTGATATTTTATCTGACTTATCATTCGATATCGTGCCAAAGAAACTTACCTCCTGCTCATCCGACTGAAATGTAATGCCGCTTAATTTCAAAGAAGAGGTATCAAGAATAATCTGGTTGTCAATTGTAACCATCCTCCACAAAGAATCTGAAATATAGATATCAGAAGGAAGTATTTTAGTGATTGACCTTGTCTGGTTTTCAAAAACAGTATTGAGCTTTAAATTACTTTGGTGTTTACTTTCCAAATTTTGTGCCCACATTGCTTCCGTTTCAATAGCGTTTTTCTCTTTATTTGTTGTAGCATAAAATGAGGGATTAAAAATTTTCAGACTATCTGTAAGTTTAATATAATCACCTCCCGTTTTGAGCGATAATTCTCCATCCTTTTGTAATAAGCTTAACTGCCAGTCTTTGATCTCTTTTTCATTTATGGTTAACAAAGATGACCGACCTGTTGCAACGATTTTATTTGACTCAGAATTAAATTCTCCGGATAGAGTTGTACCCTGTGAGATTTTTACTGAAGGCAAAAAAAGTTTTGTGAGTGCTGTAGTATTTTTAAACTGTAAGGAAAATGTGAAATTTTGAGGTTTTAATACTTTCTCATTCTTTTCGGTGATCGCAAGCGCAGGAACATAAGAGGTTAATACATTTAACATAGAGCCGGGCAATTCCAATAGGGAATATTTTCCATTGATATTCAAATCAGCAAAGTCTGAAACCATCATAATATTTCTATTATTGCCAACTTCATTGATCGACATTGTTAAATTTTTTAATGAATATATTCCCTTCGAATCTCTGTAATTGAGATTAGAAACATTTATATCACCCAATATATTATCAATATTGTCTCCGATTATATTAACATCCAGAAAAGTTGAAATAATGGAAATCGAATCCGATTTCATCAGTTTAAGTGCTGCAAGATTAGCATTGACAATGGACGAACTAAAGCTCAGCTTCGGCAATGCTCCTGAAAAATCAACATCACCTAAAAAGTTAAGTTTAATGTTGTCATCATCTGCAATTAATTTTCCTTTAAAAATTCTTTTCGCAAGCTCTCCTTCAACATTAAGATTATGATATGAATAATTATTAAAATCAATATTGGCAACAGTGCCCTTAAGTCGGGCGTTAACATTATCTCTTTGTAATCCGGTGCCTTCAACTGATGCATCGATACTCACTTTTCCGAGATATTTCTCCAGTGACAAATACCTGCCTATATCAAAATCGTATGATTTTATTTTACCATGGTATTTTACTTTATCCTTAACAGTTGTATCACTTACCATGGAAAGATCCGCGTCTATCCTTCCTAATGCAGAATTAAAAGTACCGTAGGCAACAAAATCACTAATGAAACCAGTAAAATTTCCTTTAAAATTCATTTGGCCAAGCATTGCAGTATTAGGCGGCAGCTTAACCTTTTCTCCTTTCGAAAAAGGTGGTATTGGTAAGCTTTCTATATCAGACTTGTTTACCGACATTTTTGAAACATCCACAACCATAAATGTTTCGTCTATATTCGGCAACCCCTTAAAACTAAAATTGCCATTATAAAAGGAATTATTACCAAAACTGATCACCACATCATTCCCTTTTAAATTATCAACTTTACCTTTTACACTTCCCGAAAACAGGATTGTATTCTCAACGCCTTTTAACTCTGGGGAGAAATAAGCAATATCCTTAAAATTTATTGCTGTTTTATCGAACGATGCATTCATTGTCACCTTCTCAATAAAATCATTATAATCATCATAGCTAGAATAGGTAAAAAGAAGATCTGTTGAGATATCGCTTTTCTCCGTCTTAATTTTCAGGTTATCCAGCTTTGTAAAGGAAGATGAAATGGTTGCAACACAGGAAAGGTTTCCCAAAACAAATCCCGATTTTTCCTTAGCTGATAGTTGCTGAATATTTGCATAAATGGTATCACTCTTAAAATAAATATTCCCAATAGAAGCGTTGGTATTTTTCAATCGCAGGTCCCAGTAATTTAATCCATCAACTATGGATGAATCATGTTGATCGCGATAAGTAAAATCAACATCAACAAGTTGAAACCCGTCAAACCTGATGTCCCAAGGTTTTGTTTCTTTATTAGTAGTATCCTTTTTATCAGAAGAAAATGCATCTACCAGAAACTGGTAATTGTAACTCTTTTCGTTTTTATATCTTATAATTTTCGCAACAGTATTGTCAATTACTATCGATTTAAAAACAAGCTTTTGTTTTCTATATTCAAAACTGGAAATATCCAATTTTAATTTCTGAGCAAATAACAAGGTATCTCCATGTTTATCTTCAACATAAACATTTTCGAGAATTATTTTTTTAAACAATTCAATATCCACACCGCCCACACGTATTTCAGAATTGACTTCTCCAGAAAGGTATGTTGTTATTCTTTTTCCCGCCCAGGTTTGTACCGCGGGGGTCCTGAACAGGAAATAAAGCACAATGATCAGTAAAAAAACTACTGATATCGTATAAAGAAGAAATTTGCCCGCTTTCCTGATCAATGAGATTATCTTTAACTTTAACAAACTATTGCAATAATTATGCAAATTTAACGAATTATGACCGAGGGAAGCATAACAATTTTGGGTATCGAATCATCCTGTGATGATACATCTGCCGCAGTTACCCGAAATAACAAGCTTTTATCAAATATTACCGCTAATCAGGAAATACATAAACAATTTGGAGGAGTGGTGCCGGAATTAGCATCGAGAGCGCATCAACAAAATGTTATCCCTGTAATTGATGCCGCAATAAAAAAAGCCGGCATTCATTTAAGTGATTTAAATGCAATAGCATTTACCCGTGGCCCAGGTCTTTTGGGCTCACTTCTTGTGGGAACTTCTTTCGCAAAGTCCATGGCCTTATCTTTAAATCTTCCCTTAATAGAAGTTAACCATATGCAGGGCCATATACTTGCCCATTTTATTGAAACAGAAAACGAACAACACCAATCTCCTTCTTTTCCATTTATTTGCCTCACCGTTTCAGGCGGACATACACAACTTGTTGTTGTGAAAAATTATTTTGAAATGGAAGTTATTGGTGAAACGCTTGATGATGCAGCCGGTGAAGCATTTGATAAGGTGGCAAAAATAATGGGGCTTCCCTATCCCGGCGGGCCTTTAGTTGATAAACATGCGTCGACCGGAAATCCAAAAGCATTTAGTTTTCCAAAATCAAAATTAGCCGGACTAAACTATAGTTTCAGCGGTCTTAAAACAGCATTTCTGTATTTTATAAATGATAAACAAAAAACTGATAGTAATTTTGTTACAAACAATTTAAATGATATTTGTGCTTCTATACAATACACCATTATAGAAATACTTACACATAAGCTTGTTGAAGCCTCTCAGATAACAGGAATAAAAAATATTGCTATTGCGGGTGGTGTTTCGGCCAATAAAGGCTTAAGAACCCGCCTTGAAGAAATAAAAACAAACCACAATTGGAATGTTTTTATACCCAAATTTGAATATTGTACCGACAATGCCGCGATGATAGCTATTACAGGATATTTTAAATATCTTAAAAATGATTTTACTGATCAGAAAATTACGCCTGTAGCTCGTTATAATTTTTAGATATGAGTAATACTAAAAAAATTAAACCTAAAGAACCACAAAATAAAAAAGCCGATAAAAAACCGGCGGGCAAAAAAAATACAGTATTATTCGTTGGTATGTTAGTGACCATAGCATTGATTACCTACCTAACCTACAGCGGCTCATTAAAAAATCGACTTACCAACTGGGACGATCAGGAGTATGTAAGCAATAATAAAAACATACAGGAACTTTCCAAGGAAAGTATCAAAAAAGAATTTTCCAATTTTCATATGGGAAATTACCATCCACTTACCATGTTATCTTATGCTATTGAATACAAGTATTCAGAGTTAGATACAACTACATTTCACACAACAAATTTGCTGATACATATTTTAAATTCTCTTCTCGTTTTTTTATTTATATACCTGCTAACAAAAAACAATATCATCTCTTTTACTACATCTGCCTTATTTGCGATACACCCCATGCACGTGGAATCTGTGGCATGGGTAGCAGAACGGAAAGATCTATTATACACTTTTTTCTATCTGGCCACATTATGCGTTTATCTAAAATACAAATCGAAACCTGGAATATTATTGTACTTAGGAATGCTCCTTCTTTTTATTTGCTCCTTGCTATCCAAAGGGATGGGCGTTACTCTGCCCATCGTTCTTGTACTTATCGACTATTTTCAAAATCGAAAAATCAATTTTAAAAATATCGCAGAAAAAATTCCTTTTTTCGCTATCGCTCTTGCATTTGGTATTATTGCGATATATGCACAGGAATCGGCCAAAGCCATTGGTGAATTAAAAACCTATACTGTTTTCGAAAGGTTCTTGTTCGTAAATTATTCTATAGTTATGTACATATGGAAGGCAATTGCACCTTTCAACCTTTCTGCATTTTATGATTATCCGGTAAAAAACAATAACTCCTACCCTTCTATATTTTATCTGTCGCCAATTATTAACCTTGCAATTGGAGTTTTATGCTTTATGCTTGCAAGGAACAACAGAAAAATTCTTTTCGGAATAGGATTTTTTCTAGCCACTATTTTTATTGTATTGCAAATACTTCCTGTTGGTGGAGCTATCATTGCCGATCGTTATACATATATCCCTTACATAGGACTTTTCTTCCTGGTTGGTATACTCTTCGACCGTATGATGAGTTTAGCAACCTTAAACAGAAATGTTGTGTATGCAATTTTAAGTTCTGTAATTTTATTGTTTTCCTACACGAGCAACCAGCGCTGCAAAGTATGGGGCGATAGCATAACTTTATGGAACGACGTGTTATCAAAAGAAACAAGCAGTCCAAAAGCTTTTAACAACAGAGGGGATGCGTATAATATTGCGAAAAATTATGAACTTGCAATTGAGGATCTCAACAAAAGCATCAAATTAAAATATGATTATCCCGACGCATTATATAACAGAGGGCTTAGTTACTACTACTTAAAAAATTACGATCAGGCCATAGCTGATTATACCAGCGCGATAAAATACAATCCTTCACTTGCTGTAGCCTATTTTAACAGATCAGGAACTTATTATGCATTACAGAAATACCAATTGGCTTTGGATGATGCATTAAAATCTGATGCATTGGGAAAAGAAGTTGACCCCAAATATATTGAGGCCTTGAGACAGGGTGTAAAAATAATAGAAAACCAAAAATAGCTTACTCCGACTTTATGATCTTTATTGGAGCCGAAGAATTTTCGCCATTTACAATTCTTATTAGATAAACTCCTGCATCAAAATTATTTTCAATATTTATGGTTCCATTATTTGAAACAAGCTGAACTTTGTAAATATCTCGCCCTAAAAGATCTGTCACTAACAAATACGATCCTTTCTGCAAATGATTATTAAATTCATATTTCACAAAAAAGTTTGAAGAGAACGGATTAGGGAACGTCTCCATTTTAACAGCTAAACCATTTTCCTCTATACCGGAACCTAAAGTATCCAGTACCATAAATCTATCCAGTCCGGCCTCTACAAGATGCCCCTGGCCTGAATCCGCAGCCCTTACTTTCAATATCATAGTCGCTGTTGGTGTCAAATAACTTTTCACTCTTATTTTTCCTACAAGCCAATTTGAGTTCGCTAACGTTGCAGCGGTTGCAGTTTCTACAAGTACTTCACTTATTCCATTATTAAGATAGATCAATAGTGAATCATTAGGAGCCGACGAACCTCCATCATTAAAAAACCAACGATAATATTGTACATATGGGTTGCTTGTACCCGACAGATCAAAAACCGGTGAAGTAAGAAGTGTAAATCCATTATCTACATCATCATCACTTGAGGCTCCTCCTCCATTACCGGTAACAAATGCTTCATCTCCACAGTCGGAACCTACATCGTTACCCG
>Ga0163149_10006540_pt1 | contig 11930 bp, 10 predicted proteins | sample OliLakLV19MP5G1_FD_148604 | JGI IMG/M metagenome (GOLD analysis project Ga0163149, IMG submission 148604) | Freshwater microbial mat bacterial communities from Lake Vanda, McMurdo Dry Valleys, Antarctica - Oligotrophic Lake LV.19.MP5.G1 | ecosystem: Environmental > Aquatic > Freshwater > Lake >...
TACTAGAAGCAGAAATACTAGCACCTGCTAATATTCCAGTGTCATCGACAGTTACTACAGAATTTTGTATTAATTTACCAGTTGTTAAATCGAATCTAGCAATAGCGTTATCTGTTGAACTGACTGGACCAACTACGATATCATTTGTGAGTGGAAATATAGTCCATGATCCATTTACATAAAATCTAAAATTCAATAATGTGCTATCATAGTAAAAATCACCATTTACTGGTGAACTTGGTGCACTTGCTTGTGGAACAAGATTAACACCTTTTGAAATACGAAAAAAATTAAGTGACAAGTTAGACTCCTTTAAATCCAAACAATCATTAAAGAAAAAGAGGGCCCACTAATTAAAGTGGACCCTATAAGCTACTTATTAGCTTCTAAATCGTTTAATATCTGCATCCATGTTGAATGTACCTGCACCTGTGGTGTAGCTTAATTCAACGTTATATAAATTTTCCATATTATAACGCCCATCGTCTTACGTTATATCTAATAGTTCCTGATGTGCCTGTACTTGTGGTGGTATATAAAAGTCTTATATTTCCGCTATTTATATCGGCATTTAATGTAGTACCTACGTCTCCGATATCTACCGTACCGAATGAGGTCATTTGTACTGTAGTTCCGTCTGTTACCATTAATACAGATCCAGTTTCATAATTGCTTCCACGTTTTATACCGTATTCAACGATTATTGAATTATTTGAAGCCGCTGTATATGAAAAAACAATGCCATCGGTTGTATTATCAGTTAATGCACTTTGTGTACAAGAATCTTCAGTTCTAGTTAATGATGCAGAACTTACATACGCAATTGCATTAGAATTTATTTGATGAGTTTGAGATCCACCTGATACACCAAGTGTCCAAAGTCCGTTAGAATTAACACTTCCAGTTACAGTTCCAGTTGGGGTACCTTGTCGAAAGTTAAGTGTTGCGCTACCTGCGTCTGAACCTATTGCCCATCGATTAGCAACGGCATTTTCAACTATTGAAAAATATGGACCTCTTCCAGAAGAGGCCCTTAATTGTAACTCTAAAATAGCAGATATTGCTGTATTTCCAGATAATTTATTATCTGTTCCAGCAAAGTTAAAGGTAAGATCTGTATTACTATTAAGATACATCCCTTGGCCGGTTTGATTTGTAAATGAATATGATGGAACTGATGCTGAACCATTTGGTGCTCTAAAAGCTATAGTAGGTGTAAAATAACCATTTGCAGTATGTATTGCTGTACCGGCTGTGGCACCAAACGTCCATGCACCTGCTGAAGATATATCACCAACTTGAGTTGTACTTATTGAGAAACCAATTCCTGTACCGCCAGATAGATATATACCAGTTGTAGAATCTGATCTAAATGATAATGCAGGTAACGCGGCGGTGCCATTAACTAATCTAAGAGGTAATATAGATTCATTGTATGTAGCAGAAAAATTCCAAACATTTGCTCCAGCTACTGCAACACTTAATAAATTACTGCCCGCTGTATATATACCAAGGCTTGGTTCACTTGTAAATGCTATAGAAGGCGCACCTAATGTTCCATTTGGGAATAATGATTGAGCTAGAAAGCTAGTTGTGGCATTTATTGTTAATGTATCAGCAGGGTTATCACCTATTGTTGTATTACCTGTAATACTTAAATTAGTAAAACTACTTGTTCCACTGAAAGTACCATTTGATATACTTGGTGAACTAAATGTACCGCCATTTACTGTGGGGGTGTTAATAGTTGGACTATTAAAAGTTCCACCTGTAAAGGTAGACCCTGTAAAAGTTTTATTTGAAATAGTTTGAGCTGTGCTTAAATTAACTAAATCTATGCTATTCCATGATGGAACTGCATCAATAGACCCTGCGCCAAATGCTAAGTTACCAGAATTAGTTGAATTTCTAAATGAAATAAGATCAGTATTAGCTAATCTTATTTGACCTGCACTAGATATATTACTTGATCTAGTTTTATAATAAAGTGATTTAATACCATAAACTGCACCAAAATCAACATCGGCAGTTAAAGTAAACAATCCTCCGGTTTTTTTGAGGGTATTTTGAGTTATAGCAGATGCCCAATTTGTTGCATCTGGTCCCCAACCTTCTGAAGAAGTAGTTGGGTAGTTATATGTTATACCAGCTATTGTTAAAGGAATCGACATTAAATATCTCCTGTTAATGAAAATAAGCCGCCAGATTTTTGCAGAGTACAATTAGTAATTGCAACAGTCCAGTTTGTACTATATGGTCCCCGTTCTTTGTCAGTTAACTCTGGATATTGATATATGACGCCATTTACATTTAGTGGATCTGCCATTTATGATCTTCCTGTACCCTGGCATATTTAAAAGTATTCCAGGGGTCAATAGGTTTTTGCTTAAGCCGCTGGAGGAATAATAGTATCTGAGTCAAGAGTAGCTGCTGTTAAAACTAGACGACTTCTAGACATGTTATTGATTTCCTTATATACTTAAACAGGACTGTAAGGCTACAACATCTATACACCATGTAGAGAAGTACAAGTTAAGTAATTATTTATATTATACTTATTAAGTTATTAATATAAAAGGAATTTCTTAAAGGGTTGAATATACCCATTTTGGTAGTGAGGAAGATTTAATAATTTACACAATAAAAAAGGGAACTAGTTAAACCCGAAATGGCAAAATTGTTATTAATTAGCACCAAGGGGTTGACAACCAAGGGGGTGATTACATAGGAATAAAACGATAACCCTTGTATTCGTTAGATCTACTGCCATTAAGAATCTCGATAAGAGTTTTTGCGGTTATCATAAGAGCTTTAGTACACTTGGCCCTACTGCTGTATACTTGCTCTATTTGTGTAGAAATTTCAATTACTCGAACAGCCTTACTGGTAGCAGCTTGTGCCTTTAACAGACAGCCGGATTTTTCCCAGCTCTTTAAGGCTTTCATTTTGTCTGAATGTTCTTTAAGCTTATCCTCTGTCCAGTATTCTCGAAACCCAGACAGACGAGTTGTCTTTTGCTCATCTGTTAACTCTTTCCATCTAGCACTTTCTGTGTCAGCCTTTTTAAGCTTATTCCCAGGGGTTGACCAGTATTCCCTAGTTGATAGAGAAGATTGCTGTTTACTTGCTGCTTCACCGATGGACGCTCTATAATCTAATAAATATTTGGTGATTTTTGCTTTATGCTCTGGTTGAGCAACCAACTGTTTTCTAACTTTACTAATATCATCAATAGCTTGTTTACACCATTTACCAGCATTGTCCCCTGATTTTAGATTATAACCATTTGGAACTAAAGAATTTAAAGTATCAATAAAATAGATTTCTTTTAAATTAAGTTCTTCTTCACTAAAGCAACTACAGATGGGTTCAATGATAAAATTTATGTGGCCATATTTTGATATGGATGAATGTAGAGCAGAATTGCTTCTATTATTTCTGGATGCACTTTTATGCATATTCCATCGTCGTTTAAGCTTGGTTGTAGTTTGACTTATGTAAATTTTACCATTAATTTTATTCGTTACTTTATAGATCATTCCGTAGTTCATATTTTTAGTATAACATATCCTGGGGTGTTTGTCAAGTGGTATACTGATTAACCTCTATTGTTTTAAATATTAAAAAGGGAACTAGTTAAACTAGTTCCCTTTAAACATGTTTAAAACGTAATTAAATTACGAATTAACGATGTTGTTGATCTTAACTAATCTAGCCGGAGAGTCGCTAAATAAAGTTTGATCAGTATAGGCGCGGAGCTCATACCCAGCAGAGCTTGTAAGTTCCAAGAAGAAATCTTCTTGTTGTTGGCGACCTGGCATTTTGAAGCTGATGTTCATAGCGCCAATTCGTTTCAATCGTTTAGGAGGAAATACGAAAGCTTCGCCTTCTTTGATATAGATAGAACTGACGATGTCAATTTTACCATTTTGTCCGTGAAAGCAATATTCAGAAGCGCCGTTTTCAAGTTTGCTTGTCTTATAGCTGTCATCATACATACGAAGAGCAGCTTGATCTGAACTAATGTTAGCCCAGGTCTTAGGAGAAAGCATACATACTACATCTTGATCAAGACCGCGTTCTACAGGAAGTGCAACAGCAGCAAGAATCTTTTGGAAACTAAGAGCTGCAGAAGCTGCACTATAAACGTTCCCTTTCCAGAGAGCGTATACAGAGGCGTCGATATTGTAAAGTGTACCAGTGTTAGTGATAATTCGATCCAAGCCGAATACGTCGTTTAACAACGATCCACGTGGAATGAAAAATGCACCAGTGCCGATAGCACCATCAACTGCGGTTAAATCGGTTGCATTTCCGGAAACCGAAACTGTACGAGCAGTAAGGTCTACAGAAGTTACAACAATTTGAGCATTCGCGTTAAGCTTATCACCAGATGCTGTAGGAACAGCAAGAGAAGTTGCATCCAAAGGCATGTTTTCAGAACCAGCCCAGATACCAGAAGCCCAGCTAGCAGTAGCTAGTGTATACACTCTAGTACCTACAGTACCTGAAGTTGCTGAAATTTTACCAATATTTGTTCGTCCATAAAGACAGCTAATTTCAAGGCGTTTAGCCATTGAGTTAACCATGTTTTGAACCATGAGAGAAGTAGCTTTTACGAAAGCTTTTTTATCATTAGATGCACGTGCAGCAGCTTCATAGCTCATTTGTGAACGAATAAGCATTTGCGATCCGTTTAATTGAGCGTCTTTGAAGATAGCAGCTACGGCGTTTTCAAGAGAAAAAGCACCTGAGTCTGCAGCAGCGTACGTTACACCTTGTTCATGTGAAAGTTGTCACTTTCTTTGTTACTACTCTATTTCTAGAGCGGAGAAACCGCTTCGGGTTTCTCTCTTCCATTTTATTTATATTGGAAGGTCAGACTATCGCATCTCCAGGTATTTAATCTGGAGTTAAATCATTTAGTCGTTCACGGTTAAGTGAGTATTTTATAAGAAGAGCATCTGACACTAGGTTCTTATTAAACCTATGCCAGCTACCATTATGGGCTTTTTGAAAATGACATTTAGAACAAACTGTTACTAAATTATCTATATCTAAAAAAGCCTCTGGTTTAACCCAGTATGGTAATCTATGATGTGCATGTAAATGTCCACCTACTTTTTTACAGTAATGGCAGGTAAAGTTATCTCTATGAAATGTCCTATTTCTAACAGGAGCAAATTCATGGATTTTAAAATCTCTAGGACGTCTTATATATTTACCGTCTTTATAGTTAGGATTTCTTTCACCTGTCATCTGTTTTGATCGTTCTCCAATCTTTCGTTTATTTTCTTCGGTATGTTTCTTACCTTTAAACGCAGATGGTTGACCTTTTCTAGATGAACTTATTTTTTTTGCTACTTCTGGGGTATGTAGTTTTTCATATATCCCAGTGTTTTCTTTATTTCTTATAGAAGCAGCTTCACTTTGAGTCCTTAACACTCTGGCTTCTTTTAAAAGCCGTTTTACTGCCGTTGCACTTGTATTATTTCTTTTAGCTACCTTATAACAGCTATTTAATTCTAAATAATCTGATATTAATTTACTAAGAGGTATATCTTGTGCAAGTTTTTTCACTTATTCCGCCTTGTTATCCTATTGAGTCATTATACTCTTTTAGGAACTCCAAGTCAATTAGATTTAATTTTTCCTTATAACTTATAAGTTATATTAGGCCGCACACTTTACGGGTTGATGATACAAATTCAATTATGTTATCGTAAAGGCTTTTTATCCTCTACTTCTTACAGTTTCCCGTAAGTTCAGCGTACATTTTCACTATTTCTAGTGTTGCGGGCTCTTGGGTACTTATATTCTCTTTCGAGTTTCATTACCTACGCGTTACGGACTTCATAGCTATTACACTATTTTCGCCCTCGGTATTAGCATATCCTTCATCAGAGGAATTAGCCTTCACCGATACATCGCAATTTTTAATCGGCAGTTTGTTTGATTTTCTTATATTTTCTTTTGTTTAAAGTGGTTGTAAATTAGTATAATTACAAGCTTTAAGAAATTAAATATAAAAATCAACTATTTTCGACCGATTTCTTTGGCAGCTTCGATATAAGGTACTAATTTTAGTAACTTAACGCCATCTGGAATCAGATTTTCAATTTTGTCAGCGTAAACTTCCTTCTGTTTAACTAGTTAATATTACTAGTATATTTCCCTCTATTACTAGGGGCATGGACTATATCATCTAATAGAATTAACTATTAGGTATGCACTGTGACATTTTAAATTGATAAAGATCTTCTATATATCTAAATTTATATTGCATACTTTTAAATTGCAATATAAATTCTCTAATCTTTGCCCATATTTTTAAACTATCGGCTTGATTAAACTTAATAAATGGATAAGTTTTATTATCCTTTTTTCTATTAACTAAATGAATCTTAGAATCTATATCAAAATTAGTTTTTAACCATTTGATAACGATTTCTTGAGTTTCATTTGATTGATCACAAGTAAATAATCTAAATCTAGCTCCATAGTTCTTTTTAGAACCATCTGCTAGTTTAGAAATACTTGGTTCAACATATCCATCATCCATGAGCCATACGGCAAATGCAAGTTCTGGATGTCGAATAAATGGAAGTATTCTAGCTATATCCTTTTTGTTTGCAGGATAGGTAAACTTGTGCCATGCTCTAAATACATTATTTGTAAATTGAACTTGGATACTTTTACCTTTGTGGCCTTGTCGCATTTTAATTTCTTTATTAAAAATATTAGAAATTAATTGAGCTTTCCATGATTGGTAGTCAGCCTGTGACGTGCCGTGATCTATATTTAAGCTAGTATAACTATCTTTGCCTCTTTTATGGAAATTTCCATCTCCTAAAATAAGCATTAATATCATACTTCGTTTATCTTTATTAAGCATCTTTATCTCCTACTCGCTAAGCGATCTGGATAATTTTTATGTCTAGTCTCTGAACCTTCTGTATTTCTACAGCTTGGCTGCTGATTGTCCTGTATTTCAGGAGTTCCAGCAATTCACATACTTTTCTTGATCATTATATCATACGCTATGATATATGTCAAGGAGGGGTTAAACCTCACCTATTCAAGAAATTATTTAAAAAGGCCGTTCAGTGTACTGACTGTATTTGGAGTTGACATATTTTATATTTTCCTTTTCAAAATATTTTATATTTATTGCTTTAAATTCGCTGAATGTTTGGATTCAACACAAACTTAAATTACAATGATTTTTGTTATTTTGAAGTATCATTCTCAGGTTAGCTTTTAGAGGGTAGTCTATTAAACATCCTTATTAGCTAGAGAATAAGTTCGATATACCTATTTCTAGGTACAATATACTTATTAAATATAAATTTATTTTAAGTAGAAATATAAATCAGGGGTATCTGGATATAACCCTGTGAATTTAGGCATTAAATTGCTATTACGCTTTGGGGTATATCCTTCTGGATACGTGCCTAATATCAATTTATTATAGATTAAAGCGTATGAGCTTCCTCTAAGGGCTGGCCCTACGCTTCCATCTAGATCTGGATTAGTATTATGACATGATGTGCATTCGGAATTATAAACAGCTTTACCTCTTGTATAAGGGGTGGATTCCCCTTGTGGGCCTGAGCAGGCTGATATGAATACAAGTAAAGATAAATATTTAAACATTATTGTTTTTTCTTTTTAGATAATTTATTCATTTCATTAAAATAACATATATAAATACATTTGTCAATAAAAAAAAGGCGGTATAGTTTAGTATACCGCCTTCTAATTAATATAAAGGAGAGTTATATAATTATTTCAAATACTTATCCATTTCTTTTTGGAAGTCGTCCATGCTTAAACCTTTTTTAGGTTTATTTGAATCTTCTCTAGATTGGGTTGCAACTGCATCTGTTTTAACTGGAGATGCTGGGGCCTTAGCTTTAACCTTATTTACTTCATATTGGCGAATTTCTTTAAGTTTATTTTCACCTAAAAGTTTAATAAGATCTTCAACTCCATAGTTATTATAAAGTGATTTATGTTCTTCTTCTAAATCAGTTCTAACTCTAGGAGCTACATCCAAGGGCGAAGCTTCATATCCATTTTGAAGAGCAGATGCCATGTAATCAGCGATTCTTGCTACTGTTTTTGGATTTTTAGGAAGTTTATATTGATCAATAGCTTTAATGATTTGATCTTGAATATCAGTTTCATATTTAGCTTGAAGTTTAGTAATTCGTTCTTCTCTTTGTTCTGCAAGCATCTGATCTTTTTCAGCTTTTAAACGATTAATTTCTTCCATGATTTCAGATTTTTGGAGTTCTTCAGGAGTCATCATTTGTTTTTGAGCTTCTGCCATAAGATATTCTTCAGCCATTTTACGTACATCATGACCGAGGGATTTTAAAGCTTTAGATGGATCTTTTTGAAGAAGTTCTAAAATAGCTTCAGCTTTTTTACGAGTGGTTGAAGCTTGTTCAAACTTTTCATGGGCACCAAGGCCTAATTGAGCTAAACGTACAAGTTCAGCTTCTGATGTTACTTCTCGTGTTTTACCTTGAGATTTAAGCATCCATTTTTTGATAGCAGCTTTAAGTTCAGTCTCTGTAGGTTGTTTAACTTCTGTAGGACTAACTTGTTCAGCAATTTCATTTCCAGCTTCTGCAACTTCTGTTGCTTCATGTGGAGCTGCTAAAGTTACATCTGAATTAGAAGAATCGACTGCGGCTGGCGCTGGTGTACTAGAAATAGAAGGTGCATTATCTGACATATTATTTTCCTTTTTTACGTCTCTTTATGAGATAGTTATTAGTTGTCCATCTTCATTATTGAAGGTAGAACTTATAAAATACTTATTAAACGTCTATACTATTAGCTAAATCCTGATCATATGCCCTTTGTGTATAAGTTATTGGAAAGGTAAACGTTGGGATATTTACTAAGGATATTGCTGTAGAGATCTATAAATGTTTTATAAGGTGAATCGCCTGCCATAATTTATTATCCTAAAAATGTAAAAGCTCCTCCGGCAGCGCTTATATTTGTATTAACTGAAACTCCGCCAATATATGCATAGTTTATCGTGTCACTGCCGAAAGTAGACGGGGTTCCTTTTCCTCTTAGATTTAGACCTATTGCATAGTTGTGTCCGGTAGGCACAACGTAGACAATATTTCCTGCAGATGACGTTCCAAGTGCATTATTTACAGTCAGTGTTGTGGCGGTATGTGATGTAATTAAATAGATTCCAGTCGTTACACCTGTTCCACTTACTACTCTTAGGTAATCTACATTATCTTCAACCAAAGAAAAATCAGCTGCTGTATCAGTTAAAACTGATCCTGTTGATGTTCCTATTGTCCCAGTAAGATCTAGAATATCAACAAAATTAGGGTTGAGTGCTAGTGCTGTATTGCTCTTAGTATAGTTGCTGGTATCAGCGGTATTGTCAAAAAAGTTTACATTAAAATCAAGATTAGAATTTTGTGTTGGGGATGTTTTAGATATTCCAACGGCACATCTGCTGATGGTTACATTAGTAAACGAATTATTTGGACTAGCAGCTGCAGGCATATTTATTCCAGTTGAGAGTTTTAAAGAAGACCCATTGATAGTAGTATTAAATATCCTATTATTTCCTGCAGAATTTGATCCTAGACTTATGCCAATTGAGGAGCAGCTTCCCACTACACAGTCAGTAACAAATGTACTATTGAATACAATAGAAATTCCAGTAGCAGAATCGTGTATGTAACATCCTGTTATTGTTTGTCCTAGATTCGCGGTTAATACTGCGGTGCCGTTTTGGCAGACAACTTCACACGACGATAGTAGACTTCTAAGACCAACTTGGATAGCTGTTCTTCCTGACGTTGTGGAGGTATTTAAGCATTTAACCTGAAACAAGGTAGTTGCTGTACCCATATTTATTCCAATAGCGGCTGTTGTAGTAAACGATATATAATTAATATTCCAGAAAGTTGGTAAACTTATGGAAAAAGCTCCCATTGCGATTACTGGTTGTGATGTTCCACTAACAATAGGGTTATCTCCTCTAGTCGAAGTGTACCCCTTAACGAAGATAGGATCAGTTCCAGTAGCACTTGCAGAAGCAATTGATATAGACTCACCTAGTGTGTAGTTTCCTGATCTTACCCAGCAAGTATTGCCTCCTATAAATTCTTCAAATACATCATCATCAAAAGTAGATCCTAAAGAAAGAGAGCCGCCTATGTTAATAACGCCGGAAGCTCCAACGCCAGTGCATATAGAAACTGCTGCTGCATTTGTTGCACATGTTACTGAAACTCCAGCAGAAACTGAGGTTATCTCAAACCATCCAACTGTAAAATTAGTTCCAGATACTACTCTAGCAAAATTTCCAACCATATCAGCTGCTGCTGAAGCTGTTAAGAAAGTATTTCCAGAACCAACACTAGCTATTCCAGTTAATGCGTATTGTGCAGCATTTTGCTGACTGTAGTCAGTTCCACTAGCGCCTGTAACAAATCCGCCTCCGTTTACATTACCTGCGGTTGCTGTTGATCGGCATTCCCATACTGTATTTGCTGAAGCTGGCATGTTATTAATTCTCCTGTTCTATTACGGCTGGAATTACATTAAATAAACATCTTATTGGATTATTATTTATATCGATTTCCCAATCAAGGCCATCTTCCTGCACTTTAAATCTAATTGGCTGTCTACCTAAAATGATACTATTAGCAGGCAGTATGCAGTTATCTAGGTTACAGTTAATGAAGGTAATATTACTAGATCCTTCAGGAAAAACTATTGAATCTGGTTTCTCTTGAGAAAAGCATGTTCCGTAAATAGTTATGTCTGTAATTAGATTACTTAATGTGAGATCCCTGCCTGTAAAATCTTTAGAGGACAGTGTGTCACATGCAACGTATTCTTGATTTTCAAATATTATAATCATTACGATGGTAATATCCTTATTACTAGAGTTGCTCTTGTTATAGTACTGCAGCTGTCTACATTAAAGCCAATGATGTCTCCTGCGGTAACCGATGTAGTCCAGGTTGATAGACTTAAGTCTTGTCCTGTTAAAGCTGCACTGATTGTAGGTTTTTCACTTCCTGCAATAGTATCTGCTACAGTAGGAGGATAGTTAGCATAAGTATCTTTCCATACATCAACTACCATAGATCCTGATACATCGCCTAAAATAGTCCAGCCCGTAATAGTTCCCGTATAAGGAACCTCTATGTAGCCTTTAACTCCTGTAGTAATAGCAGATCCGCCTCCGTCAATAGTTAATCCTATAGTACGTAGTCCGGTTGCTATATTTACTTCTGTTCCAGAAGAGTTTAGTTTATAGAAATTACCGTCTGATTTAGGGTAAATTCTATTTCGACTTGCAGTGGGATTAGAAGGAGTGGCTATTTGAGCTAAATCAAATGTTCCGCTAAATGTACCTGAACCTGTTGTAACTATATTCTGAGCACCAAAATCTGGATTAATTTTACTTCCTGCAATAGCTGCTGAAGCATTAATATCGGCATTAACAATTGAAGCTGATAATGAAAGTTTAGAATAGTCAATAGCTGCTGAAGCACTAACATCAGCATTAACAATAGATGCTGATAGATTTAACTTACTATAAGCAATAGCTGCTGATGCATTAATGTCTGCATTAACAATAGATGCTGATAGATTTAACTTACTATAAGCAATTGCGGCTGATGCATTAATGTCTGCATTAACAATTGAGTTAGATAAAGCTAACTTACTGTAAGCAATAGCTGCTGAAGCATTAATATCGGCATTAACAATTGAAGCTGATAATGAAAGTTTAGAATAGTCAATAGCTGCTGAAGCTGATATTGAAGTATTAGCTATATTAGTTAAAGTATTACTAGAAGCAGAAATACTAGCACCTGCTAATATTCCAGTGTCATCGACAGTTACTACAGAATTTTGTATTAATT
>Ga0163149_10006542_pt1 | contig 11928 bp, 8 predicted proteins | sample OliLakLV19MP5G1_FD_148604 | JGI IMG/M metagenome (GOLD analysis project Ga0163149, IMG submission 148604) | Freshwater microbial mat bacterial communities from Lake Vanda, McMurdo Dry Valleys, Antarctica - Oligotrophic Lake LV.19.MP5.G1 | ecosystem: Environmental > Aquatic > Freshwater > Lake >...
GCGTGAAGGACGACGCTACCCAGGCGGCGGACTTGCGCCGTGGTCTCTGTTCCAGAAGTCGTGGCCTCGGCGAGAAAGTCGGTCGGCCACAAGCCTGACTGTTGAACCTGGCACTTGAACGCTTGTTGCAGGCATCCTTCGTATTCGGTTCGGCCTTCTACGTCCGTTGTCACGAATCCAAAGTGCATGTCCAAGCCGAAGCCATCGCGGATGCCGACCGAAACCCCGGTAAGAGGTTCCTCGCCGTCGAGGAGCCGGATCGACAGTTGCGCAGTAGGTTCGAAAACGACTTCTCCGACTCCTTCACTGAATGCGACACGGCGCACGACTCCACCGCCCCGGGGAGGAACCAGCAAGGCCACGTCGTACACCTCCTCGCTCAATGCTCCGAAAGAAGCGCGCCCATCCGAGTCCGTGTTCCGCCACGCGAACCAGCCCGAGTTCGTGGACCGGAGTGAAGTTTGGACGCCAGAGACAGAGGTACCCTGGCCGTTGACTACGCGTACGACTCGAGGTGGTCCTCCGATCCGCACGACGACGCGACCCGACCGCAAGTCCTCGAGTGTTGGGATGATGGAACCCAAGCATGTCCCGAGGTGATCGTTCACGGAGATCCGGACGCGATCTCCGGTCACACTGCTGAATCTCACGAGACCGGTCGCAGGAGCGGGCGCGAATTGAACGCTCGGTGAGGTGTAGCCTCGATCGAATGACTGCACAGCCACGGAACGGTCCGTGAGAACAGGTGAATCGGAGTCCCAGACTATCTCCACGTCGAGGGTGCGCCCCTGCATGAGGTCTAGCACTACATTCGCGACTTCTCCTGCACGAGCAACGCACGTTTCGGAGAAGCTAATGGCGTCCGCAGACCAGACGTTGACGAAATAGCCGCCCGGGTCGATGCTGTCGAATCGCACGAGACCAGCCGGCGAGAACTTCTGCGCCTCGACCTCCGGTGTATCAGTGAGTTCGACGAACCACGATCCTGGATCGAGGCCGGGCGAGAGCTTCAACTCGACTTGAATCGAAGCGGGTTCCTCCAACGTGATGAGGCCCAGGTCGAGCTCGCCGATCTGCTCGGCCCTCCGACGGATCCAAGCGGTCGCTCGCCCTGGATGGCGAACCTCGACGGAGGATGGTTCGCCCACTGCCAAGCCTTCCACTCGGAATCTGCCTTGATCGTCGCTGCGCGCTAACGGTCCGAACGGTCGCATACGAGTGTCGACATCGCTGGTCCATACCTGGACTTCAGCCCCAGCGATGGGCTCGCTCGATCGCGCGTCGCGCACGAGGCCTCGAGCGGCAGCCCCCGGAGAGAGGTCGAACTCGAGCGGTTTCGTCTCGGCATTCCGTAAGTCGATGATCTGCCCTTTCGAGCGAGGTCGGTCCGGAGACACTGCGAAGACGACTGTCTCTTCGAGGGGCACACCCTCGAGAGAGAAGGTGCCGTCCTTACGGTCATCGAAATCCACGATTCGCGTCCCGGTCGCGGTCGAAGCGGGGCGGTGCATGATTGTGAACTCGGTGACGGGCTTGCCCGCCGAACGCACGACACCCGTAAGGCTCGCACCGGGCGAGAGGGCGACGTCAAAGGTCCCTTCGAAATCGCCGCTCACTTCGAGATTGCGTCGATACTGCACGAATCCGGTACGGTTGACGACCAGCCACACGACGCCAAGGGGAGAGTGCTCGAGAACCGCTACGCCGGCCGCGTCCGATTGCCGCGTTGCGTACTGCCAGCGCTGATCACGATTCCAAGCCCACTGGACTTTCGCATCCTCGAGAGGTGAACCCGCTGAATCCGTTACGCGGACAGGGAAGCGGCAACCGTTCGCAAGGCGGAACTCGACCTCGACATGCGCGCCGGGCTGCGGCGCGTCGATCTCCACGTGCTGTGGGATCCCTCCGCCATCGAGTTCGAACACGTAGCGGTCGGCGGCCATCCAAGCTGCGGTACGAGGGTCGAGAGACCCGAGACCTTCGATTGTTGCGGAGTCGACGAACTCGCGTTGGCTCCCGGTCGAGCAGAAGACGTCCACTCGGGCCAGCAATTGGGCGATGTCCGCACTTTCGGCGCTGACCCTGGCACTCCATGAGAACGAGGGGCCGAGTCGGAGCTCGATCGAATCCGGCGCTGCCCCAATCCAGGCCGGCGAAGTGCCGCTGTAGTGCTCGGCGGAGAGGATCATCCTGCCACCGAAGTCCGGGACGATGACCCGACCTTCCGCGTCGACCACAGATCGTCGTTGGAGCGCGAACGATGCTTGGAGCTCGAAAGGTTGGAGGCTGCTCCGCTCCCGATAGCCCAAGCGAAGGCGCTGCAACACGAGCGCGCCAGGGGCGGATCCGCCATCGGTGAGAACAACGCGCACCGAGATGGGCTCGGCTCGCTCCAGTGCAAGGATCGGGGGCAAACTGCCGAGCCGAGCTGCGGGATCGACCTTCCAGAACGTGGCGCGGTGCGACGGGTGTGTTAGCCAGACCACGGAGGGCTCGCTCCCCGCACCGGGTGGCTCGGCCAATGTGAAGCGGCCGCTGTCGTCGGTGATCGCCAAAGTCGTCGAGGCGATCCATGGATCGCGGTCGGCTCGCGGCCAATGGCGACTCAGAGCGGAAGTGCCTGAACCGAGCGTGGTCCAGCTGACCTCTACACTCCCGATCGGATCCCCATCGGGCCCCACCACCGTGCGCGAGATCGCCGATTCGACGCGAGCTCTAGAGCTTGGTTCGGCCGGCTCATCGCGAAGAGGCGAATTCGCGCTCGGAGCCTCGAACTCCTGCGCCGGAACAGCGCGCGAAGAGTCGGCCACACTGGGATCGCGAGAAAGGCCGCCCGGCGGTCTTGCTCGGCCAAGGTAGACGCCCAGAAAAACGAGCAGCGCCAGCACGACGACGCCGACGAGCGATCCACGTTGGACACGCATGGCAAGATGGAGAGGGTCAACCACCCCCGCCGGGAACACCGGGGGGAGGGTTGGCCGTGTGTGTGGAGGGAATGCGTACGTCAACAGGCATCGGATTCGGGCCACGCAGGCGTGGTCCGGTCCCCACGATTCCGCCGCCGCCCTGTGCAAACACCCAGGACGCAAGGCCCACGGCCGTGAGAAGGACAAGAACAAGTCCACATCTACTGAACCGCATGGAAGAGAACCCTCCCAAGTTCCACAGGGCCATCGATGAGCCGCCGCAAGATGATCCGCGAGCTCTGGTTGAGCGACTTGCGAAACGCATCGGCCAGTTGCTCGTACCGCATGACGTGATTGGCGAGCGCTTCCGGGTGTGACCCAACCACGCTGCTCAGGTCCCGGAGCGCGCGTTCAGAGGCCTTCAACTCACCCATCTGTACTTCACTCCAGGCCAACGCAACGTAGGGTGCGATAAGCTCCGGAGACCGCTCGATCGCAAGGGTGCTTGCACTCTGCGCGCGTTCCCACTCTCCCCCCTGAGCGGCCACATCCGCGATCAGAGCGTAGGTCAGCGACTCGTCCAGTTCGTCCTTCGCTGTCGCGACCATCGGCCGTACCCCGAGAAGGGCCGAGGCCAACCGCGAATGCAGCCCGTACCACGCGGCGGCAATGTGCCGCGCTCGGAAAGAGGGGACCAGGCGCTGCGAGGCGGCGCACACTGAGATCACACTCGGTGGATTGCATGCACTCGGATCAACCAAGGCGTGGAGGATGGCCTGGGGATCGCCCCCCACGGCACAGTCATCGTATTCCTGAGTTGCTCGCGCCAAGGCGATCGTCGCGGACCGACGATCGGCAGGTGCACTCTCCGCCCTGACGGATAGCCGTCGGATGATGACCCCCTGATCCGTCTTCACGTCGCAAAGGCCCGCCCAAGCGACTTGCCGCAACGCGTACGCCACTTCCTCGCGATACACGTCGACAAGGTGACGCTCCGCCCGACTCAAGCTCGACTCCGATCCCGTCAACCACGACCGGTCCTCGCGCAGCGCACACATCTCCGCCCCGGGCTTCACGCGCAGCAGAACGGAATCCGGCCGCTGCGCGATCTCGCGCACGAGTTCCATCACTTCGGGGCGTAGTTGGATCACGTCACTCATGATCCTCCTCTCCTCGCATCCCATCGTCGAGGTCGAGCTCGCCCCGCACGCCCAAAGCCCACAGCGCGCTCTTCAGCGAAGCTCGCGCGCGCTCGGACGTCGAACTGTTCTCGCGGCACCACTCGACCGGATCGCGTCCGTCGAGAACCAGGCCGTAGAACGCCGCGCGCGTTTCGAACGAAGCCCGATTGAACGCCACGCATCCGCGCGCGAGCACGCTCGGATCCATCCCCATCGCCTCCGCGATCGCGAGTAGTCTGTCGTCATCCGGCGGTTGCGCGATCTCGCCGGCCGCGGTGAGTTCCACCGCTTCGGCGATCAGTTCCTGCACGGCTTTTTTGATCTTCTCGGCCAGCCAAACGTCGATGGGCGGCGAGCCCGCATAGCCCGGCGCGTGTCGAGCGACGTGCGCGGCCGTGCGTAACTGAAGTCGGTGTCGATCGAGCAAGATCGCTTGCGAGCGCAGGCGCGCCTCGCATCGGGAGCGCAGTTCGAGCGGGTCCCCGTCGACGAGCCGCGACAAGATTTCGCGCGGAGACGCGCCGGACAGGACGCGCTTCCACACCGGCTCTTCGGGAGTCGGAATCGGCTGCGCGGAGGAGAGCGGCTGTTCGTCCATCGACTCGGGAAGACCCGGCGCGGCGATGGTGTCGCGCAGGGGCTGGCAGAGGCTCACACCGTGTTCAGGGACTGTCAAGTCGGCCCCCGCTGATTCCCCGATCGAGCTGGGAATCGCCACGAGGGGGAGTGACTGGACCTCCCGGATCCCGTGCCGTTGCCGAGGTGCACTGTCGGACGAACACGATGCGGAGTGGATGTTTGGATCAGGTTCGGATGAGATCGCCGTGCGACCACGAACGCTCGACGCAACGGCCGCGCGGCCGAGTTCAGTTCCCGATTCCGATCTCGAGCGCCGCCACGCACCGATCCACAGACACCGGCGGTCGCCGCGAACACTCGACGATCCGCGGTTCGAGTTCCTGGAACCACCCGTTTCGCCGTTCCGCGATGCGGGGAAGTTCCTCCACCGGATCCTTGCCGAGCAGCGGCGGTCGCGCTCGCGGGTTCGCGCGCATCCGACGCTGCAACTCCTCGATCGGCACGACGAGCCACAGACACTGCGCGCGCGTGCGCAGAAGCAAACGGTTGCGCGCGCGCTCGACCACGCCGCCGCCGGTCGCGACGACGAGCGGTTCCGTGCGCGACAGCACGCGTTCGAGCGCGCGCTCCTCCAAGTCCCGGAACCGCGGCTCGCCCTCGACGCTGAGGATCTCCCCCGCCGGGCGCAGCACGTCCGTACCGCGCAACGCCGCGTCCTCGCGCGACAACTCCACGTCGAGGTCGACGAACACGCGGCCGAGTCGCTTCGCCAGCAACTTCCCAAGCGTCGTCTTCCCGCTCGCGCGCAGGCCCACGAGCGCGATCGGGCGCGGATCGATCGTCATGCGGGATCCTCGGCGAGCAACAGGTCGAGCGCGACCCGCATCGTCTCGATCGGCGCATCCACGCCGGTGAAGGCCCGAAATTGCGCGACCGCTTGCTCGAGGAACCACTCGCGGCCTTCGATCGTCGTGGCGCCCGCGGCGCGCGCGGCGGTGAGCAGCGGCGTCGTGCGCGGACGATACACCGCGTCGAGCACGACGGATCCGGCGCGCAAGGCAGCGCGCGGCACAGGCATCGCGCCCGGGTGCGACAGCGAACCGAGCGGCGTCGTGTTCACCAGCACGTCGTGCGGGATCTCGTCGAGCTCTTCGATTCGGCACGGTTGGGCTGCGAACGCGCCCGCGATCTCGGCACGCTTCGCCGGGTCACGACCCGCGACGACGACTCGTGCGCCGTCGAGTCCATGCAGTGCAGCGCGCGCAGCTCCGCCGGTTCCCACGACGACCGCGACGAGGTCCGCGAGCTTGCGTCCGTCCACGCGGAGCGCACGCTCGATGCACGTCCGCACGGCGCTCGCGTCCGTGTTCGTCGCGTGCCAACCGAGGTCGGTCCGCACCAGCGTGTTCGCGGCGCCGCAGGCTTCGACGGCGTCGTCGCGGACGCGGGCGAGAGCTGCGGCTTCGGCTTTGAACGGCATCGTCACGGAGAGTCCGCTCACGCCGATGTCGGTGGCGAGATCGAGGAACGCCGCGAACGACTCCGGTTCGAACGCGACGTAAGCCGCGTCCACGCGCGCTTTGCGCAACGCGACGCCGTGCAACGCGGGCGAGAGCGATGCGCCGATCGGACGGCCGACCACGCCGAGGATTCGTGTCGATCCGGTCGCGCCCAGGGCGGGCCACATCGCGCGCAACACGTCGGCTTCGATCTGGCCCGGTGCCGTCGGTGCGCCTTCGCTCGTGCGCGCGGGCGCGGCGTACGTCGCGAGCGAGCCGCAGATGGGAGCGAGCACGCGCGTGAAGCTGCCGGCGGCACCACTCGCGAACGCGATGATCGGCCGACCGGCGCGCGCGCGGTTTCGGGCGAGGCGCAGGATGCGCAAGCCGTCCTCGGCGCAGCGCGCGTGCGTCACGAGCTTGATGCGATCCTCGGGGTCGGCGACGCCTTCGATGTCGGCGAGAAGTCCCTCGAGATCGACGGGCGTCCCACTCAGAACGTGTCGCGACACGACGCGTCGCGCGCGCACCGGTCCGAGCGCGCGTGCGAGTGTCCAGGGCACGTCGATCCACGTCGCGCCAGCGGCGCTCGCCCGGCGCAACAGCTCGAGACGTTGCGCGTCACTGCCGGCGAACGTGCCGAACGCCTCGGGTCCGTTGATCGCGACGAGCACCGGTCGCGCAAGAGTCGCGAACTCGGCTTGCATCTCCTTCTCGGGCCGATCCGCGCACGCATCGAGCCGCAGTTCGAGCACGTCCGCGTGCGGCACCTGCTCGCGCGCCAGCGCGACCAGCGCGCTCCATTCTTCGGCACGGTTCGAGACGACGAGATCCAACGAGAGAACCGGACCTGGAAGGCCGGCGGAGGCGCACTCGACGCGTGAAAGCCAGTCGAGTCCGCGGCATGATGTTGGGTTCTCGCATCCGCATTGTCCAGGCGACGAACACCCCTTCGACTCCCTCTCGAACTCTCCATGAGCGTCCAGGCACTGCCCACCGCAGCCGTCGCGCGCGCGACGAGCGCCCTCACGAGCACGATCGGCCTCAAGGCGATCATGGCCGTGACCGGCCTCGCGCTGTTCGGCTTCGTGATCGCGCACATGGTCGGGAATCTGCAGGTCTACCTGCCGCGTGCGAGCGATGGGTCATGGGCGCTCGACGTCTACGGGCGCATGCTGCACGAGCTCGGTCACGGCGGCGCGATCTGGGTCGCGCGCGCAGGCCTCCTCGTGGCGTTCGGGGCGCACATCGGTGCAGCGTGGTTGCTCTCACGCCGCAGTTGGCAGGCGCGCCCCGTCGGTTATCGCCAGTGGACTGCGAAGCAGTCGACGTACGCCTCGCGCACGATGCGCGTCACCGGGCCGATCGTGCTCCTCTTCGTCGTCTACCACCTGCTCCATCTCACTTGGGGCAGCGTTCACGCCGATTATCGCGAGGGCGGTGTCCACCACAACGTCACGACCGGCCTCGCGGCGCCGCTCGCGGCCGGCATCTACATCGTCGCGATGGTCGCGCTCGGCGTGCACCTCTACCACGGGCTTTGGAGCCTCTTGCAGACGCTCGGGCTCGCGCACCCGCGCTACGACGCGCTGCGCCGCGGAGCTGCATGCCTCTTCGCAGTGCTCATCGTGCTGGGCAACATTTCGATTCCGATCGCGGCGCTTGCCGGTTGGCTCCCTAGCTAGCGATCCATCATGAAACTCGACGCCAAGATCCCCGCCGGTCCCATCGAAAAGAAGTGGGAGCGCCACCAGCTCGAGATGAAGTTGGTCAACCCCGCGAACAAGCGGAAGTACAAGGTTCTCGTCGTCGGTACCGGTCTCGCGGGAGCGTCAGCGGCCGCGACGATGGCCGAGCTCGGCTACCAAGTCGACGCGTTCTGCTTCCAGGACAGCCCGCGGCGCGCGCACTCGATCGCCGCGCAGGGCGGCATCAACGCCGCGAAGAACTATCAGAACGACGGCGACAGCGTCTATCGCCTTTTCTACGACACCGTGAAGGGCGGCGACTTCCGTTCGCGCGAAGCCAACGTGTACCGACTCGCGCAGACGTCGGTGAAGATCATCGACCAGTGCGTCGCGCAGGGCGTGCCTTTCGCGCGCGAGTACGGCGGCCTCCTCGCGAACAGGAGCTTCGGCGGAGCCCAAGTGTCGCGCACCTTCTACGCGCGCGGTCAGACGGGTCAGCAGCTCCTGCTCGGCGCGTATTCGGCGCTGGAACGCATGATCGGCCAAGGTCGCGTGCGCATGTACTCGCGCCACGAGATGCTCGAGCTCATCGTCGTCTCGGGTGTCGCGCGCGGCATCGTCACGCGCGATCTCGTCACCGGTGAAGTGCGCTCGCACATCGCGGACGCCGTCGTGCTCGCGACGGGCGGCTACAGCAACGTTTTCTACCTCTCGACGAACGCGAAGGGCTGCAACACGACCGCGAATTGGCGCGCGTACAAGAAGGGCGCGGCGTTCGCGAACCCGTGCTACACGCAGATCCATCCGACGTGCATCCCCGTGAGCGGCGAGTACCAGTCGAAGCTGACGCTGATGAGCGAGTCGCTGCGCAACGACGGGCGCATCTGGGTCCCGAAGAAGCCGGGTGACACGCGGGCACCGGCTGACATCCCCGAGGAAGAGCGCGATTACTACCTCGAGCGCAAGTACCCGAGCTTCGGCAACCTCGCGCCGCGCGACATCGCTTCGCGTGCCGCGAAGGAAGCGTGCGACACCGGGCGCGGCGTCGGCAAGACCGGGCTCGGCGTCTACCTGGACTTCAGCGCGTCGATCCAACGCCTCGGCGAGAGCGCGATCCGCGAACGCTACGGCAACCTCTTCGAGATGTACGAGCGCATCACGGACGAGAACCCCTATCGCTCGCCCATGCGCATCTTCCCGGCCACGCACTACACGATGGGCGGGCTGTGGGTGGACTACGATCTCATGTCCACGATCCCGGGGTTGCACGTCATCGGCGAAGCGAACTTCTCCGATCACGGCGCGAATCGACTCGGCGCGAGCGCGCTCATGCAAGGTCTCGCCGACGGCTACTTCATCCTGCCGTACACGATCGGGAACTGGCTCGCCACGGCGAAGCTCGAGAAAGTCGGGCCTGATCACCCGGATGTCCTCGCCGCGGAACGCGCCGTGACCGAGCGCGCGAACCGACTGCTTGCGATTCGCGGCAAGCGCACGGCGGCTTCGTTCCACCGCGAACTCGGCCGGATCATCTGGGGCGAATGCGGCATGACGCGCAGCGCGGGTGGCCTCCAGAAGGCGTTGCAATGCATTCCAAAACTGCGTGAGGAGTTCTGGCGCGACGTCAACGTGCCCGGATCCGCCGCGAGCGTGAACCAGTCGCTCGAGATGGCCGGTCGCGTCGCCGACTTCATCGAACTCGGCGAACTCATGTGTCGCGACGCACTCGAACGCGAGGAGTCCTGCGGCGGCCACTTCCGCGTCGAACACCAGACCGAGGACGGCGAAGCACGGCGCGACGACGATCGCTTCTGCCACGTCGCCGCGTGGGAGTACGCCGGCGAAGACCGCGCGCCGATCCGCAACGTCGAGTCGCTGCAGTTCGAATCCGTCCACCTCGCGACCCGGAGCTACAAGTGATGAAGATCCGCTTGAACGTGTGGCGGCAGAAGGACGCGGCCGACGAAGGTCGTTTCGAGTCCTACGACGCGGGTGACGTCAGCGCGGACATGTCCTTCCTCGAGATGCTCGACGTCTTGAACGAACGGTTGACGCTCGAGGGTCGCGACCCGATCGCTTTCGAACACGACTGCCGCGAGGGCATCTGCGGTTCGTGCGGCGTCGTGATCGACGGGCGGCCGCACGGCCCGAAGGAGCGCACCACGACGTGCCAGCTCCACATGCGCAGCTTTCCCGAAGGTGCCGAAATCACGCTGGAACCATGGCGTGCGAGTGCCTTCCCGGTCGTGAAGGACCTCGTCGTCGATCGCTCCGCCTTCGACAGGATCATCGCGTCGGGCGGGTTCATCAGCGCGCCGACGGGATCCGCGGTCGATGGCAACTCGATCGGAATCGAGAAGGAGAACGCCGACCTCGCGATGGACGCCGCCGCGTGCATCGGTTGCGGTGCGTGCGTGGCTGCGTGTCCTAACGCGTCGGCGATGCTCTTCACCGCGGCCAAGGTGTCGCAGTTCGCGTTGCTCCCGCAAGGTCAACCCGAGCGTTGGCGACGCGTGCGCGCGATGGTCGCGACGATGGACGCCGAGGGTTTCGGATCGTGCACGAACCACGGCGAGTGCATGGCCGCGTGCCCGAAGTCGATCCCGATCGATCACATCGCGCGGCTCAACCGCGACTGGCTCCGCGCGAGCTTGCGCGAGGGACGGCGCGTCGCGACGGCCGGTGACAGCGCGGCTGGCTGAGGGGTACGGAGTCAGGCTCCCCTCCGCCGTTCTCCTCACCGCCCAGAGCGCATCGCGCTCTGGGGTACGGAGTCAGGCTCCCCTCCGCCGTTCTCCTCACCGCCCAGAGCGCATCGCGCTCTGGGCGGTGAGGAGAACGGCGGAGGGGAGCCTGACTCCGTACCCCTCAGCGCAGTTCACTCGAGGAATCGTCCTCGAGATAGTCGTAGTCCAGGTCGTCGAAGCTCTGCGCGACGTACCCGTCCTTCTTCGAGCGCTCGAATTCCTCGCCGTACGCGCGCAGCACGGCGCTCTGCACGAAATCGCGCGCGTCCTGGCTGATCGGGTGGCAGATGTCGGCGTACAGACGCGGACGGCGACGCTCGTCGAGTTCCCCGCGATCGTCGGCGAGCCTTCCTCCGCATTCGTTGCAGTGACGCGCGCGAATGTGGTTCTTCGCGGCGCACGCCGGGCAACGGTCGCACAGCTTGCGACTCGGCATGGCGACGAAGAGACCCTTCGCGCCGTCGATGATCTTGATGTCGCGCACGACGAGCGTGTCGTCGAGAGTGAGACTCGCGAACGCGCGCAGCTTGTCGCGCGCCTGGAGGAGCAACTTGATGCGGATCTCGGTGATCCTCATCGTCGTTGCGCCTCGACCTTGACCATTCCCCGGACGCACGAGGTGGATTCCGCGCGCGGGATGAACGTTGGTTCAAGTTTCCGGAACGAGCACCGCGCCGTGTCGTGCGGGTCCCACGGCGCGAGCGAGGCGAATGCCGAGCCCGCTCGCGCGCGCTGCGTGCCCGACTCGTTGCAGGGCGCGTTCGGCTTCCGCGCTGTCGTCGTAGAGTCCGAACCACGACGAACCGCTACCCGCGAGGCGCCACTTCGCGAGGCCCAGGTCGTCCAGCAGCGCTCTCCAGGCCGCGAGGTCGGGAATCGCGGCGATGGCCGCGCGTTCCAGATCATTCTGCTGAGTGGATGCGGCATCGAGAGCGGTTCCGGTGAGACGCGGACGCAAACTAGGCGCATGCGATTCGCGAGGCAAGGCTCGCGCATACACGAGGGCCGTCGCAGCGACGCAATCGGGAGTCATCACGGCCAGCATCCAGCGCGGCTGAACGGTCGTAACGACCTCGACGACTTCGCCGCGACTCGTTGCGATTCCGATGCCCGTGTAGGCCTTTCCGAAGAAGACGCAATCCGATCCGAGCCGCGCGAGTTCGATTTCTCGGCGCGCGGAATCGGGGGGCGCCCCGCTCGCCGCGGAAGCCGCGATCCAGGCCGCGGCCGCGTCCGAGGATCCCCCGCCGAGACCGGCTTGACTCGGGATCGTCTTCGTGAGCTCGATCTCGAGGCCGATCCCGTCCGCGACCGTGCCGGCCGCGGCC
>Ga0163149_10006555_pt1 | contig 11919 bp, 6 predicted proteins | sample OliLakLV19MP5G1_FD_148604 | JGI IMG/M metagenome (GOLD analysis project Ga0163149, IMG submission 148604) | Freshwater microbial mat bacterial communities from Lake Vanda, McMurdo Dry Valleys, Antarctica - Oligotrophic Lake LV.19.MP5.G1 | ecosystem: Environmental > Aquatic > Freshwater > Lake >...
CCATAAAATTGAATAACAATGTATTTAACGTCAGAAGTAAAGAAGGGAATCTTTAAAAAACACGGAAAAAAAGAAACGAATACAGGCTCTACTGAGTCTCAGATCGCACTTTTTACTCATAGAATAAATCATTTAACTGAGCACTTAAAAATCTCTAAAAAAGATAAGCATACACAACGTTCACTAATCAATTTGGTTGGTAAACGTAGAAGTTTGCTTGATTATCTTAAAGCATCTGATATTGAAAAGTATCGTGCTATTATCAAGGAACTTGATATAAGAAAATAAATCCTCAGAATGGTTCTGGAGCTTTGTTAAAAAGGGCAATTTCTCAATTGCCTTTTTGCATTTTTAAAAGTATCTAAATATAAACTTGAAATAAATAAATTAACATGTCAATTAACGCGATATCAAAATCATTTGACCTAGGAGATGGACGTACCATTACTCTTGAAACAGGAAAATTAGCAAGACAGGCAGATGGTGCTGTTGTTGTATCAATGGGTAATACCATGTTGCTAGCTACAGTTGTATCAAGCAAAATAGCAAAAGAAGGAATAGATTTTTTACCACTCTCCGTAGATTATCAGGAGAAATATGCCGCTGTAGGTCGTTTTCCAGGAGGCTTTTTCAAAAGAGAAGCAAGACTCAATGATTATGAGATTCTGATTAGCCGCTTAGTGGATAGGGCTTTGAGGCCTTTGTTTCCTGATGATTATCATGCAGACACACAAGTAATGATCTCTCTTATTTCTGCCGATAAAAATATTTACCCTGATGCATTGGCTTGTCTGGCTGCTTCTGCAGCACTTGCTGTATCTGATATTCCTTTCAAAGGTCCAGTTTCAGAAGTAAGGGTAGGAAGAATAGATGGAAAGTTTGTTCTTAACCCAAATATATCTGATCTGCCGAACGGAGATATGGATATGATAGTTGCTGCATCAGAAACTGATATTTTAATGGTTGAAGGTGAGTTAAAAGAAGTTTCAGAAGCTGATATGTTGGAGGCAATTAAGTTTGCACATACCGCTATCAAAATTCAATGTGAAGCAATAAAAGATTTTGCAAAACGTGCAGGAGAAAAAAAGAAACGCGAGTATAATCACGAAACAAACGATCTGGAATTAAAAGAGCAGGTAAAAAAAGCTACTTACGAAAAAGTATATGCTGTTGCTAAAAGAGGTAACCCAAGTAAATCAGAAAGGGGAGAAGCTTTTGCAGCTGTGTTAGAAGAATTTCTTTCTACTTTTTCAGAAGAAGACAGAGCGGCAAAAACATCGCTGGCTAAAAAATATTTTCATGATGTAGAGTGGGAAGCTGTTAGAAGAGTGATTCTTGATGAAGGCATTAGGTTAGACAATAGAAAAACAACAGACATAAGACCTATATGGTGCGAAGTAGATTATATTCCTGCCGCGCATGGCTCTGCTGTTTTTACAAGAGGAGAAACACAATCATTAACCACTGTTACATTGGGTTCTAAAATGGATCTGCAAACGATAGATGGAGCAATGATAAAAGGAACAAATAATTTCTTATTACACTATAACTTCCCTGCGTTTTCAACAGGCGAGGCTCGCCCAAATCGTGGAACAAGCAGGAGGGAAGTTGGACACGGAAATTTGGCAATGAGAGGTTTAAAGCACGTGTTGCCTAAAGATTCTCCGTATACCATTCGTGTCGTTTCTGATATATTAGAATCAAATGGTTCATCATCAATGGCGACTGTATGTGCAGGAACACTTGCATTGATGGATGCTGGTATCAAGATCTCTAAACCCGTATCTGGTATAGCAATGGGGTTGATCACGGATGATAAAGGAAAATTTGCAGTATTGTCTGATATATTAGGTGATGAAGATCACTTAGGTGATATGGATTTTAAAGTTACCGGCACTAAGGATGGTATCACGGCTTGCCAAATGGATTTAAAAGTTCATGGACTTTCTTACGATGTAATGAAACAGGCGATGGAACAGGCAAAACAAGGCAGGTTACATATACTTGGTGAAATGACCAAAGTTATTTCTGTTCCACGTGATGAGTTTAAAGCACACGCACCTCGTATAGTACAATTGATTATTCCAAAAGAATTTATTGGAGCTGTAATCGGGCCAGGCGGAAAAGTAATTCAGGAAATGCAACGTGAATCGGGTGCTGTTATCGTTATTGAAGAAATAAATGGAATGGGAGTGATCGATGTCTCGGCTGATAATAAAGAGGCAATCGATAAAGCAGTTAACCGTATTAAGGGTATTACTGCGGTTCCTGAAGTTGGTTCTATATATGATGGAACTGTTAAGTCTATACAGACTTACGGAGCTTTCGTAGAGTTTTTACCTGGTAAGGATGCATTGTTACATATCTCTGAAGTAGATTGGAAAAGACTAGACAGCCTTAGTGGTGTGTTAAAAGAAGGAGATAAAATACAAGTGAAGCTGATAGGCGTTGATGAGAAAACAGGTAAATTCAAATTATCGAGAAAGGCCTTGTTGCCTAAGCCTGAACAAGTGCAATAATTTAAGAAAAATATAATGTATGTAAGATTGAGTCCTCTGCCTTTGGCAGGGGACTTTTTGCTTATATATTCTTGCTATGTTGCAAGGAATAAATTTTATATTTGATCAACAATTTAGACACATGCAGAAACTGACTTACCTCTTATTAATACTTGTGATCATTACTTTCTATTCCTGCGGTGATAAGGCTGAAGAAAAAAAAGAAATTGATCCTAAAAAAAATCCATTAGGCGCTATGATGAATATGGCTAAGGAAATGGAAGAGAATGCCAAAAAGCAAGAGGAGAGAATGGCAAAAGGTGACAGTCTTAAGGCTATACCTTATGAAGAGTTATATAAATACCTTCCGGAGTCAATTGATGGTTATAAAAAAGGTGAACCTACCGGTGCAACTATGACGATGCAAGGTTTGTCTTATTCTTCAGCAGAGGTTGCATATAAAAATGATAATGGAGACAGAGTTAAAATATCAATTATAGATTACAGTGCTGCGTTTTCACTTTATACAATGTCAACAGCCATGTGGGGTATGGGAATGTCAGTTGATACTCCTGAAGAAAAGGGTAAAAGTATTACAGTTGGAGATATGAAAGGTTGGGAGTCATTTAAAAAGAAAAGTAAAAAAGCTTCCGTTGTATTGGGTGCAGGTGATCGGTTTTTAGTAGCGGTTGATGCAGATAAACAGGAAAATACAGATTTTGTAAAATCCGTGGCAGGTAAAGTTGATTTAAAATCGTTGGTGTCATTGTGATAATATGAGAAAAACAAATTGAAACTTTATTCGTTCTTAAACGTAAAATAATATAATACACTATTCATGAGGCAGCTAAAAATAACCAAGCAGGTAACTAATCGGGAAACAGCATCACTTGATAAGTACCTGCAGGAAATTGGTAAAGTAGATTTGATCACTGCCGATGAAGAGGTGGAATTAGCGAAGCGAATTAAAAAAGGTGATCAGGATGCGTTGGAGCGTCTTACAAAAGCTAATCTTCGTTTCGTTGTATCTGTATCCAAACAATATCAGAATCAAGGCTTAAGTCTTCCCGATCTTATTAACGAAGGCAACTTAGGTTTGATAAAGGCTGCACAGCGTTTTGATGAAACAAGAGGATTTAAATTTATTTCTTATGCTGTATGGTGGATTCGTCAATCGATACTACAAGCGCTTGCAGAACAATCAAGAATAGTTCGTTTGCCATTAAATAAAATTGGTTCGATCAATAAGATCAACAAAACTTTTTCAAAACTTGAGCAGCAGTTTGAGAGGGAACCAAGTGCAGAAGAAATTGCAATTGTTTTAGAGATATCCGAAGTAGAGGTTAAGGAGTCTATGCGTAATTCGGGCAGGCACGTATCAATGGATGCGCCACTGAACAATACAGATGATAATGCAGGCAGCATGCATGATCTGATGCCGAACCAAGATAGCCCAAGCCCGGAAAATTCATTGTTGAATGAATCGTTAAGGAGAGAAGTTGAAAGAGCGTTATCGACGCTTACTTCAAGAGAAGCCGATGTTGTTCGTTTATATTTTGGATTAAATGGAAGTCATGCGATGACATTGGAAGAAATAGGGGAGAAGTTTGATCTTACCCGCGAAAGGGTAAGACAAATTAAGGAGAAAGCAATTAGAAGACTTAAACATACTTCGCGCGGCAAATTGCTGAAGACGTATTTAGGTTAAAGTTGTTGGTTATGGGTTGTTGGTTCTTACTATCCGACATTAATTCGAAATTGAAAGATTCCCAAATTTTTCTCGTCATAATTATCAGTTCAGTCCTTTTAACCCTCGGGCTTTCATTGTATAAAATTTATGGCCCCAGTCCACTTGACAGATTTAAAGTATATTTAAAAGAATCTGATAAAATAGCTATTCTTGCAAATCTTGTACAGAGCAGTTCGGATAAATCACCTCACAATAAATATTTAACATTAAGTGATCTAACTCCTGAAATTCAAGAAGCAGTTAGTGAAATTGATCTTGATGCACATTTCCGATATTTAACTTTAGAAGTAAGTGATGGTTGTCAGAAAAAAACACTATCGCTTATGTTTGATAACTGGACATTTGAATATCATCCTTGCGCTAATTATGAAATTATTGAAGGTGAAAAAAGTAAAAAAAATAATTCTATTGATGTCTACTATTTTGATAAACACTGGATGGCCTGGGTTGATAATGATCCGTTATAAATAATCCGATAACCAACAACCAACAACTAATAACTTTCCTACCTTTGTACAAACAAATCTCCATGTCTCATCTTATAGCTCCTTCAATTCTCTCTGCCGATTTCGCTAACATTCAACGTGATGTTGAAATGATCAATAACAGTGAAGCAGATTGGTTTCACGTGGATGTAATGGATGGCGTTTTTGTTCCGAATATTTCTTTTGGGTTTCCAGTAATTAAAGCGGTGAAGAAACATGCAAAAAAACCGCTTGATGTTCATTTGATGATCGTTGATCCGGATAAATATCTTTCGGATTTTAAAAATGCAGGCGCTGATAATTTAACTGTGCATGTTGAGGCTTGTACTCATTTACATCGTACGATACAAGCTATTAAAGGATTAGGGATGAAAGCAGGAGTCGCGATCAATCCGCACACTTCAGTTTCCGTATTGCAGGATATTATTATGGACATCGATCTTATTTGTATAATGTCTGTTAATCCCGGTTTTGGAGGACAAAAATTTATCGAGAATACATACAATAAAGTTACTTCACTTAAAGAAATGATCAACACTCAAAAATCATCTGCCAAAATAGAGGTGGATGGTGGTGTCGATTTGAATAACGCGGCTAAACTTATCCATGCCGGTGCTGATGTGCTGGTTGCGGGTAATACTGTTTTCTCTTCCAAGAATCCTGTTGCGACAATTAAGGATCTTAAAAAAATCTGACCGATCTTATTTAATAATAATTTTCTTACACACCATAGAATTATTATTTGATGCAGAAATAGTATAAACTCCACTGGAAAGATTTTGTTCTGATAGTTTAATTATTTCTCTGTCAGAGTTAAGTGTATAGGTTTTGCTGGAAATTTCTTTTCCAATAACATCTCTCAGTGTGATCATTACTTCTTTGTTTGCGCTGCCCTCAATTAAAATATTAATATTCTCGCCCGATGTTGGATTTGGGTAAATATTGAATCCTGATATTGAGTTGTCATCAAAATGAACTGCGACAATATTGTAGTAGGAGGTGGTGCCATCGAAATCAGTTTGTTTTAACCGGTAGTAAATAGTTTTTAATCCAATATAACCGATAGGTAAATTGTCAATTAATTGGTAGTTAAGCACTGATGAACTATTTCCACCAACTGCTGCACTATTTACAATTCCTGCTTCCTCAAATTCAATTCCATTTTTGCTACACTCAACAGTAAAGTAATCATTGTTTATTTCAGTCGCTGTTTGCCAATAAGTTTTCACAGCTGTCTCATTTAATTTTTTTGCATCGAACGAAAGTAATTCTATTGGTAAACCGACAGCGGTACTTGTGCAGTTAAATTCCGATGTGTTTTTATTTGCATTTCTTGCCGTAGCAAGAGGAGTGTCGCCAGCATTTAAAATGGTGCCACCCGGAGAAAATGTCCAAACTCCTGAACCATTAGCTTTGGTTGAACCTAAATATATTTGCGCTTGCTGACAATGATTAGAACCACCCGCGATTTTTTTAAACACTTCAACTGTATCATTTGCAGCGGCTGTACCCGAAACACTGGTTGCGGTGTAATTGGTGTTTATAGTAGGCTTTGCGTAATTAGCATTACCAGAAATAAACAGTGATATTGCATTGCCTCCATTACTATAAATTGGATTTCTGGATATTAAATTTCCCGTAGCACTAACACCAACATATACACCACCAACAAGGTTACCCGTAATAACATTACCCTCCGGATTTAAACCTGCCCCGGCAGCGTAACCACCAATCCTGTTATCATTCCCTCCACTGGCACTAATATATACTCCATAGTCTTGTGATGATCCGGTAATTGTACCAACAGAAGAGCTCGACCCAATATAATTTCCTTTAATATTATTACCGGTTGAACCAGAACTAAAATACACTCCATAAACGTTATTATCAGAAATTATATTTCTGTAACCGCTTGTCCGGCCTCCAATTATATTATCATTAGAGGCACTTACAAATATTCCGTTACTTTGGTTCGATGATCCCAATGAAGTTGATCCACTGGCAGCGGGTCCAATAATATTTCCATAAACTTCATTGGCATTTGAAGTTAAATATATTCCCGTAATATTATTACCTGAAACAACATTCCCCTCTCCGGAATTTGTTCCACCTATAGTATACAATCCTGTACCAGCAGTATATATTCCAACATCCTGCGCTGAAGATGCTATCCGACTTGTGCCATTTATATCGATTCCTACATAATTTCCAATTACGCTTATACTGCCGCACGCAAATGCAAAAAGCACACCAGTACCATCATTTCCGGAAATTAAATTACCATAACCAGGAGTGGCAGAACCAAGAGTAGCATTGGAGGCGGCATTAAAAAGGACACCATTTTTTTGTGAATTTGATGCCATGTATGTTGCCCCATCGTATTGAGGTCCAATAATATTCCCTACAATACTATTGTCTCCGTCCTGGTTATATACATAGATGCCTACGCCTCCCCAATCAACCCCGCCATCATAATTGCCAGAAATTATATTCGCTTCGGAAGAAATATCACCACCAATAATATTATCGTAAGCATCATTAGTAATCACAATACCAAAATCTTGTGTAGCATTAGTAACTTTTGTTGTACCATTCGATTGCGGGCCAATAGCATTGCCAAATATCAAGTTATTTGTGGTGCCGGAGCCAGTCATGTAAATACCTGCGATCTCATTCCCCGAAATCCAATTTTCCCTACCACTTCCAAATGAACCCCTGCCAATTGTTACGTCACGCGTATCTTCTAAATAAATACCATAATCTTGTGAGTTAGAAGTAACATAACTTGTTCCATTTGCCTGCAAACCGATTATATTACCTGTGTTAATATTGTTATCGCCTCCGGTTGGGTTATTAATATAAATGCCTGAGTTAGTATTACCCGAAATAACATTTTCATATATCATAAAATTATCCGAGAGATTCTTGAGGTAAATGCCATCGTCTTGCGTGGCTCCGGAAATTATTGAGGCGCCGTTGGATGCAAGTCCAATATAGTTGCCATCGATTACAACACCAGAAGTACCCGGATTTCCGGCGCCGTAAATTCCTTTCGACTCATTTCCCGAAATTATATTGCGTCCACCAACTGAACCATCTCCAATAAAGCAGCCATCTGATTTGAAGAGATAAATTCCTTCATCCTGCGAGTTACCTGCAACATAAGTACTCCCGTCCTTTTGTGGGCCAATTATATTTCCAAGAACGTATGCATTTTGATCGTGTTCTAAAATCACTCCCGAATTAATATTGCCCGAAATTAAATTACCTTCTCCTGTAGCAGTACTTCCTAGGTAAACATTATTTCCAACATCCGCATCAAGAATTACTCCATAGTCTTGTAAGCCACCGGAGATAATTGAAGTTCCGTTCGATGCCATTCCAAGGTAATTTCCTTTTATATAGTTATTTGTTGAGGAAAAAATATATAATCCCGTTCCTCCGGGAAAACTGCTTCCGTTTCCTGAAACAATATTTCTGTATGCATTTGTAGAGCCACCAATAATATTTCCATCGGACCCAGTAGCAACAAAAATTCCATAATTTTGAGTTGCGTTGGTCACCGCAGTGCTTCCATCCACTCTTGGGCCTATTGTGTTGCCGTATATGTTATTGTTATCTGAGCTTGTTAAATAAATGCCATAGCCTTTAGTGGAAGCGCTTCCTTGACCTGAGATTACATTGCCTTCACCGGAATTAGTTCCTCCTATTGTGTTTAATGCCGAACTGGATTGTAAACTAATTCCGTATATCTGAGCATTGGAAGTTATATAGCTTATGCCGTCAGAAGCAATACCAATGTAATTTCCTTTTATAGTTGTTCCGCTGCCACCCGATCCTGTTATTAGTATGCCGGCTTGTGTATTGTCAGAAATAGTATTTCTGTGTAATGATGTACTTCCTCCAATAATATTATTGGGCGAACCAGCCAACTGTATTCCATATAACTGGTTAGAAGTAGTACTAACAGCGGTTGTTCCGCTTGCTGCCGCACCAATAATATTTCCGTAAAAATTATGCCCGCCAATTGTTTGGCAATAAACTCCAGTGTTTGTATTGCCGGATATAACATTTCCGTCTCCAGCTGTGGTTCCACCAATTGTTGTAGAAGGAGCGGTTGTCGCAAAATAAATTCCATAATCCTGGGTGCCGGTGGTAATAAAAGAGGTTCCGTTTGTTGCAATGCCAATATAGTTTCCTTTTATAACAGTACCCGTTGAATTGGCGCCATCAATGTAGATACCATAAGTTTCATTCGCAGAAATATAGTTTTTTGCTCCCGCGACAGAACCCCCGATAATATTATTAGGTGAATCACTAATGCTTATACCATATGTCTGGGGATTGTTTGCGAGATAAGTCGATCCGCTTATCTGTGGTCCGATTTTATTTCCAAGGATAGTATGCCCGCCTATTGTGCTTGTAATAGCAATACCAATAGAGTTGCCTGAAATAAGGTTCCCTTCTCCACTCACTGTTCCACCTATTGTGTTGCTTCCGGCAGAAGCAATTAATTGTATTCCTACGTTTTGATTTCCATTGGCGATGTAGGTTGTACCATTTGACTGTGTACCAATATAATTTCCTTTAATAACATTTCCCGATGAGGCAGTTCCGCTTATAAATATCCCGGCAATAGTAGCAGCAATGATATTATAATTAGCTGAAATAATATTTCTCTCTGATGAACTACTGCCACCAATTATGTTGCCGCCTGAACTGAGAATGTAAATACCATACTGCTGTGAATTGTTGGAAACCGCAGTGGTTCCGTTTGCCTGTGGACCGATGGTGTTGCTAATTATTCTTGTGCTTGCATTGGTTGTGGATTCTAACAATATCCCGTATTGTCGGTTCCCGGAAATTATATTGCTTTCATTACTTCCCGTCCCACCTATTTCAATATTATTTGCTGCTCCCGTTTCAACATTTATACCAATGTTTTGTCCGGCAGTACCAGTAAGCGTTCCTGTACCTGCTGCATTTAATCCAATTATGTTTCCCTTTATTGTTGTACCGGTCGCATTGGAAAATATATATATACCGTGGCTTGTGTTTCCCGAAATAACGTTTCTGCCTGAACCAGAACCTACTATAGTGCCCGGACCTGTAATATACACTCCGTAATCCTGGCTGTGACTGGAGACATAAGCAGAGCCACTTGATTGCGGACCAATATAGTTACCTAATACACTATTTCCTGAAGTGGCTGCACCAGCAATACGAATTCCATCGGTTAAATTTCCTGATATTATATTTCTGTCGCCTGCTATGGTTCCGCCAATAGTATTATAGCTTGCGGAATTTGCGATGTAAACTCCTTTGTCCTGAAGGGAGGTGGCTATTCTTGAAGTACCGTTGGAGGTAATTCCAATATAATTTCCCTTAATAGTATTAGAGGTCGATGAAGCTCCTGTAACATATACACCGTAAGTTGTGTTAGAAGAAATAATATTTCTGTATGCAGATGTGCTTCCACCTATAGTATTACCTGGCGATGAGTTAATTTCAATTCCTGTTGGTTGTCCATCGGTAAGCCAACTGGTACCATCGCTTTGGGTGCCAATATAATTTGCGTATACTTTATTGCCATTTGTATTTGTACTGTTAAAATAAATTCCCGCTAAAATATTATCGGATATGAAATTTCCTTCGCCACTTACTATTCCGCCAATAGTATTTCTATTAGCAGAGGAGGTAACATAAACACCATAATCCTGAGAGGAGGAGCCGACCGAAGTTGCGCCATCTGATTGCATTCCAATATAATTTCCTTTTACAGCATTTCCCGAACATTCAGCGCCTGATAAATAAACTCCATAGGTACCATTACCGGAAATGATATTCCGGTAGGATGCTGTACTTCCACCAATGACATTATCGGATACAGCTATGAAAATACCATATGATTGATTATTATTCAGCCATGTACTTCCGTCTGCCTTCAACCCAATTATATTTCCTATTATAGACATATTGGTTGGATTAAAGGCCGCCCCTCCCTGGTCAATAATTTGAATTCCCGTTGCAAACGCCCCGCCGGAATGCTGGCCAGATATAACATTCCCTTCACCTGTGGCGGTACCACCTATAGTTAAATAATCTACATTATCATACACAAAAATTCCCAAATCCTGGCCTGAGATAGCTGTTGAACCATCCTTACCTATTCCAATATGATTGCCCTTTATAGTATTTCCGGTACAAGTAGCTCCCGCAGTAGTAATATAAATTCCGTAACTGGTATTACCAGAGATTGTGTTTTTTCCAGCACTGGTAGTATTGCCAATGATACAATCAGAAACATTTTCAATATCAATTCCATATCCTTGTATTGACCCCGCAACAGCAGTAGAACCGCTTGCACACGGGCCTATAATATTACCCTGTATTATGGAAGAATTACCCAAGGACATAATTCCCACACTTGTATTTCCGGAAATAACATTCCCGTCACCTGCCGCAGTACCTCCAATTGTATTAAAATCCCCGATAGTGTTAAAAACCCCAATGCCTTGCATCCTTGCAGCGACTGTTTCGCCATCCTTTTGAAGGCCAATCATATTTCCTTTTATGCTATTATTTATGGCAGCGTCTACATCTAACAGGATACCAGCATAACCACCTGTATACATCCCTGAAATAAGGTTTGCATTTTCTTCAGTCCCATCACCAATTTTATTATTATTTCCCGTTATAGATATCCCTGTTTCTATGGTTGTTCCGGATGTTGTACCAGCATCATTCATTCCGATATAACAACCCAAAACAGAATTATTTGCAGATGCAATTTTAATAGCAATATCAAGACCTGACACCGCTGCAGTCCCAATATTCTGTATTACTATCCCCTTAATAACATTGCCATCGCTGTTGATTGCAATTCCATAAGTCGCTGCTATTGCATGGGTAATAATTATTTTTAATGTTGCATTCATCGGAGTGCCCGAAGTTGCATCAAGCGGATGTATTGAATTAGCTACCCATCCGGTTTGAGTTGTGCCGTCTATTGTTGTTCCCCCGGTAGCGTCGTTTAATACTGGAAGAGCAGTTGTAAGAGTAATTGTGTGTGGACCGGCACCAGGAATAGCGAATTCAATAATATCTGCGCCTGAATTTGCATTCGCATCAATAACAGCTTGTCTTAAGCTTCCGGCACCGGCATCCGAGGTATTTGTAACAGTAT